>PPYE01644039.1_pt1 | contig 13262 bp, 7 predicted proteins | sample 1559881 | NCBI WGS metagenome assembly PPYE01 (sample SAMN08240022, study PRJNA423297) | Human gut metagenome, whole genome shotgun sequencing project.
ATACTACATGAGGAGCCATAAACAAGCCTTGGAAGAATAAACGGTAACCAGGCGCATAAGAGCCCATATGATCACCAAGTCCTGGAGCAGTGAGTTGGTACGCTGCATCTTCAACTAAGTCTTCACGACCTACGATATAGCCACCTGTTGGTGCTAAACCGCCCCCTGCATTTTTAATGAGTGAACCAGCCATAATATCTGCACCAGCTTCTAAAGGTTCTTGCAGTTCTGTAAATTCACCATAACAATTATCTACAAAACAAATAGTATTCGAGTTTTTTGCTTTTACAGCATCTACAATAATTTTAATATCTGCAATAGATAATGGTTCACGCGTACTATAACCACGAGAGCGTTGAATCACTACTACTCGCGTATTGTCATTAACAGCATTAGCGATGGCTTCTACATCATAGGTATTATCTTTTAAAGGCACCTCAGTATAGGTAAACCCCTTTTCTACGAGAGATCCACGCACTTCACGAGATGCACCGATAACAGATTGCATCGTATCGTAAGGAGCCCCAACTGCATAGATAAATTCAGTCCCTTTAGACCCATTTCCCATTAAAGAAATCAAAGTTGTTGCTAGTGCATGAGTACCAGAAACAAAATGGGGACGAACAATGGCTTTTTCACCTTTGAATACATAGGCAAATACTTCGTCTAATTTTTCACGGCCCACATCGTTATAACCATAACCAGTAGTACCTGTAAAATGATAGTCAGATACTTGGCACTCTTTAAAGGCTTCTAATACCTTTTTTGTATTGGCTAATGCAATAGGTTCAAACTTTTTAAATTCAGGTTCAGCCATCTCAAGGGCTTTACTACGTATTTCTTCTAATGTCATGCTAATCCTTCTCTACGAATTAATTCCATAGCTTTATTAAATATAAAATCTTTAGATGTATTATTATCAATATGAATCCATTCAATATATGGCATGCGCTTATACCAAGTGATTTGTCGCTTGGCAAAATGACGAGTATTTTTCTTGATTAAATCGCGGCATTCATCGAGGCTAATACTACCATTCATATATTCTACAACCTCTTTATAACCAATCCCCTTAAAGGCTTGGCAATCAGGATTTACACCGGACTTAACAAGTTGCTCAACCTCTTCAATTAAACCTGCATCAAACATCATATCGACGCGTAAATTAATGCGCTCATATAACTGATCGCGATCTCTCATAAGACCAATAACAGGCCCTTTATATGATATACCATCTTTAGTCTGATTACGTAACGAATCTACATCGCCATGATGCAATATTTCAATAGCTCGATATAAACGATGCTTGTCACTATATTGAATTTCTATATTATGTTCTTTTCCTAAGGTGAAAGCATATTCTCGTAAACCATCAATACCTTTAGTATTAAATAGTTCATCTAATTCTAACCGTAAACTTTCATCAGGCTTAACGTCATTAAAGTTATAGTTTTCTAATAACGATTGAACATATAACCCTGTACCACCAGACAGAATAGGTAGAATATTCCTGTCATTTAATCTACAAATTATCTCTTTTGCTTGATTTTGGAAAATAGATACTGAATATGAATCATTTGGTTCTAATATATCGATAAGATGATGTTTAACACGCTTAAGTTCATCCGCCGATGGTTTAGCGGTACCAATATTGAGTTGTTTATATACTTGGTAAGCATCACCAGAAATAACCTCAGCATGTAGCTGTTCTGCTAATTCCAAGGTAAGATCTGTTTTGCCTACTGCCGTTGGTCCAACAATGGTAATTAAGGGATTCACATTAACTCCTTCATATATACACCATAGCCTATACGACTATATTTTCCGCCCACCCATTGATGCGGTGGATAGTTTTTAAAGACCGAACTAAATGGTCGTTCTTTAATAATAACACCATACGTGGCAACGCGCATAGCCTGTGCCATGATTTTATCATCTATATGACTTTCCACAGTATGTCCCCGAAGAGGTTTGAATTGAGGACTTTCCTCTACAGGAACTTCAAACATAGGATCAAAATAAATAATATCAATACAATTGTCAGGTAGATTTGGTAAATAGTGCTCAAAGTTATCATGATTTACTTTAATACGTCGCAATGCATTCGTTACACTATCCTCACCATGAATATAATGAGCTAAACCATGACTAGTAGCAAGCCATATAGGTAAAGACCCTTCTAGGCCAGTTATTTGAGCCTGTGGGTAACCATAACTCACTACCATACTGTCACTACCAAGGCCAATTGTACAGTCTAAAAACGTAAATTTATCTCTATTAGATAATCCTTTTTTATCTAATATGACTTGTACCGCATTAACTAGATGATCCCCTTCACCGCGTTGTAAACGTAATATACGTAATTGAGCCATAGACAAATGAAAGGTATGTTGTTGATTTTCTGGGAAATGAATCGTTAATCCAGAACCAGCAAGAACCGCAATATATTCGCATTGATACTTACCGAATAAGGCTGGTATCGATGTTTTACCTCGTTTAATATATGTCATATGCATAGAGGAAGCCAATGCTTTGGCTTCCTCCTGAATGACCTCATTAGATTTTTGAGATGTTGTTAGTATATTCATATTAAGACCGTAAGAATAATTTACCTAATTCATCAGGTGTAAACTTGATTATCGTTGGACGGCCATGAGGACATACGTACGGTTTCTCAGTACTAAAGAGATCCTCAATTAAGGTAGTCATTTGATACATATTTAAATTATGACCTGCCTTAATGGCCCCTCTACAAGATGCATACGCTAGCATTTCATGACGTAACTGAGCCTTAGTAGGCTGTTGATGTTCATGTAAGTAAGAGAATACATATTGGAGAATTTCAAAAGCTTTAGATTCAACTAAATCTACAGGAGCCCCTACCAATTTGATTTTCGTAGGACCACCTAACTCTACATCAAATCCAAGATCTAGTAAGGTTTCTCGCTCTTCCTCTACCAAATTCATTTCATCATCTGTAGCCTCACTATATTGAGGCACAAGTATAGATTGCATAGGAATGGATTCAGAAGACTTACAAAGCTTATCATAACGTACACGTTCATGAGCTGCGTGTTGGTCTATTATGTAGAGATCATCACCCTTTTTAGCCAAAATATAACAAGAAGCGACTTGCCCCATAGGTAAGAATCCAGAATTTTGAATGGTACGCGCCTCTGTATTTTCTTCACGAATATCTTGAGCTAAAGACTTAAATTTCTCAACGTCTTCCTTCGTATAACTAGTATATTCAGTAGGAACAGCATCGAAGCTTTCGTCTGTAAAGGACGACTGTTCATAAGTAGCCTTTGGCAGAGGTGGTGTAAAACCCTTAGTTTTAAGACTCTCTACAAACTGTGTAGTCTCACCGCGCATGACTTCGTAACCTTTAGTACGGCGACTACCAAATACTTTGTCATAATCTACCGCAGTAGCTATATGCTCAGCAGACTGCATCTCATCTTGTACAACAGAAGACGTTCTATACGAATCATACGTACTATTGCCATGATGAGATAAACTACCATATGAACTAGAATTAGTAACTGTAGCATTCCTGTTAGTATTTACGTCATTACTATTGGTTTCATTATTACGGAAATCAGCTCCATTATTAATTGTGCCATTCATATAAGAAGATGATTCTCGTTCGTATCGCTCATGTAGAGGATTATTTAAGGCGTTTAAAATACCATGATAAACAGCTTTAAATATAATCTTATCATCCGAGAATTTTACTTCACTCTTTCGTGGATGAACGTTAATATCAACCATACCAGCAGGTACAGTAATATTAAGTACCACTAAAGGATGACCGTTTTTAGGTAACAATGCATGGTAAGCATTATCGATAGCCTTCATTATTGTTTTATCGGAAATAACACGGTTATTAACGATAATAGTTTGCCAAATTCTTGTACTTTTAAGAAGTGTAGGTTTACTAACTACACCATCAATATAAATAGAGTCACTTTCATAAGCAACAGTGAAAATATCATCTTTCGTTTTATAGCCATATAATGCGGCTACCGTATCACCAATATTGCCGTTTCCAGGAGTAATAATAGCCACACGGTCATCTACGATGAGTTTAAAAGAAATATGGGGGTTACTAAGGGCCAGTTTGCCTACAATATCTTGAATTTTAGAAGATTCGGTACGCTCTGTTTTCAAGAATTTGCGACGTGCTGGCGTATTATAAAACAAATCTTTAATTTCAATTGTCGTACCAGGTGCCGCACCATAAGGAATACAATCGGTGAAAGTACCACCATCTACGGTAATACGAGTGCCCAAATCAGAGTCAGCTTTACGTGTAGTCAAAGAAAAATGAGACACCGAGGCAATACTAGCCAAAGCCTCACCACGAAAGCCGAGGGATGCTATATCAAATAAATCCTCTACCTGTTGTATTTTAGAGGTAGCATGACGTAGGATTGCTAACCGTGCATCCTCTTCAGTCATACCAATACCATTATCGGTAATGCGCATATATGCCACACCACCATCTCCAATTTCTATCTCAATATTGGTCGAAGAAGCGTCAATGGAGTTTTCAATGAGCTCTTTAATAACAGATGCGGGACGTTCCACAACTTCGCCAGCAGCTATCTTATTGATTGTGGTTTCATCCAATACATGAATGGTAGCCATTATTTCCCGCCTCCTTTACGAGCCTCCTCTTGTAGTTCATATAATTTATTTAATGCTTCAATCGGTGTCATACTCATTACATCCACTTCCAGCAAGCTATCAACTACTGAATGAGTAAATAAGTTACCTAATGGAGAATCACTAACCTGTTTAACGGCTGGTTTAACTACATTAGTCGATTGACCTCCCATAACACGATTGTTTAAGTCACTAGCATCATGACTTTGGTCTTCTAAGGATTCTAAAATCACTTCTGCTCGTTTTAACACAGAATTTGGTAATCCTGCCAATCTCGCTACATGAATACCATAGCTACGGTCTGCACCACCTCTGATGATGCGGCGCAAGAATGCAACATCCTTACCTTTTTCTTTTACAGCTACAGTGTAATTCTTTAATTTACTATAGCTTTCTTCTAAACTAATTAACTCATGGTAATGGGTAGCAAATAATGTCTTGCCGTGAATATGCTTACAAATATGCTCAACTACAGCTTGAGCGATACTTAAACCATCAAATGTACTAGTGCCACGACCAATTTCATCTAAGATAATTAAGCTGTTATGTGTAGCATTCTCTAAAATATAGGCTACCTCTTTCATTTCTACCATGAACGTACTTTGACCAGTAGAAATATCATCACTAGCACCTACACGTGTAAAGATGCGATCCACTGGAGAAATAGATGCTTCACGGGCAGGAATAAAGGAGCCTATTTGAGCCATAATCATCAAAATAGCAGCTTGACGCATATATGTTGATTTACCGGCCATATTAGGGCCTGTAATGAGCAAGAATTCCTCATCATCATGATTTAGAACGATATCATTTGGTACAAAAACTTCGCGCTTCAAGAATTTTTCAATTACAGGATGACGACCATCTCGAATATTGATTTGGCCATTCATTACGATGGTAGGGCAAATATAATTCTCTTCGTAACCTACTAGTGCCAAAGAACACAATACATCAAGCTCAGCAAGAGCACGAGCTGTTTCTTGTACATCTTTAATAACAAGTTTTATATCATTTCGTAATTGTTGATATAATTCATGTTCTAAAGCGATTATCTTGTCTTTAGCGCTAAGAATTTTGATTTCAAACTCCTTTAACTCAGGCGTAATATAACGCTCTGCATTAGCTAAAGTTTGTTTTCGAATAAAGTAATCAGGTACTTGTTCAGATTTACTATGAGAAACTTCGAAATAATATCCAAATACCTTATTATAACCAGTTTTAATTTTAGATAAACCTGTAGCCTCTTTAATATCAGCTTCCATCTTAGCCAGCCATTGCTCACTATTAGTAGCTAAAGAACGCAGTTCATCTAAATCTGGATTGAAACCATCTTTAATGACGCGGCCTTCTTTTAATGTCAATGCTGGTTGGTCAGCAATAGCACGACATAATAAATCATAAATGTCTTTATGATCTTGTATGCGGTCATTAATGGATGATAATGCTAAACTTGAGCATGTACCTAATACATTTTTAATATCTGGCAATACTGCTAGAGATTCACGAAGAGCCGTTAAATCTCTAGGTGACACAGAACCTGTTTCTACACGACCTACGATGCGCTCAAAATCATAAATACAATCTAATAAGCTACGCATATGAGACCGTTCAGCACCGCGTGTAATAAGTTCTGCTACGGCAGCTTGTCTACGTTGAATTTGATTTACATCAGTCAACGGACTTTCAAGCCATTGTTTTAATAGGCGCGCCCCCATTGGTGTCAATGTTCGATCAAGTACATCGAGTAATGTACCTTTTTGACCGCCATCACGTAAATTATGGGTAATTTCAAGATGACGTAAGGAAGATGTATCTAAGATTAGACGATTACCTACACTCAATTGATGTACATAGTTAATATGGGAAATTTCAGACTTAATAATTTCTTCTAAATATAAAAGCATATACCCTAATGCTTCCCATACATCCTCTTCCATAAGGCCTAAATCACCAAAGTGAGTAACTGCTTTTTCCGCTACCTCTCGTTGTGTATGATATGTACTAAATGGAGATAATACAATATTGCTGAATTGATTATCCATAAAGTCTTTTATATCTTGCGGTAATACAGTTCCTTCAGGCAATATAATTTCACTTGGACGATACATACTGAGTGCATCAAACATATCACTTCGTTTTTCACAATCAGTAATACGATGCCAAATAACTTCCCCAGTAGATACATCTGAAAATACGAGTATCCATGCATCTTTTACCATATAAAATAACGATAAAAAATTGTTTGACCGTGCATCATTACCATTTTCAGTCATTACAGTTCCCGGTGTAATAACCTTAATAACGTCACGCTTAACAATACCCTTAACTGCTTTAGGATCTTCTAATTGTTCACAAATAGCAACTTTATAACCTTTTTTTACCAATGTTTCTATATAACTTTCAGCAGCATGAAAAGGAACGCCACACATTGGTGTGCGTTCCTCATCTCCTGTTGGGCGACCGGTTAAGGTTATATTAAGTTCACGAGATGCAATTAATGCATCATCATTAAATAATTCATAAAAGTCACCTAACCGAAAGAACAGTAATTCTTCAGAATATCTAGATTTAATATCTAAATACTGCTCCATCATAGGTGTTTGCTTTTTTGCCATACTTACCCCTTTTGTATTGTACCGTAGCAAACCCAAGTTTGTGCTTTATCAATATATGCAGGTACAGTTTCGCCAATTGATAAAGAATCGTCTTTCGGGAATAATACCATTTTATTTCCTGATGTGCGACCAAACCACATATCTTCATCACGAGGACTTGGCCCCTCTACAATAATATCAAACACTTGCCCTTCCATAGGTTTATTTAATTCATAAGAGATTTCATTTTGCACATCCATCAATGTTTGTAAACGTACGCGTTTAACCTCTTCTGGTACTTGATCATCCATAGTCGCTGCTGGCGTTCCAGAACGTTTGGAATAAATAAAGGTATACGCCATATCATAACGTACATCTTTTAATAATTGTAGTGTAGCTTGGAAATCTTCCTCTGTTTCACCCGGGAAACCTACGATAATATCTGTAGTAACTACTACATCTTTAATTTTCTCACGACAGTAAGAGAGTAATTCTTTATAATGCTCCACCGTATAATGACGGTTCATCTTCTTCAAAATACGGTCTGAACCAGATTGAATCGGTAAATGTAAATGAGTAACAATATTAGAAGATCGACCAAGGGCATCTATCATAGATTTAGTCATATCTTGAGGATGACTTGTCATATAACGAATACGTTCAATACCTGGAATACCATCAAGAGCGTCCACTAATGTACCAAAATCAGTACCATCTTTAAAATCTAAGCCATAAGAGTTTACATTTTGCCCCAACAAAGTAATCTCTTTAAACCCTTTTGCCCCTAGTTCGGTTACCTCTTTTACGATGGACTCTACAGGACGACTAATTTCTCTACCACGAACGTGAGGAACGATGCAGTACGTACAGAACTTATTGCACCCATTCATAATAGGTACCCATGCATAAAAGGTACCATTAGGTTTTGCTTCCAATTCAGGTAACACGGAATTATCCATGTCTACATTGATTTGGTGAGTATGTCCTCGTTGAACCTCTTCAATCATTTCATTAATATGTTGAATATTATGAGTGCCTAACACAATATCAATATGTGGAGCGCGCTTAAACATTTCTGCTTGATTCTTCTGTGCCATGCATCCTGTAACAGCGAGAATCAAATTTTTATTTTTTCTCTTAAGTCTCATTAGTTCACCTATGCGACCATAGACCTTTGTTTCTGCATTCTCACGCACTGCACAAGTATTTAATAAAATTAAATCTGCAGTTTCTACGTCCTCTGTAGGTGTATAGCCAACAGATTCTAACTGATGCGATAAGCGCTCAGAATCAGCAGTATTCATTTGACAACCATAGGTGTAAATATAATAAGACTTCATTCTAACTCCTATACTTTAACAATCTTACGTTTTGTTTCTATAATATTTTTAACTTTTATGGACATCCGTTCAATAGACATGCCTGTAATATATTCGATTTCATTACGAACAGACTTTTGCACCTGTTGCATTAATGATTTAACAGGATAACCATGTTCAATAACAACAGCCATATCTACGACTAGACCATTTTGGCCTTTATCGCTTTTTTTGAAAGAAATAACACTAGACTCGTCAACACCAGCTACTTTTTTAAGGCCATTGCGAATCAATTTAATAATTACATCATCATCAAAGGTGAGTCGTCCATAATAGCTGAAAGCAGGGCGTACTACAGAACGTTCAAAGCCTTCTGACCCAATTTGCCCCAATGTATCTTGGTCTTGTTTTTTTAATGTACGTCGACGCCACATAGTTTTGATTGGATCAATTAAGTACCCTCTAAAGTGAGGTTTCAATTCCATCGTTGGAACCGGAATAATATGTTTACCTTCTTTTAGACGAGCATGTTGTGCCCTTTCAATTTCTTTAGGTGTAGCAACGTCCTCAATGCGAATATATCGATCAGGATCTTGCAAGCCTAATGCTTTAGTGATTTTTTTAACCATATTATCGGATGTACCAATAATCATAAGTTTATTAGGATTGATTTTATCTAATTGCTCACGTACTGATTTTACTTGCACTTCATCTTGGAAAATGGCACGACGAACAGCTTTTAATCGGCTAGATTCCTTCTTAGCAGAAAAACCAGCTACAATCTTATTATCGTGAATTAAAATACCATCATCGATGATACATTCAATATTGTTTTCATGAGCAACTACGAGCGCACGATGGCTTTTACCAGTGCCACTACTACCTACAAATGCAATGACTTCCATAGTCAACCTCATTATTTATAACAAACTAATAAATTCTGATACATTCTCAGATGATACCAAGTAGTCTCCAAATTTATCTGGTGCTTTTCCTGGAATACCATGATAATCAGAACCACCTGTAATAAACAAGTTATGTTTTGTTGCTAATGTTTTATATCGTTTCACATCATCATCATTATGTTTAGTATGGTAAACCTCCATACCATCAAAATCATAAGCTAACATTTCTACAACATACTCATCACTAGATACTAATTTAGGATGAGCCATAACAGCAAGACCACCAGCTTTATGAATTATGTCTATAATATATGGAACCTCAATCTTTACCTTAGGCACATAGCAAGGACTATCTTTTCGGAGAATACCCTTGAATACATCATTGATATCCTTAGCATAGCCACCATCAATTAATAATTGACCAATATGTGGACGCCCATAAGCTTGTGTTTTAGGAAATTTTTTGAGTAGTTCATCTTTCGATATAAAATATCCCACATTATTACAACGTCTAATAATCTCATCAATACGTTCTTCTCGTTTTGATTTAAAATACTTAATAAAATCTCTTAATTCCTTATTAGTTTCATCAAAACGATAGCCCAAAATATGAATCGATTTATCTTTATAATCGGCACTAAACTCACAACCATTAATAATTTTAATGGTTTTCTCTGGATCTAATTGTTCCTGAGCGGTACGTAATGCTTTAATACCATCGATTTCATCATGATCAGTCAAAGCCATCATAGATAGATTACAATCTATTGCATGACGTAATAATCCCTCTGGACTTTTGACTCCATCAGAATAGATAGAGTGCATGTGAAAATCTACAAGCATAGAGCACCTCCCATTACAAATATCCTATCTTTTAATTATGACTGATTTAGTCTATTAATTCAAGTTTAGAAAGAAAAATTGCGACCCTAATGAGTATTCACTAGAATCGCAATTTAATTATAAATCTTGAAGCAATTCAGTAACCTTAGTTGCTACAGAATCAATGGCACATGTAATGGCCTCTCCAGACTTACGAATTTGAATTTCTACTTCATTATTTTCAAGTGTATTTTTACTTACTGTAATACGAAGTGGATAACCAATTAAATCAGCATCCTTAAATTTTACACCAGCTCGATCTTTGCGGTCATCAAGTAACACATCTACACCTGCATTTTGTAATGCACTATAAATGGTTTGACTTGTGGACATCAACGCTTCATCTTTAGCATTAATAGGTACGATAACAGCTTCAAATGGTGCAATAGAACGAGGCCAAATAATACCATTTTCATCGTGGTATTGCTCAATAGCTGCAGCTAATGTACGAGATACACCAATGCCATAACAGCCCATAATCATTGGATTAGGACGACCATTTTGGTCTAAGAATGTAGCTTGTAATGCTTCAGAATATTTTGTGCCTAATTTAAATACTTGACCAACTTCAATACCTTTGGCATGTTCTAATGCACCACCACAAGTTGGGCAAACATCGTCATCTGTAATTAAACGAATTGGTGCAATAATAATATCATCTACATTAAAGTCACGTTTAGGGTTGATATTAACATAGTGCGCATCTTTTTTATTGGCACCGCCACAAACATTGTAAGATTCCATAACAGATTCATCCACAACAATAGCAAACTCCTCTGTTTGTTTTAATCCTACTGGACTGATGAAGCCAGCTGTTAAGCCAACTTTTTCTAATTCTTCAGGTGTAGCCATTTCAGGTTCTACAGAACCTAAAACTGCATGTTGTACTGCCACTTCATTAACTTCATGATCACCACGAACAATTGCTAATACCACTTTACCATCAATGGAGAATACTACAGCTTTGATAGTTTTATGTAGTGGTAAGTTTAACATTTCCGCCACAGCTTCAATAGTACTAGCATTAGGAGTATCTACAACGGATAACTCTTGTAGTGCTTCTTCTTTCTGTTTCATAATACCAGGTTTACCAATTTCAATATTTGCAGCATAGTCACATTTTGTGCAATATACAATATCAGCTTCACCAGCTTCAGCAATTGCCATAAATTCATGTGTTCCACTACCACCGATGGCACCACTATCAGCTTCTACAGGACGGAATGTAAGACCACAACGCGTAAAAATACGTGTATATGCATCATACATAGATTTATAAGATTCGTCTAAACCAGCTTCATCTACATCAAAAGAATATGCATCTTTCATAATAAATTCGCGACTACGCATCAAACCATAACGTGGACGACGTTCATCACGGAATTTACTTTGGATTTGATATAAATTTACTGGTAATTGACGATAGGAGTTAATCTCATTTTTTACAAGAGTTGTAATCATCTCTTCATGAGTTGGTCCCAAGCAGAATTCATTATCATGACGATCATTAATACGCATCATTTCTGCGCCATATGCGTTCCAACGGCCAGACTCTTTCCAAATTTCTGCAGGTTGTAAGATAGGCATCATGATTTCTTGAGCACTAGCACGATCCATTTCTTCACGTACAATGGCTTCAATTTTTTTGATACTTCTCCACCCCAATGGCAAAAAGCTATATAAACCATTTGCAGTTTTGCGCATAAAACCAGCGCGAAGCATAAGCTGTTGGCTAACTACATCAGCATCAGATGGAACCTCACGCAATGTAGGTGCATATAATTTAGTGGCTAACATAAAGACTCCTCATTTAAGCTTTCTAAATATTGATCAATTTCTCTAAATAATGTATCTACTAATTCAGCTTCTGGTACAGTCTTGATAACTTCACCCTTTCGGAAAACAATACCTTGACCATTACCACCAGCAATACCAAAATCAGCTTCACGAGCCTCACCGGGCCCATTTACAACACATCCCATAACAGCAACTTTAATCGGTGCTTTAATAGATGCTAAGCGCTCCTCTACAATTCCCGCCATGTCAAACAGATTGACTTGGCATCGGCCACATGTAGGGCAGGAAATCATTGTAGCACCAAAGTTGCGTAAGCCCAAGTTACTTAAAATACTTCGGCCTACTTCTATTTCATGTATTGGGTCACCGGTTAAAGATACCCGTAATGTATCACCAATGCCGTCTAATAATAAAGCACCAATACCCATAGCAGACTTAATGGTACCTTGTTTTATCGTCCCAGCCTCAGTAACACCTAAATGCAAAGGATAAGGAATTTTATCGGATAACTTACGATAGGCTTCTACCATTAAAGGAACTTCCGTTGCTTTAATGGATAATTTCATTTGGCGATAGTCAAGCTTTTCAAGAATTCGCACATGTTCTAATGCAGTCTCTACCATACCATCTGCTGTAGGATGACCTCCGTGAGCATCGAGGATATGCTTTGGTAAAGAACCAGCATTGACACCTATACGAATTGGAATTTGTTTAGGTTTAGCTTTTTCAATAACAGCTAATACTTTATCCTCTCCGCCAATATTTCCTGGGTTAATACGCAATCCATCAACATTATTCTCAATAGCCTCTAAAGCTAATTTATAGTCGAAATGAATATCAGCAATTAAAGGAATATCGATACCAGCACGAACTGCTTTTAAAGCTTTTGCAGATGCCATTGTAGGTACTGCAACACGTACTAATTCACAACCAGCCTCAGCTAAGCGATTTATTTCAGCAATAGCCTTTTCCATGTGAACCGGATCAGTGGTAATCATAGATTGAATGCTTACCGGTGCATAATCACCTATTTTAACTGTACCTACATAGATACCATTTGTTGGTTTACGTACAATCATTGTAATCTCCCATCT
>PPYE01561372.1_pt1 | contig 13259 bp, 9 predicted proteins | sample 1559881 | NCBI WGS metagenome assembly PPYE01 (sample SAMN08240022, study PRJNA423297) | Human gut metagenome, whole genome shotgun sequencing project.
ACTTTCTTCTTGCATTTACCCTCGCCTTCATCAGTTCCGGCCTTAGTGCCGGAACTCTTGATTTCAAAGACAAGAAGAAAGACAAAGAGAAAAAAGAAGAATTAACAGCCGACGGTCCATACGTATTGTATCAGCCTGACGGCCAAATCAGAGTAATCAATGTAGATAAGAAAGGGAATATCATTGATACCACTTATACCACATTACCTCAAAACTTTACCCTGCATGTGACAGACCACAAAGGCAGGTTTCCATTTGATGTAAAACTACACCCGGTAAAACGTCCCGGATGGAATTATCCCCAGGCAGACAAAGTTTTTGTCATGTCCGACCCTCATGGAAGGCTGGACTGTGTAATCAGCCTGTTACAAGGCAATCATATCATCGATAAAGACTACAAATGGAGCTTCGGGAAAAACCATCTGATGATTATCGGTGATATTTTTGACAGAGGAAAAGATGTACCGCAAATCTTCTGGCTATTTTACAAACTGGAAGAGGAAGCAGCCAAAGCCGGAGGACACGTATCGTTCATACTGGGAAATCATGAACCGATGGTACTGGCCAATGACCTCCGATACACCAAAGAAAAATATAAAATATTGGCTGAAAAACTAAAGATGGAATACCCCCGGCTATTCGGTCCCGATACCGAACTGGGCAGATGGTTGGGAACCCGTAACACCATGCAAATGATAGGTAACGACCTATATGTACATGCCGGACTGGGCAAAGACTTCTATGACAAGAACTTGAGCATTCCCACTGTCAATGAAGAAATGAGTAAAGGGCTATTTATGACGAAAAAAGAACGCAAAGCGCTTTCTCCACTCACAGCCTTCCTGTATGGAAACAGCGGTCCCATCTGGTATCGCGGACTGGTACGCACCGATGGCAAATACAATCCGCTGGCAAAAGACTCCCTAGAAATGATTATGGACCGTTATAAGGCAAAACATATTATTGTGGGACATACCATTTTCAAAGATATTTCCACTTTCTATAACGGCAAGGTTATCGGAGTAAATGTGGACAATAAAGAAAACCGGGAAAAAAAGCGCGGACGTGCCATGCTGATTGAAAATAATCAGTATTTTGTCGTCGGTGACAAAGGTATCCAAAGACAATTAGAATAAAGACAATACACCAAATCCTACCGGTGGTTTTCCAAACTCTCCTGACAACTTTCCTATTTGTCAAGAGAGTTTTTCTTTTCCTTTTTTGCTACTTTCCCCCTTTTATTTTATACCTTTGTTCCTCATAATAACTAACCTTATAAAACGAAATGAAATCTATCCGAGAACTATACCGCATCGGCACCGGTCCGTCCAGCAGTCATACTATGGGACCGCGCAAGGCTGCTGAAATCTTCTTAGGAAAACATCCCGAAGCCAAAGCTTTTCAAGTTACTCTTTATGGAAGCCTCGCCGCTACCGGTAAAGGACACATGACCGATGTAGCCATTTTAGATACATTGCAACCGCATGCGCCTACAGAAATTATCTGGAAAGCCCATGTCTTCTATCCGTTTCATCCCAATGGAATGACTTTCAAATCTTTGAATGAAAAAGGAAAGGTGACAGATGAATGGACTGTTTTCAGTGTAGGCGGAGGTGCTCTAGCCGAAGAAGGACACGACAAAGGCTCAACTCCGGAAATCTATGATATGAACCGTATGAGTGAAATCCTCTACTGGTGTGAACGTACCGGGCGCAATTACTGGGAATACGTCCAGCAATGTGAAGACGAAGACATTTGGGACTATCTGGCAGAAGTATGGAAAACCATGAGAGAAGCCATTGAGCGTGGTTTGGATCAAGAAGGCGTATTACCCGGGCCACTCAATCTGCGCAGAAAAGCCTCCACTTACTATATTAAGGCAAAAGGTTATAAGGACAATCTGCGTTCCCGCGGGTTAGTATTCTCATACGCTCTGGCAGTCAGTGAAGAAAACGCCTCAGGTGGCAAAATCGTCACAGCCCCTACTTGCGGATCATGCGGAGTGGTTCCGGCTGTACTTTATCACTTGCAAAAAAGCCGTGACTTCAGCGATATGCGGATTTTAAGAGCACTGGCTACTGCCGGATTGATAGGAAATATAGTAAAACACAACGCCTCCATTTCCGGAGCCGAAGCCGGTTGCCAGGCAGAAGTAGGAGTGGCCTGTTCAATGGCATCCGCCGCTGCCAGCCAATTATTCGGAGGTAGCCCGGCCCAGATAGAGTATGCAGCCGAAATGGGCTTGGAGCATCACTTGGGAATGACTTGCGATCCGGTATGCGGATTGGTACAAATCCCTTGTATCGAAAGAAATGCCTATGCAGCAGCCCGAGCTCTTGATGCCAATATCTATTCTGCCTTTACAGACGGTAATCACCGTGTATCCTTTGACAAAGTGGTGGAAGTAATGAAACAGACCGGTCATGACCTTCCTTCCTTATATAAGGAAACCAGCGAAGGCGGTCTGGCAAAGGATTACGAGCCGATGGATTAATAACAGGGCAAAGACCGAGAACTGTATTTATAATACATAAGAGGGTGAATCAAAATTCGTTGCAACTATCTTTTTCAACGCTGATAATAAAAAGATAGTTCAATTTATTTCTGATACACCCTCTTATGGCATCATTACTATAAGGAGAGATAGTTCCCCTATTACAGAAAAAATCTTTTTTAATCGCTCAACTTCAAGAATCCTCCAAACTGATCGAAGTCTACTTCCAATCCATTTTCCAATGTCAGTTCATATCCCTTGCGGTTACGTTCTATCTTCACCGTTTTATGCCCGTTATAATTAGCTTTCATATACTTGGAAATAGCCTGAGGGATAAAAGTAGAAGGAACCGACTTGTTCTTGCAATCTATCTCAAGCCACTCTCCCTTTGAATTGAACTCCAATTCAATGCCATCGGCCAATTTCACATCATAGGAAGTGGTCTGAAACAAGTCCTTTTCAATCTTGATATACGCAACTTTAGTCTGGGAGAAATGTTTGCCGATCATTTCACGTGCGGCAACAGGAAGCTTATTCACATCGCGGGTCACAACATCGCCTGCCATGGCGAACTGAAGAGAGCATACCAGCATAGCCATTAAAAATAAAATCTTTCTCATAATCTAATTTATTCTTTAGTTAGTTAATGCCATACCAACAACTAACCGCCTAAAAAGATTATGACGCGAAAAATTATTCCTGTATTTTAGATTTAATTAAGGCTGTCTCCCAACATGGGAGGAAGCTCCTCCATATCCTCATTTTTAGATATGCTCATTTTTCCTTCAGGAGTAATAGTGATGGAGAAAGGAATATACAAATCTGTCTGAGGATAACTCACACTGGCAGCCAATATGATATTTTTTCCCTCACGGGTCTTCTCTTCATCAAATACCACGCCCTCCAATATAAAATGACGGAGATGATCAGCACTTACGAATCCAGAGAAACTTTGCTTGGTAAAAGTTTTGGCAAAGACCCGGCTCCCATTTTCACGGGAAATTCTAACGATGATACGATTGTCGGCAAAAATCCCCAAGTCACTTTTGACTGAAGGCAGAGAATCACTGGGAGCACGCTCTATAAACAAATTATATTTTTTTCCGCCACTGACAATATGCTGGTCAATACGTGAAACCTGCATACGCTGCAAACCTGTCACATGATCCACACTGTCTATTTGGAACATCAATTGTTCTGCATCAACGGAAGCCTCTTTCTTACCTCCGCAAGCGGTCATTACAACCAGCAAAACGACAAATAAAAAATATATCTGTTTCATCTAAATCTCGATTTCTAGGTGACAAAGTAACAAAAAGTAACGGACACTCACAAGAAAACCTCCATAAAAAGCGAAAACCGGGCAATATCACATTGGCCGGCCTTCAGAGAAAACTAAAAACTAAACTAAATTATTTATTAAGTTAGACTAAACCCAAAAGAAAAGGTTTAATCTCACTTAGAAAAAAATATTCTTTCTTTGAAAGGCATTCCTGCTACAACGCCTTCCAAAAATCCATAAAATTCTTATAAAGCCCATAGCAGACCAACTGATCTTCCTCCTCCAACTCATAATTTTCCTCAAAATGATTCTCCACCTGATGCTCCAATATCGAAATACCCAAACCGTTCAGCACTTTCTCCCCTTTTATCAATGCAATGATTTTTATATTGAATTCCGTTTCTAATGACAGATCACTCACCTTATAGCCTACAAAACAAGAAGGAAGTTTGAACTTCATCACATAATGTTCCTCGTCAATCTGAAAAGACTCCACATTGACGTGTAAATCCAACAACTGAACCAAGCTCCGTGCCGCTTCTTTCTCCGGTGTCAGAATACTATCTAAATTAAAAGCCTCAAGCACGGTCTTATGCACATCATCTACCGCACGGGCATAGATATGTTTCACTCCTTTCTTTTTCAGCAGTGCCACCACACGCACAGAAGCACCAAAATTCTCGCCGATAGCAACAATAACCACATCCACATCTTTCAGTGGCAGCACACTGAGCGATTGTTCGTCCGTAGCATCAATAATAAAAGAAGTCGCGATTTTGTCCTTCAACACATCCACACGATGCTCGTTTGTATCCACTCCTATCACCTCATGTCCCAATACGGAAAGCTCTTCGGCCAACACTCCGCCGTAATTTCCTAAACCAATAATAATGTATTTCATAACTAGTTGATTATGATGTTATCACTCGGATATTTATATTTTGTTATTTTTTTCTGTTTAATAAGGCTGGATATCAAAGTAAGCACCCCTACTCGTCCGATAAACATCAGAACAATGACAATCAGTTTGCTGTCACTTCCCAAAGTAGGTGTCAGATCCAGGCTTGAACCTACCGTACTGAGTGCCGAAGTACACTCAAAAACCAACGCCATCACTGAAGCCTGCGGCTCTAGAATGCTTAAACCGAAGATACCCGCGAAAACAATCAGCAGATAAAGAATCAATGTGGCATTAGAACGCCGGATGGAATCATGAGATAACTCCCTGTTGAAAATATTGACTTTATCGGCACCTATAAGAATAGCACGCAAGTTCAACATGACTACAGCAAACACATTCACCTTCACACCACCGGCCGTAGACTGCGTACCGCCGCCAATCATCATCAGCACCACCATCAGCAGCAACGTCTGCACACTGAAAGTAGTCATGCCCACACTTGAAAATCCTGCCGTACGGGGACAAGTTGCGTTAAAGAAGCCCTGCACCCATTTCTCTGTAGCCGTCATTCCCGCAAAAGCATGATTCCATTCGAAAACAACAATGGCCACAGTACCCGTCACTAGCAAGATAGCCGTCATAATCAATACGATACGGGTATTCAGGTTATATAAATGTATTTTACGGATTGTCCTCTTATTCTTTTTGACATAACGGTGATACAAGCGCTTGCTTTCATAAGAAACCGTTTCATACAGATTTACCAGAATCGGGAAACCTATACCTCCCAAAATAACCAGGAAAGAGATAGTGATATATAGCAAGTTATGATTATGAAGTACCAGTTCGTTACCTAAGTTTCCATACAAAGTAGAGAATCCGGCATTGCAAAAGGCAGAGATGGAATGGAAAGCAGAAAAAGCCAGTTCCTCCTCAATATCCATGCCCATAGTGCCATGTATACTTAAAAAAATAACCCCCATCCCAGCAGCCTCTATCACCAAGGTAAACCCTAATATATATAATAAGGTGGAAAGCAGCGAACTGAGTGACTGCGAGCTTACCATATCACGGACCACCAACTGATTGTAGAGCGAAGTATTCCCCATAAAAAACATGGCAAAGAAACTGGTCAGGGTCATGACTCCCAAACCGCCGATTTGTATCAGCATGATAATGATGAACAACCCCTCGGACGTGAATGTAGAAGAGACATCGACCGAAACCAACCCCGTGACACAAATGGCACTGGTAGCGGTAAACAGAGCATCGATAAAGGAAATGCCATGATAAGTGGCACGCGGAAGCATCAATAACGCTGCCCCTATCAGAATAAATATGAGAAAACTGGATGCAAAGATCAAAGACGGGTTGGTGCGCCTGCCCAGCAGCCGGACTATCCCATTAGACAATTGCAGCAGCGAAAGCAAAGTGAGCAGCACCACATGATATAAACGACTGTGGAAAAAAGACCAGAAATCATGAATTCCCCCTTGCACCTCCGGTTCATGGAAAATAACCGGAATCAAAGTCAGATAAAGCATCAGACTCAGTATCCATGCCAGTCCCCGGTACTTCCGCTTGGTATCCGAGTAATTTAATAAAAGATGCAGGGAAATATCAACCAGAAAAACAATCCAGACAAAATGATACAGCGTGTTTATCATCTCCATTTCTTCAAAAGAAATAAGAAATCCATGCTCATAAACCAATGTAAGGATGAACAAGGCCGACATCATATAAGTTATCCCGTCCATCCATTTCAGCAATCGCTCTATGTACGGTTTTACTAACTTCTTACGATAGATAAATAGTTTGTGTAAAGGTTCCATGTCGATATCATCTTGCATTAACAGAAAACAAACTTAATCAAAATATTCACATCTCTGCCTATAATAACAAATAACTTCGCATTTTTACTCTGACATCCCTTTTTTTATTGTTCCCGACAAAAAAGCAGTTGAAAATTAGTAAGGAATACTTTTTTTACCTAATTTTGACCGCAAAACTATTAAATTGAAAGATTATGAGCACAAAACAGAAACGTTTTATCTTACCAGAGGATGAAATTCCTAAATACTGGTACAACATACAGGCAGACATGAAGACCAAACCCATGCCGCCGTTGAACCCTAAAACCAAAGAAGCGCTGAAACCGGAAGACCTCTACCCCATTTTTGCCAAAGAACTTTGCAAACAGGAATTAAACCAGACAGACGCATGGATTGAAATTCCCGAAGCAGTGCGTGAAATGTACAAATACTATCGCAGCACACCATTGGTACGTGCCTACGGACTGGAAAAAGCACTAGGGACTCCCGCACATATTTATTTCAAAAATGAAAGTGTCAGCCCCATCGGATCCCACAAACTGAACTCGGCTCTGGCCCAGGCATATTATTGCAAGGAAGAAGGCGTAACCAATGTCACTACAGAAACCGGTGCCGGACAATGGGGCGCCGCTCTATCGTATGCCGCAAAGGTATTCGGGCTGGAAGCTGCCGTTTATCAAGTAAAGATCAGCTATAATCAGAAGCCCTATCGCCGCAGCATCATGCAGACATTCGGAGCAACGGTCACCGCCTCTCCATCCATGTCTACCCGTGCCGGCAAGGATATCATTACCCGTAATCCCAATTATCAAGGTTCACTGGGAACAGCCATCTCCGAAGCTATCGAACTGGCAATGAGCACTCCCAACTGTAAATATACACTAGGGTCGGTATTAAGCCATGTCACACTGCATCAAACGGTTATCGGTCTGGAAGCCGAAAAGCAAATGGAAATGGCAGGCGAATATCCCGACATGATTATCGGTTGCTTTGGTGGCGGTTCCAATTTTGGAGGAATCTGCTTCCCCTTTATGCGCCACACTATCCTGAATGGGAAACAAACCCGATACATTGCTGCCGAACCGGCTTCGTGCCCGAAACTGACCCGTGGTAAATTCCAGTATGACTTTGGCGACGAAGCCGGATATACCCCGTTGCTGCCCATGTTTACACTGGGGCATAATTTCTCTCCGGCCAATATCCATGCGGGAGGTCTCCGTTATCACGGTGCAGGTGTCATCGTTTCACAATTATTGAAAGACAATCTGATGGAAGCGGTTGATATCCAGCAATTAGAATCCTTCCAGGCTGGTTGTTTGTTCGCACAAGCAGAAGGAATCATTCCGGCTCCCGAATCGTGCCATGCCATCGCCGCCGCTGTACGCGAGGCGAACAAGTGCAAAGAATCCGGTGAAGAGAAAGTGATCCTGTTCAACCTTTCAGGTCACGGGCTGATTGATATGGCCTCATACGACCAATACCTGGCAGGTAACTTGATGAATTATGAGTTAAAAGACGAAGATATCCAGAAGAACTTGGATGAAATAAAAGACATGTAATCAGGACATAAAATAAACGAAGGATACGGAAAGGATATATTATCCTATAAACTACGGCAAGCTAAGCGGTTGTATCCTTCAGGTTAAGGGTTCTTTTACTGACAACTTCTATCTCCCAAACTTGCGGAGTTAACTCCATAGCCTTTGGAGTTATCTCCATAAGCTTGGGAGTTAACTCCAAAGGCTATGGAGATAGAAAGGATACGTTCGTTTAAGCTTAGGGATAGGATAGAAAAGGCTTAACCATACGAAAAAATCCGCGTTATCCCGCACAACCCGCACCTAAAAAATGATTCAAAACCACAAAATAACAGGCACTTCAAGCCTTTTTATAAAGAAAATGAACTATTTTACAGGATTATGTATGAAAAGTACAAATTAATTTCCCTTTTTATTCCTTTCTTTGCACAGTTACATCAATAATCCAAATAAGTATGAAAAACATCATGAAGCTTTTCTTGTATGCTGCATTACCTTTGGCATTAATTGCACTAGGCAGTTGTAGCTACCCTAAAAACATCACGTTCAAAGCCGACTCACAAACAGGGGCGCTAAGCGGACTTTATCTGACAAGCGACACTTCCATGAACTGGATCCTGCGTACGGATGGAACACAATACGAATGGGTGGACTCCCGGTATGGATGGGGATTGGGACATCTTCGGATAAACGGCACTGAATACTCCTGGAATATCCCGACAAAAAAACATGACACGAGCCATCACATGACCGTGAAATACCAGACAGGTGACATAGAAATAAACGTAGCCCGAAAATGGAACAGGGACGGGAACCTGGTAGAATCCTACGAATTCGTAAACACCGGAGAAAAAGACGCCGACTTACAGGACATTGCCATCAACACACCTTTCAATGACAATTATCCGGATGCCCGGACTTGCTACGAAGCCCGTTGCAATGCACATATATGGGCAGGAGGAAATGAAGCCTATGTCTATTGCACCCGGATGAGCGGAGCCCCCGGCGGATTGGGACTGATTATGGAAGAAGGTGCCATTAAAGGCTATGAAGTGAGGGAGCGCTCGCAGAAAAAAGGAAGCTCCAACTTCCGCGGTGTTTTCCAACTTAATCCACAGGACAAGACTTTAAAGCCGGGAGAATGTTATACCATACAATGGTTACTCCTATCGGCGGACAACTGGGATGAATTCCAAGCAAAAGCCATAGACAACGGTCTGATCATAGCCTCAGCAGACCGTTATGTAGTAGAAGCAGGCGAAAAAATAAATGTTTCGTTCAAAAGCAACTGCCCCTCACTGAAAGGCAAGCTGTTGCTGAACGGTAAAGAAGTGGCAGAAGTAAGCGGTGACAACATCACTTATACCACCACAATAAATGAACCCGGAGAGAAGATTTTCACACTGGCCTACGGGAACGGAAAGCAAACGTCGGTAGAGTGTCTTGCCGTCAGCAACTTTGACAGCCTGGTCAACCACCGGTGTCAGTTCATTGCCGGACACCAACAGTTCATCAAGCCCGGTGACCCTAGAAGCGGTGCCTTCATTGTTTATGACAACGATACCGAATCCCTTTACATCAACGGAGAAAGTGGCAGCAAACGCTCTGACTGCGACGAAGCCAGAGAAAGGGTAGCTATGGGGATTCTGCTGGCTCTACAATACCAACGTACTTCCGACAAAAAATTAATGGATGCCCTGAACAACTACGTATCTTTCATCCGCCGCATCCAGAAACCGGACTACACAACCAATTCCACCGTAGACTTCAAGAGCAAGAACCGGGGATACAACTATCCGTGGGTGGCCGATTTCTGGTTTACCATGTTCCGCACCACAGGCAATAAACAATATCTGAAAGACGGGTACGGCACACTGCGTGCACTGGTCCGTTATTTCAAGCATGGTTTTTATTGCATCAATATCCCGACCTACGGCTATACTCTATTGAAAGAAAACGGATTTACTGCCGAAGCGGACACTCTGCTGAACGATTTCAAATCAATGGCAGACGTATTTTGTGAAAACGGGCCTAATTATCCGACCTCCGAAGTCAATTACGAACAGAGCATCGTAGCTCCGTCCATTATCCATCTGCTGAATGTATATATGCTCACCGGGGATGAAAAATATCTGAAAGGGGCCGAAAGCCAGCTTCCTTTATTAGAATCATTTGGCGGAAAACAGCCCAGTTTCCACCTTTATGACATCGCTATTCGTCACTGGGATGGTTATTGGTTTGGAAAAGACCGGATTTGGGGAGATACCTTCCCACATTACTGGAGCACTTTATCGGGTATTGCCTTCCGTCTTTATGCCAAAGCGACCGGAAAACAAGAATATACAGAACGGGCCTTGAATATTTTCCGGAACAATCTATGCCTCTTCACCGAAGACGGAAGAGGAAGCTGCGCCTTTATCTATCCGAACAAAGTGAACGGACAAAAAGTTCATCTTTATGACCCGTTTGCCAATGACCAGGATTGGGCAATGGTATTTTGGTTGGAGTATGGCCCGGATTTCAAGTAAATGAGGAGATGCCGAAAGTCCGTCCGATAGTGCTGTCATGTATTCAGCTGTAGGGGCAGGGATTGTCTCATAGCCGTCAAGCAAAGGAAAAACATCTACCGTAGAACACCGACCCAAAAGGGTCGGTTTCTTCATTTTATAAGTTTTAGATAACAGTCTGCAGGTTCTTCCAGAGTTCCGCTTCTCTCCCGACTTTATCGTCAAGAAGCTGCTTACAAGACCACGGTCGGTCATACTTTGGAAAGAGAACCTGCAACTGCTTTCGTACTATCAGGCAGATACACGAGTCTGCCCCTACGGTGGTGAAAATACTATTTGCCAACTCAGATTGACGAATATAAGTTTTTTTGCCTGCCCGAACCAACGGGCACGATCTTGGGAGAATATGCAAATCAGCCTATTTTCGGGCGAGCAAACCTCGCCCTTACAAGCAAAATGATAGCTGAATTCCTTAAATATGTTTTCACCCAGCCACAAACTATGACTCAAAGCTGCGAAGCATTTTAATCTCGTCCCGCCAAATGGTGTCATCGGGAGTTTCAAGAATAACGGGCATATCGTCAAAACGGGAATCCTGCATAAAGCGGCGGAAGAAACAAGTATCCAGGCAAACTCCCACACGAGATTTATCCTCCACCTTATCTATAATATATCTCAAATGCCAGAATTCATTTCCCACATTACTTCCCTGTCCGGCTGTATTCTCAATCACAGCAGTCACACCGGTCGTCTTATCCAAAGTCATATTGACAGACTCGGCAATCCTGTCCAGACACTTCTCTATGGATATCTTGTTCAAATGACTTCCGGGATGAAAATTCAGCATTTTCAATCCTAAAAGCTCGCAACGCTGCATTTCGTCCAAAAATGCTGCACGACTCTTCTCCAGCCCTTCCTCGTCAGGATGTCCCAAATTTATCAGATAACTGTCATGAGGAAGAACATACCGGGCATCAAAACCTTCTTTCTCGCAGTTTTCTTTAAACAGAGTAACACTCTCGACAGACAAAGGTTTTGCAACCCATTGCCTCTGATTCTTTGTAAAAAGAGCGAATGCGTCCGCTCCTATCCCTAATGCATTAACGGGGGCCATTTCCACGCCCCCGCTTACGGATACATGTGCACCTATTTTTTTCATTCTCTTTCCATTATTGATAGACACAAAGATAGGAAAAATAAGTTAGAAATTATATTGCGCACTCAAGTTTATACGGTTTGCTTCACGGTTCACATCATTAAAATTCTCTCTCCAACCATGAAGATATTCCGCACCTACCTGCAAGTTATGACTTACATTCCAGAATACATTTGCAACCAGGTACTGACCTTTTTTATACTGAGTTTCATTAAAGTGAGCATAGCAATCTTCTGTAAACAGACGTGACTGGCTATACGTAGCCGATGCGAATACCCGTTTCGAGAAATTATACTGTAATCCGGCATACCATCCTTTCATGGGCAGTACCTGCATACGTCCGGACTCATCGGCCAAAGGAACGATATCTACATTCAAGTTGCTGATATCATTCAAATATTGAGCAATACCTCTACCATAAGTATATTGTCCGTAAAGCTGGAAACCACCCAGTCTTGCTGTCCCCGATGCCTGTATCCCCCAACCGGTCAATGACTTTGCCTTATTATTCACTTGATCCTCATAAGTCATACTTCTCAAGATTCCTCCCACACGTATATGACTAGCCTTTGCCCAAGAATACTGTACATAGGCAGGAATATCCGGCATCCGCTGCTTACCGATTCTCACATCTTGTGCCGGAGTACCGTCTACTGACGGCATTTCCACGCCGACACCCACTTTCAAACCTTTCATCACATTGGCTTCATAACGCAACTGGGTGGCGCGATAGAAAGTCATCCCGTCAGGTCCTTGAAAATCAATAGTCGGAGGAGCTGCGGCAAGGTCCATAAACAATCCGGTATCATACCCCATAGTAAAACCCAGGAAGGATAAATAAGCATTCTGCAATTCAAAAGTCTTTCCACTTCCACGGAAGTTTCCGGCTGTATAAACGATGAAGTTACCCAAATGCTTGGTTCTCCCCACCAACTTTAAAAAGATAGTGGAAGTGCTTGCATCCATCTGGAACTGATTACGGACAGACGTGGATCCCGGTTGCGGAATGAGTGCAGGGATAAAGTCAACGTCATCCACTATCCCATTAAAATCATATTCCATTGTAGTTTTCAAATAACCACCGATACCCAATGCAAACTTTCCCTGTTGGTCAGTAAGTAAAAAACGAGGAGCACGGGGATCATGGAAATGCGGACGTTGCGTTTCTTCAAATACATTGATTAATTCTTCCTTGCCATTTTTATCTTTTGAGATAATAACAACAGGTCCCGGTCCTTCCAGCTCCGGATAAAGTTTTTTTTGTTGCGCAAACATCGGCGTAACAATCATTGCGCCCAATACAAGGCAACTCATTGATTTAAAGATACTTTTCATAAAAGTTAAGTTTAGGTAAATAGTCAATTCAATGGACTATGAACAAAAAGTTTAGAAAAAAGTTTGGGAAATGTTTGCAAATTCAAAAAAAGTCACTACCTTTGCACCCGCAATCGAGAGAGAAATCCTCGATAAAAAGGATGGCCCGTTCGTCTATCGGTTAGGACGCAAGATTTTCATTCTTGAAAGGGGGGTTCGATTCCCCCACGGGCTA
>PPYE01073363.1_pt1 | contig 13257 bp, 10 predicted proteins | sample 1559881 | NCBI WGS metagenome assembly PPYE01 (sample SAMN08240022, study PRJNA423297) | Human gut metagenome, whole genome shotgun sequencing project.
CATGAAAGAGATCACCGACCGGCTGGAAACCGGCATACAGGAGCTTTTCGAGAGTGAACGCTACAAAGCCTATCTCACCTCTATGGCGAAGTTCCACAGTTACAGCTTCAACAATACGCTGCTGATCGCCATGCAGGGAGGCCAGCTTGTAGCGGGCTACAACAAGTGGCGGGACGATTTTCACCGCAATGTGAAGCGGGGCGAGAAAGGCATCAAGATTCTGGCCCCCGCCCCCTACAAGGTGAAAAAGGAAGTGCCGAAGCGGGACGAACAGGGCCAGCCGATGATGGAAAAAGACGGTAAGCCGTTGACCGAGGTACAGGAAAAACAGATTCCGGCGTTCAAGATTGTGTCTGTCTTTGACGTGAGCCAGACCGAGGGCGAACCCTTGCCCTCTATCGGTGTGGACGAGCTGGCCGGAAATGTGGAGCAATACGAGGACTTCTTCAAGGCGCTGGAACAGACTTCCCCCGTCCCGATGGCCTTTGAGGACATCCCCGGTGGTTCTCATGGCTACTATCACCTGACGGAAAAGCGGATCGCCATTCAGGAGAACATGAGTGAGCTGCAAACCCTGAAAACGGCCATCCATGAGATTGCCCATGCCAAGCTCCACGCCATTGACCCGGAGGCCCCTCTGACCGAGCAGGCCAACCGGCCCGACAGCCGCACCCGCGAGGTGCAGGCCGAGAGCGTGGCTTATGCCGTCTGCCAGCACTACGGACTGGACACATCCGACTATTCCTTTGGGTATGTGGCTGGTTGGAGTTCCGGCAAAGACCTGAAAGAGCTGCGGGCGTCCCTTGAAACCATCCGGGCCACCGCCCATGAGCTGATTACTACCATCGACGGCCACCTTGCCGAGCTTCAGCAACAGCGGCAGGCGCAGCAGGCCGTGGAGCAAACTGTGGAACAGGCCGCCGAGCAGCCTGCCCCCGACAGTGTGTTTTCCAAGCTGCCCCCGGAACAGCAGCAGGAAATGACCGACAGTGTAAAGGCCATGCTGCAAACCCTGATTGACGCCGATGTGAAATCAACCGGCGAGGTGACGCAAGGCACGTTAGACGCCATTCAGACACAGGGCTTTGTCCTTTCCGGCGACGGGACGCTGCAACGGGCCGAGGCCCAGCCGGAGCCGCAGCCGTGGAATGGGATTGACGGCCTTTTGAACAACAAACCCATTATGCCGGAGGCCACCCCCACGGAACGGGCCAACGCTCTGATCGACTGGGCCGAGCGCAACGGACAACGCATGGGCAACGAGGAACGCCGGTTGATCGTGGAGTACGCCGAGGCTGTGGGCAACACGGACAAGGTGATCGAGCTTATCAACCGCCTGTGCGAACATGGCTATGAAATGCAGCACGGCCATGTGGACGAGCTGGTGAAAAGCCGGATTGACCGAGAAATCGCGGAGGCCAAGGCCGCACAGCAGCCCACCCTTGACCCCACGGCAGAGCCGGTTGTGACGATCCTTTTCACCGAAAGCCCCGATTTGGAAATGGGCCAGCAAATGCCGCTGCATGAGGCCGACGCCCTGTTTGCCCGGCTGGACGCAGAACATCGAGGCGGCGGCTACTATGACAAGACCGACTTCCGCATTGATTTTACATTCCAAGGAGAGCCGCACAGCTATTCCGGGCGGCAGGACTTTGGCGACCGGGACGGTTCCCTGATTGAGCATATCCGGGAGTATCAGACCTTTTATCTGAACGATGAAAAATGGAAAGACCATCTGACCCGGCAGGACGGCCCGGAGGCATGGGCGGAGAATCACGCCAGCCGGGAAGCCTTTCTCACCGAGATCATCCCCTACATGGAGCTGCATTGCAACCTGTCCCGGCTGGAACAGGAGGCGCAGACCCGTTTGGCGTCCAGCGACACCCTGACGCCGGAGGAAACCGCCTACTATGGGGCGCTGGTGGACTACGCTATGGAGTGCCGTCCGCTGCTCAACCACGGAGAGCCTTTGCCGGAAATGCCGAAACTGACCGACTTCGACCAGAGCTTGCAGGACTACAAGGCGCAGGTGGAGGCCGAAATTGCACAGGAGGCCGCCGACGCCGGTATGACCGTGGAGGAATATGCGGCGGCTGGCTATGAGGCTCCGGCCCAGCCGCAGGAGGCCCAAGAGCCGCCCCAGCAGGAAACCCCGGAACAGCCGGTGAAAGAGCCTGCGGCGTCCGACTACTACTATTCCATCAATGAGGGTGCGGCCCGCCGTGCCAAGGAAATGAACAGCTTTTCCGATTACAAGCCCGGCAGCGCCACAGCCGAGTACCAGCATTATGTGGATGAAGCCTTTGCGCTGGCACAGGAACAGAAAAAGCGCGTCGATCCCATGTACCATGAGAAGATCGACAGCCTGCTTGACACCTATGCCCGGAAGCTGGCCGCCAACATGAACCACGGCTATGAGATTGACGCCCGTGTTCCGTCCATTTTGATTGCCGGTGGTTCCAATTTCCCGGTACGCCAGAAAGAAAAACAGAACGCGGCCCGCGACAGTAATATGCAGGAATGGCAGTACATCCAAGGGCTGCTTGATAAAATCCGCAGCACCGGCATGGGCGGCATCCGGCAGGACGACCCGCAGGCCATTCCCAAGCTGCAAAAGAAGCTGGCCGGTCTGGAAAAGGCGCAGGAAACCATGAAAGCGGTCAACGCCTATTACCGCAAACACGGCACACTGGACGGCTGCCCGCACCTCTCTCCTGAAAACATCGAAAACCTGAAAGCGGATATGGCGTCCGGCTGGCACTATGAAAAGAAGCCGTTTCAGAGCTGGGAGCTGTCCAACAACAATGCGGAAATCCGCCGCGTCCGGCAGCGGATCGAAAGCCTGACCCGCGCAAACGAAGTGGCCTATGTGGGCTGGGAGTTTGACGGCGGCCATGTGGAGGCCAACCGGGATCAGGGCCGCTTGCAGGTGTTCTTTGACGGCAAGCCGGAAGCGGACGCCCGCCAGCAGTTGAAAGAACACGGTTTCCGCTGGGCGCCGAGTGTGGGCGCATGGCAGCGGCTTTTGAACGACAATGCCTACCGTGCGTCGGACAGGATTGCTTGTATTCAGCCCCTTTCCGGCATCAAGCCCACGGAGCTGCAACGCAACAGCAGCCGGGAGCAGAGGGCGCAGATGGCACAAGAACAGGCCGAGCCGGACTACTTCTACCGGGTACACGCCAACCCCCGCAGCGACAGCCGGGAAAACCTGTATATGCTGCAAGCCTATATCCCGCAGGACAACGGCAGGGCCAAGATTGGGGATGTTCTCTACATCGGGACGCCGGAACGGTGCCGGGAGCTGATGGATCAGCTTAATACCGGGGAGCTGACGCAGGAGGCCGTCAAGGAGCTGTATGCCAAGGAACAGGAGCAGCCGGAACAGAAACCCACCCCGGAACAGGAACCGGCACCAGAGCCGGAGCCGGAACAAGAACCCGTGCAGGAGCCGGAAACCGCCCCGGAGCCGGAAGTTACTTCCGACACCGAACCGCAGGCAGCCCCCGCAAAAACCCTGACGGAGTTGCAGGAAAAGGCGCTGGAAATCGCTGACCGCTACAAAGACCTGCCCTTGCAGGCCAAGATTGATGTGATCGCGCAGGCGTTTGGCTGTAAGACCGGCGAAATCCACACGTCCCCCTGTACCGGCAAATGGCGCGGCACCAGCGATATGACGATCCGTTTTGACAACGGCGCGTCCCTGTTTATCGGCAACCGCCTAACGCCGAAAGCCAAGACGGTCAAGGTGCAGACGGAATGTGTCAACCGTACTTTGGTGCAGTACAACCCGGAGATCGTCAAGGCCACCAAGGAAGCGGCCCTGCCTGCGCTGTTGCAGCGGGAGGCCAAGGACAACGAGATCGCGGCCCAAAAGGGCTTGAAGCCCTACACGCTGCTCAATGTGGAGTTCAACGAGGGAGCCGATGAAAAGACCGGCGGTTATATTGGCTGGTACTATGTGACGCTGGCCGTGGACGGCAAAATCTGTACCCATCTGGAAACGGGATTGAACCATGACATTGCCAGCGGCAAGGTGAGCGACACCCCAACACGGGCCGACTACTACCCGGCAGGAGCCTTGAAAGAGGCCGATGTAGACTACGTTTTCAATAACGTGGGCTTTTCCTCTGCGTCCACCCTCTATACGGTGCCGTTGCGGGACGATGTGCGGGAACGGGCCGAAAAGACACTGGCCGAGCGCAGCGCCGCCGCGTCGGAGGCAAGCCGGGAATGGGGCTTTTACATCATTCCCGATCTGAAAACATGGGCCACCAATGCCGAGCAGCAGACCCCGATAGAGCATTTCGCTACCTTTGAGGAAGCCAAGGCCCGGTTCGACGAGCTGCGGAGCCAGCCCTATAACAGCGAGGCCAAGGATTTGAACACCGATGGCCGACCCTATGCCCATCTGACGCTGGGCATGGAAAGCAAGGACGGCATGAGCGCCGCCGATATTCTTCATGTACGGGCGGGCCAGAATTATCTTGTGGAGGACTTCACTCGCATGGAACGGTTGCGGAGTGATCCCGTGGTACTGGAAAGCCTTTCCCGTGTGGCACAGGAAATCGGCTTTGACCGGGTGCGGCCCTATGTGGTGGAGAACGGCAGCTACAAGGCCATGCCGGATATGCCTTTCACCCAATGGGAAAACCCGTATTTCACCGTCGATCCCCCGGCACAGGAGCAGGGCGACACCTTTACCATCTACCAGCTCAAAGGCGGGCCGGAAACACGGGACTATCGCTTTGAGGCTTACGAGAGCTTGCAGGAAGCGGGGCTGGCCGTTGACCGGCAGAATTACGATCTTATCTACACGGCCCCGCTGGACGGCAAAACCACGCTGGAGGACATCTACCGTACATTCAACCTTGACCGTCCCGCCGACTTCACCGGCCACAGCCTTTCCGTTTCCGACGTTGTGGTGCTGAACCGTAGCGGCAAGGAGGAAGCCCATTACTGTGACAGCTTCGGCTTTACGCCGGTGCCGGAGTTTTTCTTGCAGCGGGAAAAACAGCTTACGCCACGGGAATTGCTCACCGGCGAGAGCATCCAGACCCCAAGAGGTAGCTTCCTTGTAACCGACATGAGCCGGGAGCAGTTGGAGGCCGCAGGCTATGGTTTCCACCACCAATCCGAGGACGGCAAGTATCTTATCATGGGCAACGGCACAGACGCTTTTGCCATCCCCGCCCAGCAGGAAAGCCCCATCAAGGCCGCTGAAATGACGACCGAGCAGAACTACAACATGATCGACGGTGTTCTGAACAATGCCCCGACCATGAGTGAACTGGAAGCCAAGGCCAAAGCCGGGGAACAGATTTCCTTGTTCGACGTGGCCGAGGCAGCCAAGGCGGAGGCCCAAAAGCCCAAGCAGCCCCAGCGCCCGGCGCAGAAACAGAAAAAACCGTCCATCCGGGCGCAGCTCAAAGCCGCCAAGGAGGAACAGCAGAAGAAACCGCCGCAGCGGGAAAAAGCACAGGAATTGGAGGTGTGACACCATGAACAGGTTTGAGAATGTGGATGTTCTGGCCGCGCTGGAACAGCTCATGCGGCAGAACACCGCCTTTTATCGCAGCGATTTTGAGATCGACAAAGAGATCATCGGGCGGGCCGCTGCCAGCGACAAGGCCGAGGACAGGACGCTTTTGTGGATGTCCCGCCCGTCCGGGACGCACTGTTTCCGGGAAAGTGATGTGTACCTGCAAGGCACCCGGCAGCACAACACATGGAAGTTTTACGGGGAGCAGACCCGTGACCGGGTGCTGGCCTACGCCGTGGAGCTGACCGGCAAGGTGCGGGGCGTCATTCGCGGCAATCTCTATGAGCTGGACTATCCCCAGCACTTCCGGCACGTCGCAGCCGAGGCGGTACAGGCCGACAACATCATCCTGCACTATGAAAAGGGCGACCGGGAGCAGCCCGCCGGTCTGTACTTCGACGGGCGGCCCGATCCCAAGTTGGGGGCGTTCCTGCGGTATGAGGCCAAGCCTAATGAGCCGGAACACCTGCGGGAGCTGTTGCGGCAGGAACAGAAAGGCCGGGCGCAGCTTGCGCCCGGCGACTTCAAGGCCCACGTCACGGCGCTGCATGACGGCATGATTTTGGCCGAGGCGCAGCGGATCGTGGCCGGGCTGAAAGATCTGTCCGCCCCCAACAGCCCCAACAAGACGCATTTCATGGTGGAGCTGTCCCCGTATTTCGTGCAGATGGCATCCAGCAAGGACACCGACCGGCTGTTTTCCATGTTGCCCTATAAATCTCTGGCCTTTACCGGCATGAAAGACCGGCACGGCCTGTATGCGGTGATCGGCAAGGACGAGAACCGGGACAAGAAAGTGCGGAGGTCCCGCGCTTCCATCCGCAGGCAGCTATCCGAAACCAAACAGGCCCAAGCCCCGAAAAAGGCCCCGGCCAGAACCAAGAAAAATGAATTGGAGGTATGACAATGGTACAGTTTACCGTGGAAGAAGAAAACCTGATCTGTATGTATCACAAGACCGACCAGCGCAGGACGGCGGCCAACATCCGGGCCGCCCTGCCGGACATGGACGAGGACATGGCGGCGCTGGCCTGCCAGACCGCCGACAAGCTGGACGCCATGAACGACGCCGACTTTGAGGCGCGGCAGTTCCATTTCACGGACGAGTGATCCAAGCATAACAAAGCGCCGGGCGCGGGGGCTGTATGGCCTCTGCGTCCGGCGCTTATTTTTCGTGTCCGACCCGGAAAATCCGTTTGCAGCAGCGTTCCGCATATTTCAGTGTTTGATAGGCCCCGCCGTGATCCCGCCATACCATAGCAATCAGGCAATCCGCCCGGTCTACCATCCAGCGATTGCAGGCGGTGATCGCCTGTTTGTAGTGGATGCCCGCAAGCTCAATGGGGATCAGGATTTCGTCAAAGCGGCTTTCATAGTATTCCTTATCCGTGTTTAGCCGCTGCTCCATGTAGGGCAGAACCAATACAAGCGAGATTGCCTTGTCCGGGTGCCGGTGCTTTAGAGTGCGAACCGCGCTGGCGCAAAGAGCGTCAAACTCTCCCTTGCCGCCCACATAGCAAGTCATTTCCTGTTCCGCTTCCAGCAGCCTTTCCAATATCTCCACTACCCGCGATTGACCGAGGCCAAAGACTTCTCTGTGTCCCGCAAAAGTACAAACCACCATATCTATTTCCCCACCTTAAAATGTTTATTTAATAAGCCAACTCACCACAGAAAATTCGCAAAACTTAAAACATATAAATTTTGAATTTATATAGTTTATTATATATCTGCGCCGGGTACTTTACAATAAAGGGGGAATAATATTAGGCGACGTACTGCGAGGACAAATAGATGGAATTAGATTACAAAGAGATTGGAAAGCGCGTGAAGATTGCAAGAATACGGGCCGATCTGACGCAGGAAGCATTGGCAGAAAAGGCCGGGCTGTCCATTACCCACATGAGCAACATTGAAAACGGCCATTCCAAGTTGAGCTTGCCGATGGCGGTTGCGCTGGCAAACGTCCTGTCTGTTTCGGTGGATGAATTTCTGTGCGACAGCGTGATCCACTCCAAGGAAGTTTTCTCCCATGAGGTTCAAATGCTTTTGGAGGATTGCGACGACTACGAGGTACGCATCCTCACCGATCTGCTCAAAGCAGCCAAAGACACGATCCGCAGGGATATGAAGCTGAAACAACAGGAATAGCGCAGGCGGTCATGATTGACCGTACTGCGCTATTCTTTTCTTACAATGCAAAGTGCCGGGCGCGGGGGCTGTGTGCCTCTGCGTCCGGCGCTCTTTTTTCTTATGCCTGCCCCATCGGGAAGTGTGGCAGGCGGCCTTGATGGTATCAGTGTCCAGCAACATTTCCTGTTCGGCCATCGTGTCAACTCCTGTCGTTTTTTGTCTTATTCCAGCATACCACAGAAGCGGCAGGAAAACCAGCGGCGGAAAGATTTTCCTACGCATTTCAAAGCCCGTTTCGACGGGTATGTGATAAATCATTCTGCCACCACACCGACCAGCACCGAAAAGTCTTGATTTCCGTGGGCTTTTTGACCCCTAAATGCGTAGATAAGAGGGGCTTTTCAGCTCTCGTATTTTGCATATCGTTTGTGAAGCTGCTACACTCTATAATTCATATTCTGTTCCTTGTATTCTTCGAGCAAATGAAATATAATGAAATAGATTGTCGGAGGTGTGAACATGGATTACATGACGCTCAAAGAGGCAAGCGAAAAATGGGGCGTTTCGTCCCGACAGATAAATTATTACTGCACCGATGGACGCATCCCCGGTGCTGTCAAAATGGCCGGTGTCTGGCTGATCCCCAAGGAGGCAGAGAAGCCAAAGGACAGACGATACAGAGGCCCGAAAGGAACGGAAGAATGAAAATATTAGTTGTGGAAGATGATTTAACAATACAAAAACAGTTGAAAAACCTTTTGTCCGGTAATGGATATGAGGTTGACACAGCTACCGATTTTTCAAACGTGATCGAGCAGGTAAAAGCGTTTGCCCCTCATTTGGTTCTGTTAGATATAAAATTGCCGGGAAACAGTGGTTTTGAAATATGTTCGCAGATTCGCAGCTTTTCCGATATTCCCATTGTATTTGTGACGAGCAGTAACACAGACATGGATGAATTGAACAGCATCATGCTGGGTGGGGACGCATTTATTACAAAGCCGTATAATACAGCTATATTGCTTGCCAAAATTGCTTCCTTGCTGCGGCGGGCGTATGCTTCCGGGCAGTCCGAGATACTTACATGGAATGGTGCAGCCCTACATTTAGAAAGCAGCATCTTAGAATACAACGGAAAGAAAGCCGATTTAACGAAAAATGAATTAAAAATACTCTACTATCTTTTTAAGAACGCAGGAAAGATATGTCCCCGTAGCGATATTGTGGATTTTCTTTGGGACAATCAGCTTTACATTGATGATAATGCCCTAAGTGTTAATATGACCCGTATCCGCGAAAAATTGGCATCCATAGGTTTGACCGAATTTATTAAAACCAAGCACAGACAGGGGTACACGTTATGAGTGGCAAACAATATTTGAAAAACCAACTGGCCGTCATTTTAATCAATCTGCTGGGTATGCTTGCCCTTGCTCTGTTTCTGATTGCAAGCGGAAATAATATTCAAACCGTCCTATTCATTCTTGTGGTCTGGCTACTTGTCCTTGCTTCCTGCCTGTTGTTTTTCTTTTTCACCCGGAAAAAAGCTCTGGATAGATTGTTGAATATGGCAGAACAATTAGAAGAACGGTATCTGCTGCCGGAAATCATGCAGGAGCCGGAAAGAGCTGATGAGCAGGTATTTTATCAGATCATGAAAATGGCTGAAAAATCCATGCTGGAACAAATAGGCGAGGTTCAAAGAGAACGGAAAGAATACAAAGAATACATCGAACAATGGATACATGAAGTAAAAACGCCTATCACAGCCATGAAACTGATCTGCGAGAATAACCGCTGTTCATTTACGAGAGAGCTAATGGCCGAGTTGGAAAATATCAATCGTTTCACGGAACAGGCTTTGTATTACGCCCGCAGTGAGCATACGGAAAAGGATTATTCCGTCCGTGAAATCAGGCTTAGTGATGTGGTACACGGAGCAATCGCAGATAGCAAATATCTTCTGCGGCAAAACAATGTGGCAATTACCGTAGACGATATGGAGTACAGTATCTATTCCGATGATAAATGGGTACGGTTTATTTTGGATCAGATCATCAGCAACGTGATAAAATATCGTACAGGCCATCCAATTCTGCATCTTTTTGCAGTAAAAGAAAATGAAAGGGTTGTTCTTTCTGTTGAGGATAACGGTATAGGCATACCCCAAAGTGATTTGCCCCGTATTTTTGAGAAAGGTTTTACTGGGCAGAACGGACGGACGATTCACAGTTCTACCGGCATTGGCCTATACCTCTGCAAGCGCCTTTGTGATAAGCTGGGAATAGGGATTGCTGCCCGTTCCGAAGGAAAAGGAACTATTATTTCTCTTTCTTTCCATATCAATGATTTTGTTACCGGGGTGCAGGGCTGATATGCTCTGCACTTCTTACATTTTTGTAAGAACTGCGTAAGAAAACTTGATACAAAGGGGTGGAAATACAGATTACAATAAGGGTATGAGAAATTTAGAAAGGCAGGAGGACACATGGAACCTATTTTGAAATTAGATCATATCCAGAAATATTATGGCAATGAGGGAAACATCACAAAGGCCATTCAAGATATTAGCTTTTCCGTAGAAGCAGGCGAATTTCTGGGGATTATGGGAGCGTCCGGCTCCGGGAAAACAACTCTTCTTAACTGTATCTCCACCATTGATACAGTAAGCGCGGGTCACATTTATTTGGAGGGGACAGACATTACAGAGATCAAGCCGAAATCTCTTGCCCGGTTCCGGCGGGAGAATTTAGGTTTTGTGTTTCAGGACTTCAATCTGCTGGACACTCTGACAATCTCTGAAAACATTGCGCTGGCGCTTGCAATCAACAAGACCCCGGCGAAAGAAGTGGAGCCTTGCGTGAGTGAGATCGCCGGGAAACTGAACATCCGTGATATTTTAGACAAGTATCCCTATCAAGTGTCCGGCGGTCAGAAGCAACGCTGTGCCTGTGCCAGAGCCATTATTAACAATCCTAAACTGATTTTAGCCGATGAACCCACCGGCGCATTGGATAGTCATTCGGCGCAGATGCTTTTGTCTACAATCCAGAGTATCAACGAGCAGATGGGAGCAACTATCCTCATGGTAACACATGACGCTTTTACAGCCAGTTACGCAAGTCGTATTCTCTTTTTACAGGACGGCAAGATTTTCACAGAATTGCATAAGGGCAGTGACAGCCGAAGTGCTTTTTTTGATAAGATTCTGAATGTCCTAACCATAATTGGGGGAGGACAGAGCCATGTATGCTAAACTTGTTTTGAGAAACGCAAAGCGGTCTGTCAAAGACTATCTGGTTTATATTGTAACCATGACGATCTGCGTCATGCTCTTTTATTCGTTCCTGTCCATTTCCAGCAACTACTATCAGCCGGATATTGGAAGCGAATACAATTTTACGGTATTAGGCGACGGTATGAAAGTGGCTATTTGTGCGATTACCCTCTTTCTGCTTTTCCTGATACGGTTTGTCAATAACTATATGCTGCGGCGTAAACAAAAAGAATTTGCCGTACAATCCATTATGGGTATGGAACAGAAAACCATTGGCAGACTGTTCTTTGCAGAAACCTTTGTAATGGGAATGATTTCGATTGCTATTGGCATTCTTCTCGGTGTGTTGTGTTCCCAATTTATTACGGCAATGCTGCTGACTTCCTATGGAAAAAAATATGAACTGTCATGGACGCTGTTCCCGGATACCGTCGTGCTGACGGTGTGCTTCTTTGTATTGAGTTATCTTGTGGTAGGGCTGTTTAACACCCGCACCATTCGGAAAACAAAAATTGTAGATATGCTTGCGGCAGATCGAGAAAATGACCCGGAACTGAAAAAGGGCCGTTGGATTGTCATTGTTGCTGTACTGTTTGAACTGTTCACAATCTGGATGGCTGTAACCGGTGTTCAAAAGGTCTGGTTTTATTATGACAGCCGTTTTGCCCTGCCGGTTCAAGTCATGTTTTGGGGTAATATCGTCCTGCCCGTAGCGGCCTTGCTTTGGCCTGTATTGTGGCTAATCAGAAAGGAAAAATACGGTTTTCCAAAATTTATTTTCGGGCTGTTCATCTGCTCTGCTCTGAATGCCTGCATAGCAGCCAGTGTACCAGCCTTAATCAATCAGTATTATCTTCCGTTGGGGGCAGGCACCGTCAATCAATACTTATTGTTTGTTCTGGTTGACTTGATTTTTTTCATCTGCGCCCTGATTTACCTTGCCAGCAATTTCATTGTTGTATGGAAAGAAAAATCACCAGAGCATAGATACAAAGGCGAAAACCTGTTCTTTTTCGGGCAAGTTATATCAAAGCTAAATACCACCAGCAAGGCCATGACGCTAATCAGCGTAACGCTTGTACTTGCTATTTGCCTGTTTATCGCTGCCCCGATTTTGACTGGTTGGGCCTCTGGTTATCTGGATATACGGTCAATGTATGATGTGCAGATTTCTTCCAGATACAATGATGTATATGACGAAGAATATCTTCCCGGAGATGATTATGAGGTTGTAACAGACTATCTTGCAGAGCATGGCATTGAAACAGACTATGACTGTACGTTCAGTCTATATCTTCCAAAGAAAGATGATTTTCACAATCGGATGAAATATGATTTTCCTATTGCAGCAATTTCATTGAGTGACTACAACACAATCCGGGCAATGTTGGGATATGGGCCGGTTTCTTTATCGGAAAACGAGTTCACAACACAATGGCAGACTATCGCCACCGAGGAAGAACGGAACAGCTTCTTGGCAGAGCATACCAGCGTCATGACAGATGCGGGAGAATTAACCCTTTCTGAGCAGTCCTATTATGAGGAAGCAATCGGAGAAACGGCGTACAATTCCTACACAGACGTACTCTATATATTCCCGGACAGTGTTTGCGAAAAGCTGCTCCCGGTTATGCGAAACCGCTATATCACTACGTCTGAAAACATTTCCTATGAAAATGCCCGTGAATTGGAACAGGTTTTCTCCGACGAGTATCCAGAGATTACGGATACTGGCGTCAGATATACGATCCGTTTAAGCACCTTGCAGATCAATAGTACAAAAGCAAATAATTTTGTTATGCAGGCTTCCATGCTTTACGGAGCTGTTGTGCTGATGGTAATTTGCCTTACGATATTGTCCTTGCAGCAACTCTTAGATGCTGGTAAGTATAAATATCGCTTCTCGGTACTGCGAAAGCTGGGAGTTGAAGAACAGCAGATCGGGAAACTTGTGCTAAAACAATTAGGTGTATGGTTTGGACTTCCCATACTCGTAGCAATCATCGTTTCCATGATTGTGATTGCTTACTTTATTCAAACTGTTTCAGCAGAGATTTCAGCATATATCGGATCGAGAGCTTTAATGTTGCAGATAGGGATGATTGTAGGAATATTAGTGCTATTACTAATCTGTTATTTCATCAGTACATGGATACTCTTTAAGCGGTCAATTTCCAAATAATTATTATATCTGCCGCGCGACGGCAAAAAGAAAAAAGCCGTCGTACAGCAGCCCTTTTGACACGCCCATAAAACCAGCGGCGGCTTTGAGAAATCAAGGCCGCCGCTTCTCTTTGCCCGGCGC
>PPYE01454891.1_pt1 | contig 13256 bp, 9 predicted proteins | sample 1559881 | NCBI WGS metagenome assembly PPYE01 (sample SAMN08240022, study PRJNA423297) | Human gut metagenome, whole genome shotgun sequencing project.
AAAAAAAAGGAGAGGATGTCAAGCATCTGTTGGGTTATTCCCAAGAAAGTGAACAGAGTATGGAAGCTGCTGATTTATTCGTTACAACTTTGACGATAATTTTTAAGCATATCGAGCGGTGTAAAATCTACCTAAACAAAACACGATTTCTTTTATATCTTTATCGTGTATTTTTATTTTAGATTTTCATCGGTTGGATTTAACCGATTGAAGAATAAACTTTTAGCAGAGTATTTGAGAAATAGAGGTAACGAATTAGCAACCGTGCAAATTTCAGCGATTTGCGGTGCTATGTTGTCAAATAACTCTTTGTAAATACAAATAAAATATTTAGTACAATTTTGAAGACATCATTAATAACCTTATTTATATCCATACACCTTTGGTTTGTTTCCCTATATTTATTGATAATCTTTTATTCACATATTTGGTAAATATTTCAATCTACGTAGATTTTATAACTAATAGAGTATAAACAATACAAGCTATTCCAACAAATAAAGCTACGGCAGAGCATTTGGTAAATATTGTATCTTTATTTTTAATACCATACATAAGCCCAATAATAGCACATAAAGGAATACCGACAGGAATAATCGTCAGAAACCAAATGAGTATTTTATGATACCCATTGCTGTTAATACTTTGTTTTTCAAATTACTCATAGCTACCATTCTCATTGCTTGTTACTCTTCGCATCTCTTTCTTTATTCATCAACCGCCAAATAGCTTTCTGATATTTCAACTTGGCGAACATCTCGTCATCTTGGTTATCTATCTTTAAGGTCATTACCCGAATACTTGGGGCAGTGGGATATCGGCTTCTCACTATATCATCCACTAGAAACCCGCATAGTCCGGTAGCCGGTTCTGTAAACAAGAAACCTTGAAACATGAGATTAATATAGTCTGCATTTTCGCAAAGATACGCCTTGTACCTCTTATATGTATCCAACTTCATATAATCTTCTGCACGGCTGCTGAAATTTGGCTTGGCAATTTCTTCGCATAAGGCAGATTCTAATTTGCTGTAGGTGGCAGTATCTAAATCTCCCCACCAATAATGATCTTCGGGATTGACCGACATATCCACCCATTCAGAAGCCTCCCAGTAGTCTATCGCAAACACAATTGAATCGGCTTTCTCTTTGGATGAGTAATAGATGGAATCTTTCTCCCAACCTTTGAATATACTTTCAATAGAATCTATTTTCTCTTTCCTAATTTTATTATATATGTTTTTTAAATCGTAGCCATGAGGTAACGATATTTGAAAAACACCGTTTTCAATTCTTGCATTCACCTTTGGATTTGTGATTACCGTATCGTCAAGTACAAAAGCTATATGTTTGCCAATTGCCTTTTCTGTTTCTTTTGCCCATTTTTTTAGTTTATGCTTGCTTATTTGCCCCACAATTACGCATGTCCCATTTTCATCAGAATCCATTCGTAACGAAACAAAATCTTTTACTGTTACAATAGACTCTTTAGCAATACTGTCTTTTTGCTGTGATAGGATGTGATACCATCCATTCTCATAGTGGGTTTTATGTATTTGATTACAGGAAGCGAAATAAGCAATTAAAATAAGTATTCCGAATAAATTCTTTTTTTGCATGTTCTTATATAATAAAAAAATAAACTGTTATCTGTTCCTGAATTGTATCCGTCAGATATATTTAAAGCATTATGTTTCAAATTAGCTACTTCTCCAAATATATAAGCAAAAGTAGATTGTTTGCCTTTTTAAGAAGACTGTTCAAATCTGTTTTGATATTGTTTTTCTTGATCACAACTTATAAGATGGATTGTGTATAGTTATTTCATCTCGCCAAGCATATTCCTTGTTTTATCCATATAATTACTGAAATGCGCCTTTACCTGTCAAAAATATATTACCGTAAATAATGTACCGTTTTATCCCAAAAGATTTAAAAACAGTTCTTTATTTACTATTTTTGCAGATTTGATACGTGATTTGAGCCGTGATTTTCGAGCATATACGTTAGCCACCGTATCCTTCATGAATAAGCTAATTACTTGTGGTGAGAATCCTACAAAAATATAGCATAACAGCCTGGTGTCAGAAGTTTTCATGGTCGGAAAATCTTCCTTGAGCTTGTACATGGCATTGTCATGACAAGTGTTTACGATTTTTTCCAATTCTTGCAGTATTTCATTGCTTTCTGCAAAATCTGTAATTATCTGCTTTACTTCATTAAATATGACTGACTGTTGCGATGTTGTATTTTCACGTTCATATATAGCTATTTCCCAGACAGTCCGGTTTTTCATTCTGTATTGGGCGAATTTTGTTCGCTCTTTAAAATAGTCCCGCTCGACCATACCGGCGGAGAATTGCATGTTTGAGCGCATTATTGAATCGTTCAAGTAGATATAGCGATGTACATTGTCCGTTGCTTTTTCAAAATTTTTAGCCTGCGCTTCGATATGGTATGCAGTGTATTGTAGTTCTGCCATGTCGCAAATATCAGTAGTGTGCGCCTTTGCAAGCTCCAGATAATACCGTGCACTGTCTATATGATTCTTCAAAAGACTTACATCTGTCAATGTGTGATATCCATATACCGTATCCTGTCGGGCGGAAAGTTCGATTCGCTGTAACAGGTCATTGGATATATGCCGTTTGGATATCACATATAGTGATGCAAGATTAGTAAGGCTGACTTCTATCAGATTACTGTTATTATGTTCATCGGCCAAGTCAAGAGCCGCCGAATACAGCCTTATTGCTTTTTCTATATCTTTTGAGTGAAAAGTAGCGGCTGCCATGTCAAGGGTTGCCTTTGTCTCCTCCTGGATATCACCCGATTGGCGGAAATTATTTCTGGCTTCGTGGAAATAATGATATGCCCGGCTGTAGTTCATTTGTTTATAATATACTTCACCGATCTGTCTGTATAAAAGCCCTTTGTAATAAGATTCATCGGTATCTGTCAGTTTCTCTTCTATTTTGAGAAAAAGACGTAATGCTCCCGGTTTATCACCTGTGCGTAATTTAATTCTTCCCCAATAATATAGAGTTTTACACTGGTGACGTAAATCTTTGGGGTAATGTTTATAATATTGCCAAGCCTGGCGGATCAATGAATCGTCAGTAACTTTCATTTGTTTTTTTTCCAAAGCTTCGGAATAGAGCAATGCATATCTGGCCTGTTCAGCCCGGTTGCCTTCTGGTTTGAGTTTTTGTAGTATTGCTAATGCACTATCCGGGTTGTTCTGCATTAGCTTTTCAGCCTCACTAAGGCGAGGGGTCTGTTCCCTGTTATAACAACCTGTAAAATAGAGAATAGCTGATAGTCCAATTATAATTATGCAGGCTTGGGAGTTTAGTATTCTTCATCTTATTATCAACTTTAATTATGCGCTGCTTTATACCATAATGTATTTTCTTTCAGCACAGTCATAGGATTGTCACTCGGATCGGATGTTGTTATACCGGAAAATGTATTGATAGGAATAATACCTTTGGCCATAGTGTAGAAATTTTTTGTATGGGTTTTATATGGAACAAGATGATTTAGCTGCTCTCTAAATTGGTTTAATAATATAGGATCGTTACAGAGTGAGGTTATATAATCTGCAAAATCATAAAATATTACAGGAGTATAACCATCTAAACGTTGGATTGTTCCCCTCAGGGATTTGTCAAAAGAATATTTACTATTGATACTTTTTATGATGGCTGCCATATTCTCCAGTTCTGAACAGTCCGTTACTGCTAATGTCCCACAAGGCATTATTTCATAGGTTGAATAAAAATTGTAAAATTCTTCACATCCCGATTGATAATCGGGATTCCCCAGTAAATATTCCCCAATAGCGGCATAAGGCATTCCGTATGCCATCATCTCACTGGTAGAACCAATCAAATATTTTGTAACATCCTTTAATTCATAGGCAACCTCTATAGATGACATATAACAGTCATCAAATAGAATATATTCCATTTTCATGCCTGCATTAGCAATACCGGAGGCTAGAGATTTTATATCTGTTTGGTATTCGGCGGTCAGTCCTCCAAAATAACGTGTCAATGGAACACCCTGATATTCCCAATGCATTTTCATGTGAGGTGCGGAACGCACTTTCATCTCATAAACAGGAAGCCATCCCATACCGTGACATCCTATAATCATGGTATAAACAGAAGCCGGAGCAAATGCCTTTACATCATTTAAAATTGCTGTTATCCCATCGATTGTCGTAAAAGGCGGAGACTTATATTTTTTAAGTATTTCACGTTTACATCTCCCGTGAGAAGACACAATTTCAAACATCATGGCCTCCGTACTACCGGTAGAAATAAAAACAATTACTTTCTCATTGTTCAGCCCTATTTTCGTTATACATTTTTCCAGGTCAGATATGTTATTATAAAAATAGTTCGTCAAATTTGAGGACCATGGCAAATACATGAATAATGTTTTCCGGTTGGCTTCTATCTTTTGATTTTCCTCCTTCTCGCATGAAGAAAAAAGTAAAATTCCTCCCAATAAAAAGATAATGCTAACCTTTACGTAGATTTTTTTCGTTGTTTTCATCCTGCAAATTGTCCAATAACTCATTATTACTTTTTTATTATAGCCTTCCATTGTAAAATCTCTATTTTATCTTAAATGTGAATTGTAAATAACCATTTCCTGATATTCATAGAATCAAATCCTCTTATAATCTTACAATATTATGACTCATTATCTCACAATATATTGAATATTCTAATAAACAGCATGAATTTAATCGTTTATAACACGAGATGATTTTCTTTTCAATGCCCTATGGCAGTTCTCATTGGAGGCACTGCCGAATGGCACTTGTTTCCGTTTCATTCTTGCAAAAAAAGATGAAACGGTTTAACAGGAACAACTGCCTGTTGAAACAATACCGGCACCAATGTCACAACAGGCAGTTTTATGGTTACTTATGGCAGTCCAAACCGATTTTCAAAGCCAAATCGCTCCGGCTTCCACATCCCCTGACTTATAAGTGTAAATTATAAACTCTTCAAGCGCTTCTTTCCATGTAAGATTGAAGGTTCCCATAATTGAATGTATGGCACGATTACTTTTTTCATCAAGCCCGTCTTCTTCCACCCCTTCGGGGTTCGTGTCTTCGTCTACCCCCACAGTCTCTTCACGGCTCCAGAACACCACTACCGGAATGTTTAGGTTGATATCCCATGTACCACGCTGGATCAATATTCCGGAAGGTTTATAGAACGGATCAAAAGTACCTGTTTCCGGATTGCCCTTGGATTTGTAGCCGTGATAAAGACGAATTTTCAGGTCGAATTCCTTACGGTCTTTCAAAAAACGGATAACTCCTTTCAAACCTATCGGGTTACTGTCTCCTGTTATTTCAGCTTCCTTGCTATGTTTGGTCTTGTCCCAGGGGGTAGTGTCCACATAAAGATAATCCACCAATTTCTGCGGTTCATTGTCATCGGCTTCCGGCTGACCGTCAAATGTGGGTTTTACATTTTCAGGCGTGAAGAAATGTTGATGAATATTATCCTGCCCGTTTTCTATAAACTGGCTGTTCATCAAATCTCCTTTGGCGTTATAGTAATAGATGAACATCAAATAAACGGGAGCCGGGGTGTATTTCCCATAAGTATAGTAGTCTCCATTTTTCTGCACGTAGAACTTGCTTTGACTGCCTTCGGCAAGCCTCCAACCCTTGCCGGCTTTCAGCTCATAAGTTATTTCCTGAATACGTTTCATGTGCTTGGCCGGAGATTCCGGATTCTGGTGAGGTCCACCGACTTTCTGTATTTCATTCCAGTCTGCATGCAGGTGACATTCCACAAGACGGATAGTCATTTTGGAAGGATCTTCATGCAATTTATTATCTGTCTCATTTTCAGGAATTACAGGATCTTTACTGCATGAATTGAACAACAACGAAAGAGCTGTTCCTATCAGGAACATCAATGCGATTTTACATACAATTGTTTTCATTTTTTATTTATTTGGTTAATAATAATTGTTATAAATCAAAAACTCCAGTTCACTACACAACGTACATCAGATCCCATGTCATGTGCATAGTAGCGTGAACGGTTAGTGTATTCTTTATATTCTTTGTTCAAGATATTGTCTGCCGCTATCATGAATTGTAGTTTGTATCCGTATTTTACAGGACACTCAAAGCTAGCAGCGAACCCCAAGAGGTGGTATGCCGGAGGGGTATAGGGAATAAGATCCGTATTCGAGTCAAACCGGGTCTGTTTTGCCACGAATCGATGTCTGATACTCAAACGTAATTTGGAATGCGATTTGGTTTCGTGAAGCCATGAGAGGTCATGGCTGAAACGGGAAGAGGGGATATAAGGAAGGTAATTGCCTGTCGTCTGTTCATTTGCCCGTATAAAAGAAGCAATCAGGTGATAATCCCATGAATTTATGGGCATGAAGTGAAAGTCAAAATCCATTCCGCGAAAGAAAGCCGGGGTCTGTTTGTATTGGAATACAGGGTATACCCCCGAAATAACAGTGATGGTTTCTTTCTTCGGTTCATCATAGATATAGCCGCTTATCCATTGCAGGTAACCGTCCATTCGGGCACTGAATACCTTATTGCTGTAACTGATGGAAGATATCCATTTATAGCTCCTTTCGGAGTGCATGGTAGAATCTCCTTTGACAAACATTCCGGATCCGAGTTCATTTCCGTTGCTATATAATTCATACACGTGAGGAGCTCTCCAGGCCAGCCCGAAATTAGTGGTGAGCTTCCATTGGTCAGAGAAATGATGATGACCTCCCAGACTGTATGATACGTTATTGAACTTTCTTGTTCCTCCATAGAGACTTCCTGTCCAGTCATAACCACTGGCACGGGTTTCCTGTCCGTCAAAACGAATACCTGCTTCAATTCCTCCTTTACTGTAATTATACTTCCCGATACCATATATTCCCATCTGTGTCTCCGTATAGTTGGGAATAACGGGAACAATACCTGTTCCTGCCTGACTGTGATTATCAATGAACATAATTTGTCCCCCAACCTCTGTTTGCCATGAATTATAATTCAATTTCCAGCAGAGAGAGTTTTGTAATGAGTTTAAGTGCAGGGAAACAGCTGGAATGTCGGAACCCAGACGCCGGATGCGGTTTTCCTGTCGGTCGTCCTTCTGCCAGGAACTTTGCCAGTAAAGATTTCCTGCGTTCCGCATACTGAACTTCATTTTACCAATGGCTGTCTGATGGGTAACTTTTTGATATGGGTATGCGATACTTCGCGTGAAAGGATCTGTGTACAGGGGACGTCCCAATCGGATACGTTCTGCCAGCAGATCTTCACTTCCCATCTGGGCACTGAACATTACTCCCGTCCGGTTGTAAAAGTGACTGTAGAATCCTTCTATTCTTAAACGTCCACGGTCATAGCCGAGTAAAGCGGAGGTATGATGTTCTCTGGCTCCAGTGTTATTTAGAAGATAGTTTGCGGTGGAACGGTCTCCGGAATTTGAATATGTCCCCTGTACTCGCCAGGCAAGGTCACGGAGAAAAGGGAAAGTGCCTTCCAACTGTCCGGTCAGCACATAACGGTGACCATTACTTCCATAAAGTATGGAAGTCTTTCCTTTCAAGGCCTTCTTCCGGAAGGGTAAGGGAGCCTGTTCCATGACAATAATTCCTCCCAAAGCTTCTGAACCATATCGTACCGCGTCAGAACCTTTTATCACCCGAATGGAAGCGTTTCCGTTCATATCCACTTCAGGAGCATGATCAACTCCCCATTGTTGGCCTGTCTGGCGGGAACCATTGTTTATGATTAATATCCGGTTGCCATACATTCCTTGGATGACAGGTTTGGCAACTGTCGTCCCCGTACTGATGGAACTTACGCCACTGACCTGTTCAAGCAGAGAGGTGAGAGAAGTTCCCAATGCGCGATTGATTGCGAAGGAAGTAAGGTTGTTGCTTACCGTATTCCGAGTCACTCCGGAGCACTCACCGGTAATAATGACTTCTTCCAGAATTTTTATCTCCGGATAAAGATATACTGTTTGAATATTCACCTTTTTGAATGCCTCACTCAAATATATATATTGAGATTTGTAGCCCAAACTCTGTACAAGAACTGTATCCTTGGAATTTGTCTTCCAAGGGATAATGATTCTTCCTCCGGTTGAACTGGCAAGGGGTTGATTCTCCAATAAGATGTAAGCTCCTTCAATCGGACGTCCGGTTTCCTTATCTACAACCAACAGTGTCCTATGTGTATCTGATTGCTGTCGGTATTTCTGTGCATACATCCTTGTAGGAGATATTGCACACAGCCAGACAATGAATAGACACACATATTGGAAATATGCATGAAATGTCATACTTTACGAAAATTGTAATGAAGTTATAAATTGTTTAAGATAACCAAAGGGCACAGCATCCCTCTTTCACATGTCATCTTATAATGCATGCAACCCATGAGAGGGATTGTAATAGTTGGACAGGAGGAGCGCGGAGAGACAATAGGGGAAAAGTAACAGTAATGTCCTTCTCCTTTTGGATAAGATATTCAACGGGGTTCTCTGTCTGAACGCAATTGTACTCAAAGCTCTCGGCTTCGGTAAATGAAGATAAAGTGAACAGGCAGATAGCACATTTATCGGCAGAATCATGATGGGAAGATTGTTGCTCATCATGAGATATACATAAATCTTCTTTGTGAACATGAAAGGCTTTCACAAAGAAGAAAGGCATCATAGTCAGCAACAATAAGCATGCCACTATGGCTCTGTATTTCCGCTTTTTTCTTGCATTATCCATTAGATTGTAAAGATAGCAGATTGCATAATTGTACGCAATACCTATAAATGATGATTTTACGATCAAGTACGATTAAATATATTGTCCCGATTATTTTGATATGGGAATCAAATAAATCGACACATCGTTACCGGCTGTATGATAACAGGCTATAATAAATCTTCCTATTTTTATTCCTGTTCATATTGGAGGGCCTGTGTAAGATGCCCCCTAAAACCAAAATGATTCTTCTCCCAGAAAATATTCAGTAATGATCTCTTGATAAGTTTTGACCGATGAGCATTATTATTTTAAAATCAAGTACTTCGATTCTCATATAATTGTTTTTAAATTCGTTTAAAATTGAACGGTGTCCAATTGTTACGATAATACTTCAGTTCACGTTGATATTTCGAGGACGCAAAGTACGGCTCATTCCCAAAGCATAAGAGAAAGGATTGATGTCGAAATCGCGTTCAAATGTTCCGGTTACCATATTCTTTCTTTGCGGAAGTGTACCTGGAAAGTTTTGGTTACGCCAATTTCCTTGTACAGATATGCCAGCTTTTATCTTGTCTTCATTCCAATAGAAAGATTTTTTTATATTTATTGGTCGAGAGAGGCTACTACTACCCTCCTGAAGTTAGTAAACGGAATCATTTTTTACTTCCTCTTTTTTTCTTATTGTTGTGCATTAATAAATAAAGCTCTTGCAAGAAAAAAAAGGAATATTTTTGTCTTAGATATCATTGTGAATTTCAATTTAAATATAAACACAATATTGGACCGGATCAATTTGTCACAAATCATTTTATAACGAAGAAGGTATGTGTATGGACATATTAAAAAGAATAGCGTCACTCGTCAATACCAAATCATTAGCACCAATCATTTGAAAAACAATATACAAAAAACGCTTTCCGCCAATCTCCTTTAATTGGGCGGAGTTAAGTTCAAATCTTACATTATCCAAATATATATCCTTTACAGAAGAAAAGAGACCATTCAAGACGTTCTTGCTCCATTTATTCTTTTCCCATTGCAATGAATCATGATCCTTAATTACAAATTCCACATACTGTATCCATCTATCTATAGAATTGGAAAACTTATTTTTCACATCACCATAATTACTATTCTTAAGTTTATTTTTCACAAACTCATGCAAATCCGGTGTTGAGTAGGCTATCAACTCATTCTTCAATTCACTTAAGGGTTTAAAACCGGTGAATATTTTATCAAATTCTGCAAGCAACAAGCCACCATTACCCTTTGCATACATGCTTAAATGTAGTGTAAGCATGTTGCCTGTGTCGCTTTTTTCTTTCAGAGTTGTACTGATTTCCACAGCATACGCACTTTCATCATATGAAAAAATGTGACCATTAAATAGAGATGGATTTTCATATATCCCTCTCATATACTTCTGTTTTATAAAATCTGTATTTACAGTAACCTTTCCTTCATAATATTTATTCTTGTCAAACAGAAGTGATATTCTTTTTTTAGACCTACTATTATTGTACCTAAGATAGAAAGAAAGCTGATTTTGCTCATATTTTATATCTTCAAGAACCGTCTTCTCAAGATCTTCCAGAGTAAAAAGATATTTTTCTCCCCCTACATTTATAGAATAAAAGTCCACTAACCGGCCTAAATTCTCAATTGTAAACATGTTCACTTTATGTAATCTGTAAAAGCTATCAAAATCAAGCTTTGCATAATAATCAGCATTTGCTTTCCACTCAGCTTGTGCACCATTAACCATTTGATAATCGTCAGGTTTGCTCACAAAGCCGGTAAAAGTGAATTCATTCTTAAAAGGTGAACCATTTACCGTGCCTGTAACATATAGCACAAATGAGCCTTTTTGATAATCTTTCCTTTTCACTACAGCCTCAGTTATTTTTATCATTTTCCCGTTTATCTGCAGCGTCTCTTTCTGTGCTTCAACAAGTCCTAACGCAACATTTATATCTCTAGACATATCAAATCTAAAATAAGCTGCAACATCCTCTTTAGCCACAGCGGGAACTGATCCGGATTGTTCACTATGAGATTCTTCCTGTTGCCTGGGATGTCGATTCCGGGATTCAATCGGATCATTCTCACCACAAGCAACTAATAACATTATACAGACAAGAAATAATAGGCACCTTTTTATGTTAAAATTTCCTACCTTAAACAAATCACATGTCCTATCACACATAAACATTACTGTCTTTTCAATATATATTGTGCTGCGAGCCGCCCGCTATTGTTGAAGATTTCCGTACTGTCAGACAAGACCACTGCGTCGTCGAGAACTTTATAATATGTTTTGGCACCCGATGAAGGAGTAACCAGTTCAATGATGTTTTCGCCTATCATATTATATACACCGCTCTCTTCAAAAATACCATTCTCCTCACCCAGATACTCACTCCGCAAATCATAAGTTGCATCACTATTAATTTTCAATGTCGTTTTGATGCCACCACAGTCGGCACAAGGTAATATGCCTTCATAGGTGCCATAACAATCTTTGTTTTTGCTATCCACTACTCCGGCAGCACTATTTTCTTGTTGTTTATATTTCTTCCCAGATCCAACACAGCCTGATGTTACTATTATCATGGCTGCTACCAATAAATGCAATTTAATCAATTTCATAATTTAAAATATTTAACATATAATTTGAGGTTAATTATAACTCGCAAGATCATTATATACAAAGACTTATTGTAAATGCATAGCAGTATATAACGAAATTATCTTCGTCTCACTCGCTATGCATTACAATAAAATTAGAAAAAAAAGAAAACTATTTAACCGTCACATTGATAGTTCCCGTTTTCTTATCCTTATCTGTAACTGTAATAGTAGTTTTTCCTGCCTTAACTCCTCTTATGTTGACTTTATTTTCCTTGACTGATACCGTAGCAATATTGACATCTTTCGCAACGGCAGAATATGGCTGTGCACCACCTTTTACTGTTACTATACCATCTTTTCCAACACTCACAGTAATAGATTGTTTATCAAAATCCAGTCCTTTTGGAGTTTTTGGGGTCTCTTTTACAGTTCTTACAGTTACAGCAACTTTTCCTGTAACTCCCTTCCGGTCCGTAATAGTTATCATTGCTGAACCATCTTTTACACCGGTAATTACAATCGCATTTTTATCTGATTTCGCAACTGCGATTTTTGCATCACTTGATTTCGTCGTATATGGTGCAGTACCATTACTAACAGACACAGTAACCGTTTTACCAACTGCAACTTCTACTTTATTAGGACTGATTTTTAAATTGGGCTTATCATCATCCTTATCACATGATACCAATACAAAAGAAGTTAAGCAACAAATCACTAATGCCATCGATTTTAAAAAAGGTTTAGTTTTCATTTTTGATAAATTTAAATTAATAGATAAAATGCTAATGAGTACTCATAAATAAAAAAGTCAGATTTTTCTTACTTTTTCTTTGCCAGCAAAAATAATAAAGCGAAATTGTATTTGAATTATAAAATGATTTTAAAAATCTAACACCTCAATTCATATACATCTAACAATCAACACCTTAGTGTTATGAAACATTATTTTATCTCACATTGAACTAACATCTGTTCGAAAAGCATAAAAAAACAATATTATTCCAATATCAAACTTAAAAAAATATGTTTCACATTGCTAATTCTGATTATATGGTCAATCTTCATAATAGAGTGATACACTATTATAACACCGACTGTTACAGTATCCCTAACAGTGTTTGAAAAAGACCCTTTTTATGATATTTCACAAATACCATATATTCCCTATAATATTATTCTTAATTAGTGAATGAGCCATTCAAAGTAAAAATTGAATGTATTTTTAGCATATTCTATAAAAATCAAGAAAGGATGGCCAATTCAAAAAGTATTTTATCCAACAAACGGAACATTCTTTTTACAAGTTGAAGGTGGTATCACTCAACTATAATTGTGGATGATCAAAAACGTGTGTTCAAACCATACACAATAAATCTTCTATAGCACAAGATTTCTTGAACAGCAAGAGATAGGTACTCGCAAGTCCACGACAAAACGTTTTCCGAGGGGATACTGACGAACTTAAGGATATTGAAATGAGGTACCATACAAAAGTCGGTTGTTGTCACCAATATTATCTTAAAATAACTCATCTACAAAAGCTATGTGTTGTGACATCGTATTGTTAAAAAAACATTGTCATAAACGTCTGACGTCTCTTGATAGATTTACTTTTAGAGGGTATCATATAGCTATCTTCCATATCGTTTCGAGTCGCTTTCTGTACTCATTTGATATCATTCAGGCCATACTCTTGAACATTCACTCATGCAATAGGGGCACTTAAGTTCTAATAAATAGATTATCTCGCTAGCAGTCTCATCTCTCACCACACAGCTAGATTTATTATAAAGTTAAATTCAATGCTCGTGCAAACGGCTGTTTGTTCTGATTTAATGTACTCTT
>PPYE01187245.1_pt1 | contig 13248 bp, 10 predicted proteins | sample 1559881 | NCBI WGS metagenome assembly PPYE01 (sample SAMN08240022, study PRJNA423297) | Human gut metagenome, whole genome shotgun sequencing project.
AACAGACTGTTTTTATAATTTTTGTCGCTGTACAATTAAAGTTTGGAACGTGGGATACATAATCGCTTTCTTGCCATAAACGGCATGGTACCGCGATAAGTCGTAGTGATCGTTGCTGCCGTCATGCCCCTGATACCACCGGCTTTTCAGCATCTCCATGCTTGCGCCGTTCGGCAGCTTTCGGATCGTCTGCAGCACAGGTTCTTCCACGCGCCGGCACCAGCGCCGGGTTCGGCTCTCATCCACCTTCAGCGCCGCAAACAGAATGTCCTCTTTCGAGTACATGATCGACAGCAGGTTCTTCAGGCTTTTCGGTGTGTGCCTGGCTGCATCAATATGAACGTGCATCCCGCAGGAGTCATTGACAAAAGCACCTGCATGGCGCAAAGCGCGCACGACCTCCTGCAGCTTTTCCATCTCGGCGTATTCGAGCTTGGGGGAGTTCATCTCGACCCTGTACTCTCGCCCAGCGGGAACCTGCCGGCCATTGCTTCGGCGAAAGGCATGGATGCTCCCATCCGAAACGATTTTCCAGTCTTTGCCCTCGCGGTCGGTCACGCGGTAACCATCATAGGTGCCGCCGTAGTGTGTTATGCTTGTACCGAACAGCTCCGCCAGCGTCCGTGCCGCCTGTTGTCGGGTCAGGCCGGTCATCTCGATCTCACAGCCGAAATACTGATCCCGAAAATCCAGCGCCATTTATCCGCCGCACAGCTCTGCGTCTATCGCCGCCAGCCGTTTGCCGATCGCCTCGACCACATTCACAGTCACGCCGTTGCCGGCCTGCCGGTAGGCTTGCCTTTCGGACGAAACAACGAGTATTTTATCGATGCGGTCATCTGCCCAGCCCTGCAAACGCAGACACTCGCGCGGCGTCAGGCGGCGGATGCGGCCGCCCTGCAAAACGCCGGAGACTTCGCCCTTGTGGCGGTGAATCCCATTGTCCTGGCGTGTTGTCAGGCAGCGGGCATTTTCCGTGAGCTTCGGGTCAGCGTTCAGGTCTACAAAGCACAGTGTGCCTTGTTTGCCGCAGGCCGTCAGCGTGTGCGCGATGCCGTGCCCCACACGCCCGCGGCGGGTGTTGGATGTGGCGTAGCTCAGGTCGATGCTGTCGCCGACGCGGGCGGTCTGGTAGCCTTTTTTGGTCGCGCATTTGATCTGCGCGGCGGCTTCGGCTGGCCGGGGCTGTACAGCAGGAGCGCCTGCTCCCTCGGTGAAAGGAAATATTTTTCCTCGACATCGTTCATCAAGATATCCGATAAGGTACACGCGCTTTCTTGCCTGCGGTACACCGAAATCTGCGCTGTTAAGAACCTGCCATTCGACAAAATACCCTAGCTTTTCCATTTCGCGCAGGATGGCCGCAAATGTCCGCCCGCCGTCATGGTCGAGCAGGCCGGGAACATTTTCAGCCAGCCAGTACTTAGGGTGCCGGGCTTCAGCCAGTCGGGCAAGCTCAAAGAACAAGGTGCCCCTTGGGTCGTCGAATCCGCCGCGGCTTCCGGCAATGCTGAAGCTCTGGCAAGGAAATCCGCCGCAGAGCAGGTCGAAGTCGGGCAGGTCGGCGGGGTCTGCTTTTCGGATATCGTCAAGGAACCACTCTCCCTCCATGTCAAACAGGGCGCGGTAGCTGCGGTCGGCGTGTTTGTCGATCTCGCAGTGTCCCACGCAGACAAAATCGCCGGCACGGGTCAGCCCCTCGCGGAAGCCTCCAATGCCGGCGAACATATCTAAATAGCGAATGGTTTTAATATCACCCCCCCAAAAAAAGAAGAAAAAGCCTGCACGGTCGTTAAATGTCAACTGTACAGACTAAATGTATGATTCGGTTCTATGCGTCCGGATCAGCGCTATCCTCGCTTGGTGGAACTTCCTCGGATGCTTCGGTGCGTTCGGCGTTTTCAGTGATTTCCGCATTTACCATGCTCTTGTCTGGCTCCGCCTCATCGCCCAACGCGTTGCTTTCGTCGGACCGCTGCGCAGCCAAGGCTGCCTCGAATTCTTCGTCGGCGTCGGCCAGCGCGCTTTCGATCAGGCTGACAACAAATTCCTTTTGCGTCAGCTTGCGGTGATAGACCTGCTCGAAGCGGGCGAGATATTCCTTGATGCGCTGGAACAGTTCCTCGGATACCTGAAATGCCATGGTTCGTGTTGCCATGTGGACGCCTTCTTTCTGCTGCTCAAAAAAGTTGTGTACGGCCAGTTCAATGAATTGCGCGGTGGTGATGCCCTGTCGTTCCAGTTCCAGCCTGATCTGCTGGTGCAGGTCATCCGGCAGGGTGACGGTCAGTTTGCTCATGTTGACTCCTTTCAGTGTGCAGGTACGCTTTTGGGAAGCAACCAAAGCATACCGCAAAGCAAGCGGCAAAGCTATCACCAGAACCAACGATATTTCATTGCGAATTGCATCTGAATGCAAGCAGAAGCAACAATCCGCACAGCCTGGTTTGAGCCCGCTTGATTACTGCATGGGAACCACTCCCCTCGATTTTGATTACAATGTTGCTAAAAAATCCAACGCCGCCTTTGGGATTCCTTTGCCGTCTTGCGGTGGCGGGGCGGCAAAAGCGATTTGCGCTTTTTCCAGTTCCTCCCGAACGGCCCTGCGCACCGTTTCCTCCAGCCGGTGTTCCTGCTCGCTTTGCAGCAGGGCGCGGACGATGAGCGCCTTGCGGTTTCCGTCCGGGGCGGCCTGCAAAAGCTGCCACGCGCGGCGGTCATCTTCGCAGCGCAGATTGGGGCGGAATACGAATTGCAGCCGCGGCGGCCGGTTCACCCCTCGCTCACACGGCCCGAAAGCTGCGCCAACGCGCGCTCGAATCCGACCGCGTTCACCTTGTCATCCGGCAGGAACATCGCGCGGCACAGGCCGTCTTTGGGGCCGACGTGGCGCTGCACGATCCCCGCGCCGCCGCCCAGCATGACCGTGGGCAGGGCGCGCAGGTCAAATCCCGCTTCGGTCACCAACGCGAACAGCCGTTCGGTGTAGGCGCGGCCTTGCTGCCGCACGATCTCACGCACAGAATCGCCCAGGGCGCAAGGCCCGCCCGCCAGCATCTGCTCAATCTGCGCGTCGGTCAGGGAAAGCCCTGTTTCGCGCCGCACCTGCTCACGCACAGCATCGATGCAGCGGATCATGCCGAATTCCAGGCTGTGCGCGGTCTCCGCCACGGGGCGGGCGTTGTCGATCCGCATGAGATCCACCGTCCATCCGCCGATGTCCATGAGCAGCAAGGACGGCTCATCCAGCAGCAGGTCGGGGTCTGTCAGCAGCGCGGCGTAGCCCTGCGGGAACAGTGCCACATCCTCAACGGCGATCTTGTATTCTGTGCCCTCGAATCGGAACAGGACCGGCTGGGAGCGGAGCAGGTATTGCCGAAATTTTGGCTTGTCCCGGCCAAAGCTTGTCAGCGGTAGCCCTGCTGCAATTTTAACCGAACTCTCGTTTGGTGCGCCGCGCATTTTGATTTCCTGTGCCAACGCCGCGAGCGTCAGCAGGTAGTAGGTGTCGTTCTCGGTCTTGTCGCAGCGCACCGGCTGGCGCCCCGTGCCGCAGACGTAAAACTGTCCGTCCACCTCCAGCACACTCTGCCGCGTGTACGGCTCGTGGCTGCCGTAGCAGGTCAGACCGGCTGGGAAGGAACAATGCCGCGTCTTGATGGCGTAGTATCCGTGGTCGATTCCGATGATCATGTTTTGCCTCTCTTTCGTTGTTGAGATGTCTTTTTTGCAATGCTTTTGCGGTGGAAAGGCTCCTATACAAAAACCGGCTGGGAAGAAATCGACGGCCTTGCAGTGAAACTTTCCTCCCAGCCGGTAAGTAAGAGTTAGGGGGAGAGTGTGAGAGGGGGAAAGAGGCCAAGCACCCGGCCATCGGCAATACCGGCAGCGGAGTGCAAAACCTGGCCCTAAAAATGGGTACACTTCTCCCGTGGCGTTTCGCCTTTTCAAAATCAGGGCGGCCCGCCCGCGCAAAGCAAATTTGCTTCCTTATCCACTCTCTTCCTTTTTATTTTTTCACCGCATCCACCAGTTTGGCTACCACCAAATAGCGTGTGTCGGATTCGCCGGTGCAGGTGGAGAGGGTCAGAATGTGGTCGGTCAGGTTCAGCGTTTCCCCGTTGTCCAGCGTATTGCGCGCGGCTGCCTTTGCCAGAATCTGCGCGAAGGCCGCATCATCCGGGTTCGGCTCGATGCAGTCCCGGTCATCCGCCGCACTGCACACCCCGGCGCTGACAACGCGGTAGGTCAGGGCAGCGTCGGGCAGCGAGAGATAAATGTAAGGATGTTCTTCGGCAAAGCTGTCCTGCTCGTAATTGTGCAGCGCCTTGAACCCGCCCTCATAGCCGTCCTCGAAGGTGTGGCCGTAGAGCACAAGGTTGCGGGAAAGGCTGGTGCTGTTCAAATCACACGCATAGTCGGCAAAAACGCAGCCGTGGACATCGGCATTGCCCGCGGTGTCGCGGCGCAGGTAATAGTCGTTGTCGGACGCCTGCTGCACCGGGGCATCGATGTTGGTGCCGGGCACGGTGATCCACGCGCCGGTTTCCGTGTTGTCCTCCTGCGCCAGACGCGGCTCCGGCTGGGACACCGTGACGGACAGCGCCCTTTCCACACGCTGTTCTGCCAGCGCTGTGCGGTTGTGCCAAAGGCAAAACAAAACGGCGCACAGGACAATGCCTGCCGCCGCACACCAAAGGAAAATTTTCCGCTTGTCTACGTTCTTCCTTTTGCTTTGCATCTGCTCACCTTCCCGATCACCTTTCCGGGATGCCCGTCTGCGGGAAGTATCTGACCAGCACCGTGGGCGCGCTTTCCTGCGCGGCGGTCAGCGTCCAGTCCACATAGCCGAGCAACCCCTGCAATTCCTCCGGCATATTCTGGTCAAGCGTCAGCGTCAGGTTCAGGTGGGCCGTGCCGGTTCCGCTGTAACGTCCCAGCGGCAAATCATTGCGCATGGTGTTGGTGTCGGTGTCCAGATTGCCCCACACGGGGCCGCTGTATAGGGTTTCGTTGTCCGGGCCAGTCACCGTAATCACAGCATATTGTTTGAGCAGCTTCCAGATTTTTTCCTCAGTTTCTGCACCCAGTTTGTTGTTGTCCGCCAATGCGGCGCGAAGCCACAGCGAACACGCGGCATCGGAATCGTTGCGGGCTGTATAGTCGATGGCAACCAACTGGCTGCGGGTCTCACCGGGGCAAAGATTCTGGAAATCCAAAAACAGCTGCCCGTCCGGGTATTCGATCAGCCCACCATTCTCATCGTAGGTAAAGCGAATATGCGCCGTCTGCGTCTTGGCCGCCACTGCGTCCGGTGTACGGCGGTAGGCCGACCAGGTGCGTCCCCACAGCGTGGGGCTGTCGCCGCTGGCCTGCAACAGCTCCATCGTCACCCCAATGTGCCCGGTGCGGCCCGCCAACTCGTTTGTCAGATTCGGGGAAACCGTGAAAGATTCAAACAGCGCCGTACTGCATTGGTTCGGTTCCACAATGTCGTTGTAGTACCAGTAGCCGTCCTCGCCCTGCGTCCAGTCGGCGGTGTTATAGGCGGGGAACACGCAATCGGTGGCGTCCATGTCTGCCGCTGTTTCGTCATCCCAATCAATCACCACTTTGGCCCGCACAAGGGAGCTGGCTGTGCCGGTATTTTTCACCCAGACGCACTTTTCGACCGTCTGCCCCGGCGTGATCGTCTGCCCCTGCTCGTATTTTTCCTCGACGATGCCCTGCACTGTGGCAGTGGAAATGTGGTTGGTCACGGTGCTTGACGTGCGCCAGCCCGCCAGCGTTCCGCCCGCGCACAGCGCCGCCGCCAGGGCCAGTGCTGCCGCGCCAAGCCCGATTTTTACCTGTTTTTTCAAATTATCGTCCTCCCATTCTTTATGAATTATCCTGCTTCGGGGTAATTTCATTCACGATCAGCGCGCAGTCGCGGTCCTCCGCCCAGCTTTGGCGCACATTCCGCGCCGTCACGCTGGCCGATGCGCGGCAGCCGGTCAGTTCCAGCACCGCACAGTCGGCTTTCGCCGTGCCGTTCTCGGCATCCTCAAACTGCACCAGTGCATGGCAGGCGGTCTGGCTCTCGATGACGGTGTAAACGCCGCCCGAAAGCCCCGTGAAGGTCACACTGGCGCAGACATCGCCGTTCTCGTCCGGCTCGGCATCGAGCGAAAGCTGCACACTCTGCCGCTGCACCCAGCCCTTGGCGTCCGTCAGCGTGAACGTAAACACCGGCGCGCCGTGCGCGGCCAGCAGATCGGATGCGGGCAGCTTCTTGGTCACGGTGATCTTGCCCGGCTCGACGTTCGTTGTCACTTCATCGGTCGGCAGAGTAATTTTATCCTCGCGGTACTGCACCGACGCCCTGTTGCTCACGGAGTTGCCCATGACAACCGATTGCACCCGCACCGTGAAGGAAACTCTTGCTTCCGACTGCGTGGGAATTTCCAGCGTCCATACAATCTTTCCGTTGTTTTCCGCGCCGTTCTCCGTGATGGAATTTTCCACCAACTCGGTTCCTTCGGGGATTGCATCGGTGATCGTCACGGTCTTTGCCACGTCGGCCGGATTGCAGCACGTCACGGTGTACACCAGCGTATCCCCGGCCCGCACCGTGCCGCCATTCAGGTCGTTTCCCGCTTCATCCGTCACGGTCTTGGTCGGCGCGTCTACCGGCACATACACCGCCTTGACGGTGTGGTCAGCGTCGATGTCCGCAAACTCAATATTCTGCGGGTATTTTTTCGCCAGATTGTTCTGCATTTTTTCGGCATCCTCGTCCAGATAGATGCCACTCAAAAGGTAATTGCCGCTTGCCAGCGGGGCATATGTCACTGCTCGGCTCTCTCCCAAAGGTACTTCGCTTTCCGTTTTGGTCTGGGTCGTCCCGTCGCTTTCGCTCGTTATGTTGTCGGATACCGCCTGCCCAATGTCCGGCGTCCCGTTCACCGCAATGGCCTTCAGGGTAAAATTGATCCTCTTCCACTGTGCGGTAAAGGTCGTGTCATAGTCGTTGGCGTAGGAAGTTCCCGCAGCCAGCAGACCGTCTGTCAGGGCGGTTTCGCCGTTCCAACTCTGCGTGGCCTTCCAGCCAAGGAAGCGGTAGCCCTCCTTCTGCGGTTCGGCCTGCACGGTGTAACCCTGGCCGTTGTGCTTGGTTTCGGAAAAGCCGTTCTGCGCGCCGTTCAGCGTTCCGCCGTCCAGATCGTAGGTCATGGCAGCCTGCCAGCCCGCATAATACGAAAGAACGGCAGGCTCCGCTGTTACGGTTTTGTGGTTGCCATAGCTGCCCAAAATGCTGCCGCCGTCGTCGTTTATCGTAATATCCTGCAAGGCTGCGCCGCCTTGCAGTGTCGTCACGCCGTCCGCGTAGGTTTTGGCGTCCAGCAGCCAATCCGCAAAGCAGTGGGTCTGCACGGCGGCGCTGTGCCCGGCATTCGCTGAACAAATGTAGTAGGGCGCGGTATCGTCCACATCGGTCGGTGCCGTCACATCCGCCGTGATGCCGTAGAACTTGCGCACTGTGCCCAGCAGTTCCCCGCTGTCGATGCCGTCCACGGTCAGCGCGGTGCCCGCCGCAGCGTCGTGATTGTAATAATAGCGATAATTCGATTTGTAGGACAACCAAACATCATGCGCGTCGGAGTTTTTCATGCCGAAATAGGCGTCCTCAATAGCGGTATAGTATACGTTGGTGTCAATTCCGTTCTCCGGGTGCTGCTCCGCCGTCTGGGCGTTGTTGGATTCCCGGCTATTTTCCCAATCCAGCACCGCCGTGTCCGACTGGATGATCGTCCGCCCCAGCCACGGGTTCTCGCAGGTCACGCCAAGCTGTTCCCGTGTTCCGCCGTTCCAGGTGACAACGTCCGCATCCTGTTTCAGATGGATGCTGTCACCGGCGGGAATCTGCAATGTTGAATCGGTGCGGAACACATCGACGCCGTCCAGCATCACCGCGATGCGCAGGCCGGAATTTTGCAGGGTTTTGTCGGCGGAAGTTTTCACTTCGACGCCGTCCTTGAGTGTCGTGTCTGTTCCGCTTCCCGCGTAGATTTCCGCGTGTTCCGCGCCGTTTTCGGTAAAACTGCCGCCGGATACCGTTGCCTTGGTTCCACCTTTCAGGTACAGCCCGCTGTGGCCGTTTTCGTGCGATGTGACCGGCGCGGTCAGTTCAAGCGTTGCCGTCTGGTCCAGCGATTCATTTTTCATCGCGCTGATGCCGGAATAGCTGTTGCCGTAGCAGTTCAGGTGATCGCCCTGCACAGTGCCGCCGTCCGTGTGGACGCCGTCCGCGGCGTTATTGTACACGGCGGTCGTTTCGTCGCCGTTCGCGGAATCCGCGGCCTTGCCGATCCACAGTTGCCCCTGGGTGTAAACGCCGTTGATCCCGTTTGCGTAGATATGGTTCCAGCCGTACAAATAAGTCTTGCTGTCAGGGTAGCACTGCACGCCGTTGCCCGCATTGTTCAAAATACCGCAATGGCTGATTTTCATCGTGCCTGCGCCTTGTACGTCCAAGCCGGGGAAGGTGTTGGAAGCGGTGTCCCCGTCTGTCGTCAGGAGATTGGCGGTGTTGTAGCCGTTGTTCTCCACCTGGCAGCCGGTCAGGGTCATAACGCTGTTCGAGCGCACATTTGCGCCCGTCCAGCCGTTGCCCCAGAAGAAGCAGTTTTCCGCGCTGGCGGAGCTGTCGGCTTCGGGGATGTCAAAGCCGGAGGTTTTGTTCCACACAAAAGAGCTGGCCGCTGCCTGCACATGGGAACCGGCGGCACAGGTCAGCCCACCGCCGCCAAGGCCCTGTGAGCGCACATTGCCGGAAAGAACAGCCGAACCGTTCTCAAAGCGATACAGCGCGGTTCCGTCGCCCGCATATTCGCCATTGTTGAACACCAGCGAGCCATTGATCTCGGCCTGGCCGGGGTTCAGCAGAATACCGTTGTCGTTTCCGTAACCCACGGTACAGTTTTGCAGGCTGATTTTGCTGTCTGTGCCTTCGGTGTAAACGACGTTCTCGCAGTTGTTATTGCCATTGAGGAAGACGTTCTCAATTTCCAGCGTCGTGCCGCCGGAAATATAAATCATAACGTTGTCATGGTCGGTCTGTACACCGCTGGCGTCGCCCATCCGCAGGCTGGCGTTTTGGGTGTAGGTGTAGCCCTGCGCAACGGTTTCACTGCCCACGCCGACGGTGTTGGTGTATTGGGCACTCCCGGTGCCGACCAGACGCAGATTTTTGCTGACGGACAGCACCTCGTCCAGTGGGATGGTGATCTCGCCGGAAAGATAGATCGTAGCGCCATTTGCGGCAGAGGCGACAGCGGATTTCAGCTCTGTCCAGCTTGTGACGGCATCTTGGGCGGAGGTACCGGATGCGTCGTAGAGAGAGACTTCCTCAACGGCGAGATCATTGGAAAAGGCGCTTACTTCAGCGGGAATTTCCGCGTTGGAATCGCTGTCGGTTTCTTTATTTTCCGTCAGTTCGCTTGATTCGGCACTTTCCGGCGTTGCGTCGGAAAGCGCCGTGCTTTCATCCTGTGTCGATACAGGCGTTGGTGTCGGGGTAGTTGATGCTTGGTTTTCCGCCTGATCCTTTGTGCTGTCACCTTCCGCAATATCCGCTTCAGCGATGCCGCTCCACTCGTCAGCAACAAATTTTCCCTGCGTTCCTTGTGCCAGCACGGCAGTCGCCATACCGAACAACAGCAAAGCGGCCAGCCCTGCTGCCGCCAAAGACAGCAGCGGTTTGTTCTTTTCTTTCGCTTTTCTCATGCAAAACTCCTTTTTGTGTCATTCAGAATTTTGACCGGATATCCCATCCAGGGCAGGCACAACTGCACCCTCCCAACGATGTTCTCCGCCGTGACAGGTGTATCTGCCACGTTGTTTGTCAGTCCCTGCGTCGTGACCGTCCGAGCCGCCTGGTCGATGGCGACGATTCTGTGCGTTACCGTGCCGCCCGCTGTCTTGTAGGTAATGTCCTGCCCGACTTTCAGTTCGTCAAACGACATCGGCACAACGACAAGCAAGCTGCCCACGGGCAATACAGGCTCCATGGAGCCTGTCAGCACGGCGTAACAGCGGATACCGCTGACGGAAATCAGCACGGCGGCAGCAATCGCGGCGGCAAAGATCAGCGGCCCTGCCGCTTTCATCGGTTTTTCACCACGTTCCGCCCTCCTGAACCGCTTCAAAGTAGACGCTGAGGGTGTAATGATTCAGCGCCGTAGCGTCCGCGCTCTCGCTGTATGTCACAGTATCGAACAGCGCGTCATTGCGGCAATCTTCTCCCGGCTGCAAAGTTTTGGCGTAATACCAGAAATCCTCCGTTTCGTCGTAGCGCCAGTTTTCGGTGTTGTAGTTGAGGGTACAGGCATCCTGTGCCGCGCTATCTGAGAAAATCACGCGGGCGCGAAGACGCAGCGGAAGGTTGCCGGTGTTCACCACATACGGGCGCTTCATGAACGAATTGCCCGGCTGCACCGGAACATCCGGGTTCTGAATGTCCTCTTTCGGGTCAAATGTCACCTCACCGACCGTGAGGGTGTTGGTGCGCGATGCTTGGGCAATAAAATAAGCGCCTGTGACGCCGACCAGACAAACTGTCAGGGCCAGCGCCGCAAGCGCGGCGAACAAGATATTCTTTTTTGCTTTGCTCAAGATTCAGCAACCTCCTTTCCCATGACGGCGGCCCACACATCCTGCGGGGTGTTGGCGTCGGCCACATAGTCGCTTTGGATGGCGGTCAAGCGGCAAATAATATCTACCGCCGTGCCCTGCGGCAAATCGCCCTCCACCACGTTCGCATAGGTCACGCAGTCAAACAGCGGCGGCGTCTGTGCGCCGGGCGCAATGGCGGATTCATACGCATAGATGAATGTGTGGGTTTCCTCCGTTTCAGTTTCTTCCAGCAGGCTCCAGCCGTCGTTGGGCTGAAAACTGACCAGATCGACCGTGTGCGGTTCGCCGCCATTGTCCAGAACGCCCGCCCCGCTGGTCGGCTCCTGATTTGTTTCGTCGCTTCCGTCTGCTTTGGCGGTTTCTGCAATCGTATAAGTTCTCACGCTGGCGCGGGGAATCTCGACTTGCAGGTACATATAGGCTGCGGTCGTGCTTTCCGCCGCGTTGCAGGCCGTGGGGTCTTTGGCTACCGTCTTGCCGGGGTACAGCACCTTCGCTTCATCCGGCAGCTTGTCCCACTCTGGCTCGGTCAGTTCTGCCTCCAGCTGACCGACCGCGAACGTGTTGACGGTTTGCGGCGTCTGGTGCGTCAGGTAAGCCCCCGTCCCGGCCACTGCGCCCAAAACGGCAATCGTTGTGACAGCGCATAGGGCAATGATGTGTTTTTGTTTCATGGCATTCTCCTTTTTGGCTTGATTGTATGGCGAAAAACATAAAATCGTTTTATACGGCAAGCAAAGGCATCACCCCCCCCCCAAAAAAAAATGAAGTAAAGAAAAAGGCGAGCGGCTTCCCTTACGAGAGCTTGGCGCTAGCCTTCGACTTTCTGGCACGGTATAATCAACTTGATTTTGTCGCTTTTTGAGTTATAATTAAAAATAAAGAGCTAGGGAGGCTCTGATTAAATCTGGTGTGCGGCACGGCGGATGGCGTGCGATAGACGGCGTGATATGCGCCAAGCCCTCAGGGCACGATTTATTCAGAGGTTTCCTAGTAGTCGTAAAAGTGCAATGAAGGGAGTCCAAATGGCAAATCGCCCAAAATTAACAATAGAGGATCAAGTGGCGTATATGAAAAACAAAGGGATTACCTTTGACCACTGTTCTGAAAAAGATGCCGTGCGTTTTTTGCAGGAAAGCACATACTTCTTTAAGGTTAAAGCGTTCGATAAAAATTACATTGCTCATCCAAAGACCGGGCATTATTATAATTTGGACTTTTCTTATCTCATGGAGCTTTCAACCTTAGATATGCGCTTGCGAAGGCTTATTTTACACGCAACTTTAGATATTGAACATTTCCTAAAAGTACAACTGATTCGAGATGTAAGTTCAAATCCGGTTGAGGATGGCTATCAAATTGTCGAAAAGTTCTTTTCTGAAAATTCCAGCGTAAAAAATTCCATCAGTGAAAAATCGAAGAATTCCATGTGCAAGGATCTTGTGGAAAAGCTGGAAAGTGAAAATTATGCGATTTGGAATTTGATTGAAGTCCTCTCCTTTGGTGACTTTGTGCGGCTCTATACCTTGTATGATAGGGAGTATGGGAATCACAATAAAGGGCTCATTCAATGCCTTTATGCCGTAAGGTGCCTCCGGAATGCAGCTGCCCATAACAACTGCTTATTAAATAGTTTAAGGTTGCCCTATACGCGTAAGATTCACTCCTCCTATTCCATCAGCCGCGCTGTGAGTCAAATTCCCAACGGACCAAAGACAACATCCCGCGAAAAAAAGCTGGCCAATCCGGTGATTCATGATTTTGTCGCAATGCTGTATGTATACAAGAAAATTGTATCTTCGCCCCGCACAGCAGAGCATTTCACAAAGGAATTGCACGATTTATTCGACATTCGTATGAAACGGCATAGCAACTATTTCGAATCAAATGAGTGCATATCATCTGCCTATCACTTTATGAAAACTGTGATTAATGATTGGTTTCCATCAGGCCAGGAGTTATGAGTCTATATTTGTGGTTGAAAAATCCATTGACATCCCGATTGGAATTGAGGTATCCTATTAAGGATGAACAAAAACAGGTCACTGTTTTTAGAGGGCTGGTGCACGCACCAGCCCTTATTTTTATCCTTATCTAAGCATAGCTGAGTCCCTTGGTAAAATATTATAAAGGCAGCGCCGCAATAAGCGTATTGTTACCCTTATAAAAAGGCGGATTTCCATAGCTTCGTTGGCTGGTCAAACATTAACCTCATATCGTTGGCCTGCAGGGATATTTGCAAAGCAGGGAAGTGTCGCAAATTGGCCTTCAGGACTCCTTTGCCGAAAGAACCGCATTGGAATATATCGTATCAACAAATTATTTTGACGGATACTTTGCCTTAACCTGATACACTACGCTAGAGCACCTGACTGTTAATCAGGGTGTCGTCCGTTCAAGTCGGACTGGGGCAGCCAAATAAACCTTGAAGCTTCTGCTTCAAGGTTTTTCTTTTATGGCAATACCGCATAATTCTAAGTGCCGATACGGCAAGCGAGGTGCGGCAGATGCTAAGCCAAAAGCGCAGATAATACTGGATGCTGCAAAGGTGAGCGCCGCCAGTGGCGGAAA
>PPYE01644043.1_pt1 | contig 13246 bp, 11 predicted proteins | sample 1559881 | NCBI WGS metagenome assembly PPYE01 (sample SAMN08240022, study PRJNA423297) | Human gut metagenome, whole genome shotgun sequencing project.
TCAGCACGTATTCTGGCACAACAGACAGCCCCGCCACCGCGCGCTGCATCGCCAGCATGGTGGCATGCAGAATATTGAGCTCGTCGATTTCATGCGGCTCGGCGCGGCCAAGGCTCCAGCACAGCGCTTTCTCTTTAATCTCGTCAAACAGCGCCAGTCGGCGCTTTTCGCTGAGTTTTTTAGAGTCATTCAGCCCGACAATCGGACGGGCAGGATCGAGGATCACCGCCGCCGTGACGACCGCGCCAACCAGCGGGCCACGTCCGACTTCATCCACACCCGCCACAAGATGGGTATGGGGATATTCAAATTCAATCATTGTGCTAGCTCCAGCACCGCGTCTGCCGCCTGTTCGTCTGCGTTACAGCGAATTTGCAGGTGCAGTTCACGGAAGGTATCGTGCATCGCGTGGCTGGTTTTACCGTTGGCCAGAAGCGGCTGTAACGCCTCGGCCAGCCGCTGCGGCTCACACTCATCCTGCAGCAGCTCTTTAACCAGCTCGCGGCCGGCCAACAGGTTCGGCAGCGAAACATACTCGGTTTTCACCAGCCGTTTTGCCAGCCAGAAAGTGAACGGTTTCATGCGATAGCCCACCACCATCGGGCACTTGGCCAGCATGCATTCCAGCGCCGCCGTACCGGAGGCCAGCAGCGCCGCGTCGCTGGCGATCATCGCCTCGCGCGCCATGCCGTCTAGCATATGTACGTGGAGATCCGGCGCCACTTCAACTTTGATACGTTCGAACTGCTCGCGACGCTTTGCGTTTACCAACGGTACCACCACTTCAAGATCGGGGTACTGCTGACGCAACAGCTGCGCGGTTTTTAAAAAGTCGGCGCTGAGCATCTCCACTTCTGTCCCACGGCTACCCGGCAGCATCGCCAGACAGTGGACATCGTGGGCGATACCCAGCGTATCCCGCGCGGCGTTTTTATCCGGATCCAACGGCATGGCGTCAGCCATGGTGTGTCCGATAAAGCGGCACGGGACGTTAAATTTGTCATAAAACGCTTTTTCAAAAGGCAGAAATGCGAGCACCATGTTGGTGGCTCTGCCAATTTTGAAGACGCGTTTCTGTCGCCAGGCCCACACGGACGGGCTGACGTAGTGGATCGTCTTGATCCCCTGTTTTTTGAGGTTGCCTTCCAGCGTGATGTTGAAGTCAGGAGCATCAATACCGACAAAAACATCAGGCTTCAGATCGGTAAAGCGTTGGGTGAGATCGGCGCGGATATGCAGCAGACGACGCAGTCGCCCCAGCACTTCGACGATGCCCATCACCGCCAGCTCTTCCATCTCGTACCAGGCTTCGCAGCCTTCGGCCTGCATACGCGGACCGGCCACGCCGACAAAGCGCGCGTTGGGTACGCGTGCCTTGAGGGCGCGAATGAGGCCTGCACCAAGAATATCGCCGGAGGTTTCTCCGGCGACCAGGGCAATCGTCAGGGGACGCTGTTCAGCCATTAACGAATCAGGCCGCGCGTGGAGCGGGCAAAGAAATCGCTAAAGGGTTGAACTTCCGGATACTGCTTCGCCAGTTCGGCGATTTCCGGTTTCACTTCTTCCAGCGTTTTGCCGCTGCGGTACAACGCTTTATAAGCATTGCGAATCGCGGTGATCGCTTCGCGGCTAAAGCCACGGCGCTTCAGACCTTCGATGTTGACGCCAAACGGCGTCGCGTGGTTGCCCTGAGCAATAACGTACGGCGGAACGTCCTGAGCAACGCCAGAACAGCCGCCAACCATCACGTGCGCGCCGATGATGCAGAACTGATGCACCGCGGTCATACCGCCGATGATAACGAAATCATCCAGCGAAACGTGTCCGGCTAGGGTGGCGTTATTGGCCAGGATGCAGCGGTCGCCTACCGTACAATCGTGCGCCACGTGGGCGTTGATCATCAGCAGGTTATCGCTGCCCACCTTCGTCAATCCGCCGCCCTGTACTGTGCCACGGTGAATGGTGACGCTTTCGCGAATGCGGTTGCGATCGCCAATTTCCACGCGAGTCGGCTCACCAGCATATTTCAGATCCTGGTTAACTTCCCCGATAGAGGCGAACTGATAGATCTCGTTATCACGGCCAATTTTGGTATGGCCGTTAACCACAACGTGAGACTTCAGTACGGTACCTTCGCCGATTTCGACGTTAGGCCCCACAATACAAAACGGGCCAATGTGGGCGTTAGCGCCGATAACGGCACCGTCTTCCACAATGGCGGTAGGATGGATAAAGGCGGTTTTATCAATCACGGATCAGGACTCCCGGCTACGCGCGCACATCATTGTTGCTTCGCAAACCACTTTACCATCGACCAGCGCAACGCCTTTAAAGCGAGTCAGGCCACGGCGGGTTTTCTCGAAGGTAACTTCCATAATCATCTGATCGCCAGGCACGACAGGACGCTTGAAGCGCGCTTCATCAATGCCTGCAAAATAGTACAGCTCGCCTGGCTCCAGTTTACCGACGCTTTTAAACGCCAGAATACCCGTGGCCTGCGCCATAGCTTCCAGAATCAGCACGCCCGGTAAAATCGGCTTGCCAGGGAAGTGGCCCTGGAAAAACGGCTCATTTACGGAAACATTTTTCACTGCGCGCAGAAAACGACCTTCTTCAAAATCCAGCACGCGGTCTACCAGTAAGAACGGGTAACGGTGCGGCAGAAGTTCTAAAATCTCTTCAATGTGCAGAGTATGAGTGTCAGTTGTCAAAATACTCTTCCTGTCAAAATATACTAAGGGGCAATAATAACACGGCCTGCCGGATTACAAGAATGCCGACAGGCCGGAAAGTATCATGCGATACCGATGAAAATTAGTCTTGATTATCAAGCTTGCGTTCAACTGCTTTGAGACGCTTGCTCATTTCATCAATATTCATCACCAGTGCAGCCGTTTTGCGCCAGGTCTTGTTAGGCTGGAGCGGAATACCGGACGAGTATACGCCAGGTTCGGTAATCGGGCGCATTACCATGCCCATACCGGTAACGGTGACTTTGTCGCAGATTTCCATGTGGCCGTTAATCACGCTGGCACCGCCAATCATGCAGTAACGACCAATTTTCAGGCTACCGGCCATAATCACGCCGCCTGCGACCGCAGTATTGTCGCCAATCACTACGTTGTGCGCAATCTGGCACTGGTTATCAATGATAACACCGTTGCCAATTTGCGTGTCGTCCAGCGCGCCGCGGTCGATCGTCGTGCAGGCGCCAATCTCGACGCGATCGCCAATGATCACCCGCCCTAACTGAGGGATCTTCACCCAGTTGCCGCGATCGTTGGCATAACCAAAGCCGTCAGAACCGATGACGGTACTGGACTGGATCAGGCAATTTTCGCCGATCTCGACTTCGTGGTAAATGGTTACATTCGCCCACAGGCGAGAACCCGCGCCAATTTTCGTTTTTTTGCCAACGAAACACCCCGCCCCAATCACGACGTTATCGCCAAGCACAACGTCAGACTCAATCACCGCGTTCGCACCGATAGAGACGTTGTTACCGAGGGTTGCGGTTGGACTAATGACCGCGCTCGGGGCGATATCCTGCGCCGGCTGTGGCGTGGTATCTAAAATTTGTGCCATGCGTGCGTAAGTCAGGTAGGGGTTCTTCACTACCAGCGCAGCGCCTTTGGCAAAAGGCAGTAAATCTTGCGTCAGGACAATCGCCGACGCTTCGCAAGCGGACAGGTGTTCACGATACTTGGGGTTAACCAGGAACGTGATATGACCCGCCTTAGCGGATTGCATGGACGCGACAGCGGTGATGACGATATCGCCATCACCGTGTAATTCCGCATCCAACTGCTGAGCTAAGTCAGCCAGTCGAATTGAAGGCATTACTTATTTAACCTGTTTCAGTACATCAGCGGTGATGTCTTTGACATCGCTGCTGTTGAATGCAACGGCGTTAGCGTCAACCACCAGGTCGATGCTCTGGCTTGCAGCAACGGATTTCACAGCAGTCTGGATACGTGTAACCAGTTTGCCACGTTCTTCGTTGGTACGACGAGCACGATCCTGCTCAAACGACTGCGCTTTCTGGGAGAAAGTCTGACGCTGGGAAGCGATGTCTTTTTCCAGTTTGGTGCGATCGCTACCTGCTTTCATAGACTGCAGACGCTGCATTTTAGACTGCAGGTCACCTTCCATGCGCTGAAGTTCGCCAGCACGGCCTTTGAATTCGTTTTCCAGGGTGCTGGAAACGCCCGTCTTCTGTGCAACTTGCTGGAACAGGCTACCCATGTTAACAATTGCAATCTTGTCTGCTGCCTGAGCAGACGCCGCCATTGCTAAACCCAGACCTGCAGCGACTAACCACTTTTTCACAATAATACTCCTTACCATCCCATACGTACCCGAAGGTACTGTTCTTTTGGTGGCCGAAGCCACCTGACGCTATCGCCTAATGCCAGCAAACTACACTGAACCCGCATTCCTTTGCAAAGAGCAATTACCAGGTTTTACCAATGTTAAACTGGAACTGCTCGGACTTGTCTCCATCGTATTTCTTGTACGGTTGGGCGTAGGAGAAGACCAACGGCCCCAATGGTGACATCCATTGTAATGCGATGCCCGCGGACATACGGATATTGCTCGGGTCGCTGTAGTCAGGAACGCCAGCAGCCTTCATTGCCGCCGCATTCTCCCAGTTGGTATCCCAAACGGTACCCATATCCCAGAAGAACGACGTACGGACCGAGTTCGCGTACTTATCGCTGATAAACGGCGTCGGGACGATCAGCTCGAGGCTGGCCACGCCCATGGCGTTACCGCCGACGGCATCATCAGACTTACAGTAACCACCAGACTGGTCGCAGTTATCCAGACCGGATGCACCATAGTATACCGCTTTCGGGCCGATGGTGTTGGACTGGAAGCCACGCACGGTGCTGGAGCCACCGGCATAGAAGTTCTCATAGAACGGCAGTTCTTTACCGCCCAGACCGTCACCGTAACCCCACTTGGTACGACCCAGCACCACCCACTGATGGTCATCATCAATCGGGAAGTAAGACGCCGTATCCAGCGTGATTTTGTAGAACTCGTTATCAGAGCCCGGAATCGTCACTTTACCGTTCAGGTTGACACGTGAACCGTCCGTCGGGAAGTAGCCGCGGTCGAGTTTGTTATATGTCCAACCGTAGTTGAAGGTGAAGTCGTTTGCCGAGAAACCGTTGTCATCGCTGGTTTTGCCAGCTGACTGGCCGATAGAGTCCAGATAACGCCACATCGCCACCTGCGGTTCCATATTGGACAGGTCGTTATGGACGTAGCCCAGACCCGCACGCAGTGAGTTGTATTCGTTAATCGGGAAGCCTAGCGTACCGTCTACACCATAACTTTTGTTGGTGTAGGACGACAGGTCAGCATCATCCGCTTTAAAGTCATTGTAGAAGACACGACCGCCAAGGCTAACGCCATCAACCGTAAAGTACGGGTTGGTCACAGAAAGCTCGGTATAGGTCTGGTAGTCGTTCTTGGTACCGTTGATACCGACAGAGTAACCGGTACCTAACCAGTTATCCTGCTGAACGCCCGCCTGGAAGCTCACGCCGCTTTCTGTACCGTAACCAATACCGAAGTTGAAGCTACCGGTATTACGCTCTTTGACCTTGTAGACCACGTCTACCTGGTCCGGGCTACCCGGTACGCGCTGCGTTTCCGTATCAACCGTTTCGAAGAAGCCCAGACGGTTCAGACGATCTTTCCCCTGGTCAACCAGGTCGCCGCCGAGCCATGCCCCTTCCATCTGGCGCATTTCACGGCGCAGAACGGAATCTTTCGACGTGTCGTTACCGACGAAGCGAATGTTACGCACGTAGAAACGGTTGCCGGCATCAACGTTAATGTGCAGCTTAACGGTTTTATCAGTGTCGTTGATTTCCGGCTGAGACTGTACGCGCGGGTATGCATAACCGTAGCGACCAAGAAGTTTCTTAATGTTATCTTCCATTTTGGTCACTTTCGCGCCGTTATACAGCTCGCCCGGCTCAATTTTGGTCAGGCTTTCAATTTCAGCCGAATGACCCGCCAGGTTACCGGTCACCTGAACGCCAGACAGTTTGTACTGGTCGCCTTCGGTGATGTTAATGGTGATATAGATGCCTTTTTTATCCGGCGTCAGACTCACCTGAGTGGAATCGATGTTGAAACGCGCATAGCCGCGATCCAGATAGTAGCTGCGCAGGGTTTCAAGGTCGCCAGACAGCTTCTGTTTCTGATATTTACGATCGCCAACGACGTTCCACCATGGAACTTCATCACGCAGCTGGAAAGTGGAGATCAGATCTTCGGTCTTGAACGCATGGTTACCGACGATGTTGATCTGCTGGATCTTCGCAGAGACCCCTTCCTGGAAGACCAGCTTCAGGTCGACGCGGTTACGCGGCAGCGGTGTCACAACCGCCTTCACGCTGGCGCTGTATTTACCGACGCTGTAGTAGAAATCTTCCAGCCCTTTCTCGATATCGGAGAGCGTGGTACGGTCGAGAGATTCACCGACGCGAACGCCAGAGGCTTCCAGGTTTTGCTTGAGCATGTCATCTTTCACCGACTTGTTGCCGGAGAAGGTGATGCTGGCAATGGTTGGACGCTCTTTGACCTGCACCAGCAACACATCGCCGTCTCTCAGAACGCGAACGTCCTCAAAGTTGCCCGTCGCAAACAGGGCGCGAATGGTGTTACTGATGTCATCATCAGTGACGGTATCGCCAGGACGTACTGGCATACTGAGAAGGGCCGCACCAACAGCGACACGCTGCAAGCCTTCGAAATGAATGTCCTTCACCACGAACCCGTCAGCACCGTATACGGTCGCGCTGCTAAACAGCAGCGACGCTATAAGCAACTTTTTCATCGCCATCGTTATTATGCGTTCTTCCTAACTAACTCTCTTACAACCGAGAGAAATCATTGAAAAGTGCAAGCCCCATTAACAGCATCAGCAGGATCGAGCCGATGCGGTAACTAAAGTCTTGAACTCGCTCGGATACCGGGCCGCCTTTCAGCTTCTCAATCGCCAAAAACAGCAAATGTCCCCCATCTAATACAGGGAGCGGGAACAGGTTGATTATGCCTAAATTCACGCTGATGAGTGCAAGAAACATCAGGTAGTAAATCAGCCCATATTCCGCAGACATCCCAGCCCCCTGGGCGATTGAAATCGGCCCACTGAGGTTGTTCAGTTTGACGTCACCGGTGATCAATTTTCCCAGCATACTGACCGTCAGCTTCATCAACTGCCCGGTTTTCTCCGTGGCTTCGACGATAGCGCTGAACGGCCCATACTGGCGCACTGTTTTGTATTCCTCAGGCAGCGGGATAATCTTCGGTACTACCCCTGCAAACCCTTCCGCTTTTCCGCTACCGTGTTTTGTATCCGGTATCAGAGTTAAAGACAAGAGACTGCCCTGCCTTTCGATCTCCAGCTGTAACGCTTTGCCGGGGTTATCACGCACCAGCGTAACAAACGTCATCCATTGCGTCAGCGGTTGACCGTTGACTGTAACGATCCGATCCCCTGCTTGTAAACCGGCTTTACGTGCCGCAGAGTCAGATTGCACCTCTGCCAGCACCGGCTCAATTTGCGCACCACGCGGACGTATACCGAGCGAAGTGACCGGATCTTCTTTATCCGGCTCGAACGCCCAGTTCCGCAGGTTGAGGATTTTATCTTGACGCTGCTCGCTGCCGAAAGGGGCCACGGTGAGAGTGGTGCTTTCATCACCAATTTTGGCCACCAGCGCCATGCGCACAGCATCCCAGTCAGGCGTTTCGATACCATCTACGGCTTTTAGTTCCGTGCCTGGTGCAATTTGTGCGGTCGCCGCGATGGAATTGGCGGTTATTTCACCAACAACCGGACGAATACCAGGGACACCGATGATAAACACCAGCCAATAGGCGAAGATGGCGAAAAGGAAGTTGGCGATGGGGCCCGCAGCGATAACGGCGGCGCGCTGGCCTACCGTTTTATTGTTGAATGCCATATGGCGCATTTCTGGCGCCACCGCATCAACGCGTTCGTCGAGCATCTTGACGTAGCCGCCCAGCGGGATAAGGGCGACAACAAATTCGGTGCCGCGTTTATCAACGCGGCGCCACAGCGCTTTACCAAAGCCGATAGAAAAGCGCTCTACACGGATTCCGCAGCGCCGAGCAACCCAGAAATGACCAAATTCGTGTACGGTGATCAATACCCCTAGCGCAATAATAAACGCGGCCAGGTTCCAGAGAATGCTCAGCATAAGTCCATCCGTTAAATCGTCCTGAAAACCAGCAACAGCAGGCAGGCAAAGACCGGTACCGCCGCCGTCAGGCTGTCGATTCGGTCAAGGATCCCGCCATGACCGGGAATCAAATGACCGCTGTCTTTAATACCCGCTTCACGCTTGAACATACTCTCGGTAAGATCGCCCAGAACGGAAGCCAGCGCAGCCACGATGGAACAGGTTAACAGTATGGATGGTGCAACGTCCAGATTTGCCCACAGGCCGTAGGCCCAGGAGATAATCGCTGCCGTCACCAGACCACCGATAAACCCTTGCCAGGTTTTACCCGGCGACACCTTAGGTGCCAGCTTATGTTTGCCAAATAGTTTGCCAAACATATAAGCGCCGGAATCTGCCCCCCAGACCAGGATCATGACGTAAAGCAACCACAGCGCACCGCTGTAATGATTTTCATCATAATGCCAGGCGCGCAGCGCCAGCATGCCCCAGAAGAACGGCACAATCGTCACGATGCCGAAAATCAGGCGTAAGGTCTTCGACTGGCGCCAGAACGCCGCAGAGGCAGGATAAAAGAGGACTAAAACCAGCGCCACAACCCACCAGACCAGCGAAGCCCACAGCGATGTTTCCACCACCGGCTGGTGAATATTATGATGATACTCCGGGATCATAAAGAGCATCACTGCCAGCAACAGGCCACACAGTACCGCCAGCCACACGCGTTGGGTGCGCGAGGTGAAACCGCTTAATTGCCCCCATTCCCATGCCGCCAGCATACAAACGACCAGCGTAACAATCGCGAAGCCGCCAGGAGGCAGCAAAAACAGGGCTGCAATGACAACCGGTATTAAAATTAATGCAGAAATCAGGCGATACTTCAGCAAAAGCTACCCCCATCAGGCCTTGTCGCCACCAGGCTCGGTGCCACCGAAACGCCGTTCGCGATTGGCAAACGCATGCAGTGCACCCTCAAAGTCTTGTTCATCGAAATCGGGCCAAAGAACATCTGTAAAGTAAAGTTCAGCATAGGCAATTTGCCAGATAAGAAAATTACTGATTCGATGCTCTCCCCCGGTCCTAATCACTAAATCTACGGGAGCCAGTTCATGCATGCAGACCTGCTGACTCAGCAGTTCTTCATTGATTTGATCGGGGCGGAGTTTCCCCTCCTGAACCTGTTCGGCTAAGCGCTGAACTCCCTGAACAATATCCCATCGTCCGCCGTAGTTGGCGGCAATGTTCAATGTTAACCCCGTATTATTTTCCGTCAGCGCTTCCGCTTTACGGATCCGCTCTTGCAGGCGTGAGTTAAACCGACGGGTATCGCCAATAATCCGCAGCCGAACGTTATGGCGGTGCAGGCTTTTCACTTCGCTATCCAGCGCCCAGACGAACAGCTCCATCAGAGCGCTCACCTCTTGCTCAGGGCGGTTCCAGTTTTCACTGCTGAACGCGTATAGCGTCAATGCCTCAATACCGTTACTCGCGGCGTAGGCGACAGCACGACGCACGGATTTCGCCCCGGCTTTGTGCCCAAAGGCGCGAATCTTACCTTGCTTCTTCGCCCAGCGGCCGTTGCCATCCATAATGATTGCCACATGGCGGCAACCGTGGGCTGGCGAATTCTCACTGGTTGGTTGATTAGCAGACAACATAACGCGTTTATAATCCATGAAAAGGGATGAGCGGTACCCCGGAATACAGCTATACACTTTATCGCTCGGGCAAGCCCGATTGATTTTACGTATCTTTGTCTCGCAAAAAAGCCGTGCTAAATCACGGCTCTCCCTATCGGCCAGCCAAAACGCACAGCGATAGGGTGGCGCAGACTATATCACTGAAGCCAGATGCTAACAAATGCCATGACGGCCAGTATGCTGATTCTGCTCTCATTACCTGACGAAATATTTCGTCTGCAGGGTGGCCGCTTCACGTGCACTGGCATCGATAATCAGCACCTCATCCACGCTCTGTGGTTCGCTGAGATCGAGCTGTTCCAGCACGGCCAGATTGAGCGCCGCAATATCGGTAAAGCGGATCTGCCCCTCGAGGAATGCCGCCACGGAGATTTCGTTGGCCGCATTCAGCGCGGTGGTCGCCGCCTGCCCCTGTTCGAACGCGTCCATCGCCAGCTTCAGGCAAGGGTAGCGCCCGTAATCCGGCTCAGAGAAGCTCAGTGCCCCCATCTTACAGAAGTCCAACGGCTTCGCTCCGGAGACAACACGTTGCGGCCAGGCCATGGTATTGGCAATTGGCGTCCGCATATCAGGCTCACCCAACTGCGCCAGCACGCTACCGTCCTGATAACGCACCATCGAGTGGATCACCGACTGCGGATGAATCAGTACTTCCATCTGCTGCGCTGATGCATTGAACAGCCAGCGGGCTTCGATGTATTCCAGACCTTTATTCATCATGGTGGCCGAGTCGACGGAAATCTTGCGACCCATCGACCAGTTCGGATGACGGCATGCCCGATCCGGCGTCATTGCGCTCAGTTCTGCAATCGGCGTCTCACGGAACGGGCCACCTGACCCGGTAAGCAGAATGGAGGAGACTCCATGCTGCGACAGGTCAGCGTACCCTAAGTCGGACTGAAAACTTTGCGGTAAACTCTGAAAGATAGCGTTATGTTCACTGTCGACCGGAAGAAGCTGTGCACCGTGCTGTTTTACCGCTTCGAGGAACAGCCGCCCGCAGGTCACCAGCGACTCTTTGTTCGCCAGCAGAATGGTTTTCCCCGCGCGGATGGCCGCCAGCGTCGGTACCAGCCCTGCCGCACCGACGATTGCGGCCATGACCTGATCCACCTCGTCGAGCGCCGCGACGTCACACGCCGCCTGTTGCCCGCTCAGCACCTCGGTACGGCTACCGTGTTCTCGCAGTGCAAGCGTTACCGCGTCAGCGCTTTTCGCGTTATCCATCACCGCATAGCGAGGGACAAACTCGAGGCACTGTTCGACCATGCGATCGACGTTTTTACCTGCTACCAGCGCCGTTACGGTAAAATCTTCAGGGTTATGACGCACCACGTCCAGCGTGTTGCAGCCAATCGAGCCTGTTGAGCCCAGGACAGTTAATCGCTTCATGAGTGTTCCAGGATAGTAAAAAGCAAAACGCCGCCAGCGAAGCAATCATGCTCCCTGTACGGCGTTAATCGCACAACTTACACAGCTTAGAACTGCATCAGTTCCGCTTCTTTCTCTGCCAGCGCCGCTTCCACTTTCTTGATAGCAGCGTCGGTCAGTTTCTGAACTTCTTCCTGAGAGCGGCGATCGTCGTCTTCGCTGATCTCTTTGTCTTTCAGCAGCGCCTTCACTTTGTCGTTCGCATCGCGACGAACGTTACGCACGGAAACGCGCGCTTGTTCTGCTTCGCCACGAACGATTTTGGTCAGGTCTTTACGACGTTCTTCGGTCAGCGGAGGCAGCGGAACGCGGATATCGGTACCCGCAGAGCTTGGGTTCAGACCGAGGTCAGACGCCATGATCGCTTTTTCAACGGCCGGGCCCATAGAACGGTCAAATACGTTGATTTTCAGCGTACGGGTATCTTCTACGGTGACGCTTGCCAGCTGACGCAGCGGGGTTGCGGTGCCGTAATACTCGACGACAATGCCGTCCAGCAGGCTGGGAGAAGCACGACCCGTGCGAATTTTGCTGATTTGGTTTTTGAACGCTTCTACGCATTTTTCCATGCGTACTTCAGCATCTTTTCTGATATCGCTAATCACGTTACGAATCCTTGAAAACTAGTCTCAGTCGACCAGACAATGGCACATTGCAGTGAATGCGCTAAGTATAGTCTCGTTTAAATCATGCCACAGAATAATGTCATTCTGCCGGGTAAAGACAAATCTTACCCGGAATTGGCCGTCACGGAAATTATTCCGTAATCAAAGTGCCTTCTTTTTCGCCCATCACCACGCGGCGCAGCGCGCCCGGTTTGTTCATGTTGAATACGCGAATCGGCAGTTTATGGTCACGAGCCAGCGTAAAGGCCGCCAGATCCATGACTTTCAGTTCTTTATCCAGTACTTCGCTGTAGGTCAGCTGATCGTACATAGTGGCAGACGGGTCTTTCGCCGGGTCAGCGGTGAAGACGCCATCAACCTTAGTTGCTTTCAGTACCACGTCGGCTTCGATTTCGATGCCGCGCAAGCAGGCTGCGGAGTCGGTGGTAAAGAACGGGTTACCGGTACCGGCGGACAGAATCACGACGCGGTTATTACGCAGCAGGCTGATCGCCTCTGCCCAGCTGTAGTTGTCGCAAACACCGTTCAGCGGGATTGCCGACATCAGGCGGGCGTTCACATAGGCGCGATGCAGTGCGTCACGCATTGCCAGGCCGTTCATTACCGTTGCCAGCATGCCCATGTGGTCGCCCACAACACGGTTCATACCGGCTTTCGCCAGACCCGCACCACGGAACAGGTTGCCACCACCAATAACGACCCCCACCTGGATGCCCAGCTCAACAAGTTCTTTAATCTCTTGCGCCATACGGTCAAGAATACTTGCGTCAATACCGAAGCCTTCAGTGCCCTGCAAGGCTTCGCCGCTAAGCTTGAGCAGAATACGTTTGTAGACAGGTTTTGCGTTGGTAGCCATTTTCTTTCCTGAGGTGTCACGAATGGGATGGTTTAATTCAAGTGACATCATGCGTTCCTTGCCACCTGAACCCTATAGGAGCTGGCTGATTTCCACATGACGATGTTCTTTACTACAGATGCTTTACTACACAAAAGAGAGCCGCCCTCAGGCGGCTCCTTTACTGCAATTAAGACTGCTTGGACATAGCAGCAACTTCTGCTGCGAAGTCAGTCTCAACTTTCTCGATGCCTTCGCCCACTTCGAAGCGGATGAAGCCAGTCACGTCAGCGTTGTGCTCTTTCAGCAGCTGGCCAACAGACTTGCTCGGATCCATAACGAACGGCTGACCAGTCAGAGAAACTTCGCCGGTGAATTTCTTCATGCGGCCTTCAACCATTTTCTCTGCGATTTCTTTCGGCT
>PPYE01321004.1_pt1 | contig 13245 bp, 15 predicted proteins | sample 1559881 | NCBI WGS metagenome assembly PPYE01 (sample SAMN08240022, study PRJNA423297) | Human gut metagenome, whole genome shotgun sequencing project.
AGCGGATATGTTCTTGATAGGCTTCGTATTCAGTCATGGAAAATCCCCCTTTCTTCGATTATGGGAAAGGGCGGCAGCACTCCTTGCTGTCGCCCCTTGATTGCCTATCTGCAAAGGCGGGCGGGGCTGTCAACGGCAGCGCAGTATGCGCTGTTTATCTTGACCGTTGACTGGCTCGGCTGGCTTTGCTACTCGCTGATAATCGGTTTTCCGTCTTTGTCAATCAAGGGACAAATACCCCCGCCAGTTCCAAACTTTGCCACAAGGTAATTGACCCCGGTTTCTCTGTCCACTACCACATAAAAGCCTTTCACACTTCCTGCGGTTTCAGTAATTTCAAATCTTCTGCTTCCCATATAGATACCTCCCAATAGAAATCAAAGCTCTTGCTTTACAAAAATGCGATAACTGATTTGATACATCACATAGCACCATGCCAACGCCAGAAGCGGTGAGCAGCAGAGAAGAATAAATACAATCTGGTCTGTCAATGCAACTCCCAGCATAGTAAGAAGCTGATATATTCCAAAGCAAATCCCTGCCGGAATGAGGAATGATACTAATAGCAGAACACGGCCTTTTTCTGCGCCAAACTTGAACACAAGAGGAATTGACATACTTCCAAAAATAAGGGAGATTACCCATGCAACGAGTGTCAAAAACAGAAGCTCTCCAATCCCTACTATGTCGAGTACGATTTTATGTGTGATTAGGCCACCGATAAAACCAATAATCAGCCCAAAGAGGCTGCCAATGGCGCAGAAGATAGCCAGCACCATAAATTTTCCAGCAACCAATTCTTTCTTGGAAACTGGCATTATCATAGCATACCGTGTCCATTTAGAACTGTCATCAAAAGAAAAGGTTGTTACAATCATCATGCTGCACAAAATCGCACATACAAAAATATAGCCTTCTACGCCGGAAAACGGAATAAGCGCAACGGCAAAAACCACAAGGATGAATAGCATAGATTTCGCATTGTGGCCGATATTAAATAAATCTTTCAAAACAAGACTTTTCATTTTGCTTGCTCTCCTTTCACATACAGCAGCAGAATATCGTCGATTGTTGCGTCGTCCACTACGGCATTTTTATATTTTCTCCGGGCTTTTTCCTTGTCAGCTACCAGCACATTCCATTGATAATCATCTTTGCGGTAAGCCAGAATTTCCGCTTTATCGAGCTGGTCGAACAGTGCTGCGCCACAGCGGATAATACCATAGTTATAACGAAGTTCATCTTTCGTTTTACAAAAAAGAACCTTGCCCTGATGGATAAATGTAATGTAATCTGCGACTTTTTCTAAATCTGTTGTGATATGCGAGGACATCAAAATGGAATGATTTTCGTCCTGAACAAATTCAAGAAATACATCAAGAATATCATCACGCATTACAGGGTCGAGGCCGCTTGTCGCTTCGTCCAAAATCAGTAGCTTGGGGTTATGGGAAAGGGCGACGGCAATACACAACTTCATCTTCATTCCCTTGGACAGAGATTTAATTTCCTTATCCGCTGGAAGTTGAAACCGCTTTAGATAGTCTTGAAACAGATGGCCGTCCCACTGTTTGTAGGCAGCACCAGCAATTTTCCCGACTTTGGCCGGAGTGAGCGTTTCATAGAAGTTAATTCCGTCAAACACTACGCCAACATCCTCTTTGATTTGTTTTGTGGACGATAATTCCTGCCCCCAAAAAGTAACTGTTCCATCATCTTTATGAATTAAATCAAGAATAGCATTGATAGTTGTGCTTTTTCCGGCTCCATTTTCGCCAATAAGCCCCATGATTGTTCCTTTCGGAACCGAAAACGAAACATGGTCTAACTTGAAATCGGCGTATTGCTTTGTCAAGTTCTCAACCTGCAAAATAGCGTTCATAGTTAATCCTCCTCTTGATAAAATATCGTCAGTAATTCAATCAGTTTTTCCAACGATATTCCACTTATCCGCCCAATATCGGCGGCCTCTTGCAAATGTTCTTCGGCCAATCTCTGCTGTTCTTCCTGATAAAAGTCTTTGTTCTGTGCCGACACAAAACTTCCTCGGCCTACCGTTGTTTCAATAAAACCGTCCCTTTGCAAATCTTCATACGCTTTTTGAACGGTAATAACACTCACATGAATGGACTTTGCCAGCGCCCGCATAGAGGGAATAGGATCGCCGGTTTTTAACTCGCCACTCATAATCATGGCTTTTATCTGTGAAGTTATCTGCTCATAAATTGGCTTGCTCGTATTACTGCTTATGATAATTTCCACAACGCCCCTCCTTTGTTCTTTAATGTACTTATCGTACAAGTACATTATATTCAAGGCAAACGCTTTTGTCAATAGGGTATTAGAAAATTTATCTTTGCTTATTAAGCAAAAGAAGCCACACAATTTGTATGGCTTCCATGAAATTCTACTTTGAAATTTTTACGGAATAACGGGCTGTTGTCTATCAACTTCTTGTGTGTTACTTTATGGCACATGAGCATTTGCTCCGGGATTATCATTTCCGTAGCCTTCCATAAGGTTGATCGCTCCCCAGATTCCAAGTCCGGCTCCAAGAGCGATAACAAGTGTCTGTAAGGTTCCTACTGCGCTTGTAAAAAATGCCATAATTCAAATTCCTCCATTAAATGATTTTTGTGTGATATACTTTTTCCTTCTGTCCTGACCAAAGGGCGTTTTATAGTTACTGCCGGTCTTCCTGCAGTGATCCCGGCTATGCGCGCATATTTGCTCCCCATTTGGAAATTCTTTTATTTCCTGTTCGGGAATATAGTAAAAGCTCCTGCCTCCCGGCCTTTATCGCCGGATGGAAAGAGCTCTTTACTCGGTTAAATCGATGACCTGGTATTCGTCATCTGCTTTCAGTATTAAGTTGTGGCTGAGGAATTTTACTACATCAAAATAATTCCTCTTATCATAATCTGCCGTCAGCTTGTAATTCGGATGCTGCGTCAGATCATATTTATCGGATAAGAAAGGTCTTACACCACGGACCTGCACAATACATTTTGAGCCGTCCATGACCGCCAGTTCATCCATTGTCATAAGATCCTTACCAAGTTTCTGGTAATTCATGTTGTAGCTTTCCTGGGATCCTTTTGACTGACCTGTATTGTACATATCAATCGTTTCTTTTCCCAGAATCGCATTCAGATCCTTCAAAGTGGTCTGTTCCGTACCACCAAGAAAAATCTGTGAATCCATGTTGCCGATGATCGTATCAGCGTTATCCTTATAAATCGCTTTCAGCTGCGACTTTGCCTGTAATACCAGGCATGCCGATATTTCTCGGCTTCGGATCGTTGCGACCAACTTCTCCAGATTAGGTATCTGGCCGATATTCGCCGCCTCATCAATCAGACATCTTACATGTACCGGTAATCTTCCACCATACACATCATCCGCTTTCTCACACAGAAGATTGAACATCTGTGTATAGATCATGGAAATCAGGAAGTTAAAGGTTCCATCTGTATCTGACATGATCAGGAACAGGGCCGTCTTCTCATCTCCCAGAGTATCAAGCTCCAGTTCATCATAAGCAGTCAGGTCTCTGAGTTCCTTGATATCAAACGGTGCCAGTCTTGCACCACAGCTTACCAGAATGGACTTGGCCGTCTTTCCTGCTGCCAGCTTGTACTTGGCATACTGTCTTACAGCAAAGTGATCCGGATTCTGTTCTGCCAGTTCATCAAACATCATATCCACCGGATTCTTGAATTCCTCATCATCCTCACGGACTTCCATTGCATTGATCATTTCAAGCAGTGTTGAAAAATTCTGTTCCTCTTCCGGTGCCTCATAATGAATATATCCAATCAATGCGGTATAAAGCAGCGTCTCCGCTTTGAGCCAGAAATCATCCCCGCCTTTGCTCTCCCCTTTTGTATTGGCGATCAGCGTTGTCACCAGTTTCAGAATATCCTTCTCAGAATGGAGATAGGCGAAAGGGTTATAGTGCATTGATTTTGAAAAGTTGATGGTATTAAATACCTTCATCCGGTACCCATTCTTATAAAGGGCATTTCCCACTTCATTGACCAGACCTCCCTTCGGATCCGTCACCACATAGGATGAATGCATCTGTAAAAGGTTCGGTTTTATGAAAAACCGTGTCTTACCTGAACCGGATCCACCAACTACCAGAACATTCTTATTTCTGGCATATTTCGGAATCTTCGGTCTGCTGCTCATGGTAATCCTTTCTGACTGTGACAGAATCACATTGTTTGCAAACACAGGATCCTCAAATGGCTCAATATCCGCATGTCTGCCCCATCTGGCAGAACCATATTCCTCATTGTGCCGGAACTTCTTAGCGTTCTTTCCTTTCAGGTATACTGCAATCCTGATTGCTGCCCCGCAGGCAATTCCCACCAGCAGATCCCCCGGATAAATGCTCGGCAGAGGATTAGAAAAAGCCGTTGCAAAAACACCATCAAGGACCAGACTCTGAACCTTTTCCGATGCATTTACTCCGGCTGCAATTCTCCATGCCTCACCAAGATTTGTTGCAAGCAATCCCAGAATGATATAGGGGATATTCAGGATCAGCTGCTTTTTCAACTGTTTTGTATTCATCGCGACCTCTCCTTCTTTTTCTCTGCTACCTTCTTCGGGATTGCCGCCACAATCTCCTTGAATTTTTTAAGTTTCTCCAGAACACTGGTCTTCTCTACGGAAGGCTTCTTGACCTGTTTTGCAGAATAATCCTGTAAAATCCTTGTGATGGCATCCGTATCTTTTGCCTTGAAAAAGACCGTATATACTGGAGGACTTGCCCCTTTATCTTTTACAACCGCAAAATCAACTCCGTATTTCTTTGCGATTTTCTGAAAATCTTTCAGGCCTTCATCTGCTAAAGGAATAGAAGAAACTCCCTGTCCCTGCCTGATCAGTGTTTTCACTGACTGCTTGCCGGTTGTGGGATGAATCTTATTTACTGCTGCTTTCCCGGCAGCCTTCACAGGTGCCTGTACTGCCTTACTTAATCCCTTCATAAGCTGATCAAGTTCCGGTTTTAACATTTTGATTGCTATATTCACAGATTTGTTGGCAATCTCCCTGTCAACTTCTTCATGAACCAGTTTTCTCACTCCTTTCCATCAAAAAAACAGCCCGAAGGCTGTATCCACAAAGTTACTGTTCTTTTTTATTCTTATCCACACCGAGGACTCCCCTCATAGTGGATGAAGCTACATGAAAACGGTTGGCTATTGCTATATCTGTAAGCACCGTATCGTCAACCGCTGAACCACAAACCACGAGAATTCTGGATCTTCTTAACATATCTTCTGACATATCCATATAATCCTTGTACTCATCTGCATTACTGGTATCAATTACCTCCGGCAATGATAAAAGCGGACAGATTGGTGTGTAGCCTGCTTCATATAATTTTCTGCAATATCGTTTTGCAGACCTTTTGGCTCTGCTCCTGTCTGCACTCCAGGCAGATGTTACATAAGCCCACGGTTTGTTATTCATCTGCCGCCTCCTATCCCAGCTGGTATGCCTGAATTCTGTATTTTCCAAGTGCAAGCATTGTCATCCTGCTTTTCAAAGCTGCAATCACATCCGCAATATCCTCATCATCAATCGCCTGTAATCCATTACAGGACTTCATGACCAGATACCCGGACGGAAGGTATGCCTCCCCGTCAATGACCAGCTTTCTGCTTGCGTCATAGATTAGAATATAATCTGATTTTCCAATCATTACTGACGCACTGTTATTTCCAAATCCATCAAGGATCCTTAATGCTTCCATGGTACTGATATAATTCACCTTCTGTTCGCCGTCTACATAAATTGCCCCATCAGAAGGCATACTGTCACATCCGATTGCACAAACCAGTCCTTCCAGGTTTTCTGCAATCTTCTCAACATATGCCATGATTTTCTCCATATCCATCTTTGTCTCTCCTCTGCTATATTTTTCCTTCTGCCATATCGTGATTAACCTCTGCACGATAATAGCTGTCTATTGTTGCCGGTGCGTTATACAGTGCTGTCAGCATATACTGCTTGATGCTCCTGATCTTGGTAGTGTTTTCCTGCATACAGTTCATTACATAGCGGATATGCTCCATGTTCAGCTTCATGAACCGCCCCTTTACCACATTTACTGACTTCACATCCCCAGCAATACAAATGATCTTTCTTTTGGAACACACAACATCCAGAATAAGATCCATGATGCCGTCTATCATTTCTCTGTCATATGGATAATCCTGTTTCAAGGCCTCAATATTGAGCTGTTCCATAAAATATTTCTCATATCCCATCCTATCCTCATCCGCTGATAAGATAGGATTAGTATTATTAAAATCAGTATTATTGTTATAAGTATAATTAGGCTGTAAATTATACAGGTCCTGACCTGTAACATTTACTGGTGGTGAACTGTAATTCTTACTGGTCTTGACCTGTAAATTCTGCTGGTCTATGAAATTCTTTACATAGATCAGCGCCGGCTTGCCAAATCCCTGCCGGATCCTTTCGATCAGACCAAACTCTTCCAGCTCCGTCAGATACTTGATTGCTGATTTTTCTGCACAGTTCATTGCCTGTCTTATAGTTGTCAGGGTGAAAATGATATACACTCTTCCCTCATCATCAATCCAGCCGTTTTCCATTGACAGAGATACCCTGTCCAATAAAAGACCGTAAAGGACCTTTCCCTCTGTGGAAATATTCTGGAACCGGTTATCTGTAAACAGCACCTTGGGAATCCGGTAAAATGCAAACTGCTGTGACTGTGCCCCATAGAAATAATCAAATGCCATTTCCTGTTTCCTTTTTCTTTCTCATGTCTTCCACCAGCTTTTTATAGCATGGAAAACAGAACGATTTATCATGACCATACGGACACTCATGGCTGCAATTCTGCGGATGACTTATAGGTGGTCTTCCACCAATTCCGCTGTAACTCTTTCCATTCTGTCTGCTTGTATCCTTATGTGCTCCTGCCACTGTAATCACCATTCCTTCCCATCAAAAAAGTGCCAGTCCCGTGGCAATCACCACAGGCTGACACAATCCTCTTTTTTATAATACTTCTCCGCCTTTTGTTTTTGCTGCTTTTTCCGCAGCATCCTTTACCGGAGGCTTTGCAGCTGCTTCCTTCTGCTTATCCTTCAGATCTTTTAATATGGATCCTTTCTCCTCTGATTTTTCATCAATCTCCGTTTTCTTTTCCTGCTGTCTTGCCTCAAACTTCTCTGCAAGTTCAAAGACATGATCCTTGGAATCGTAATGGTAGACATTATCAGAAAGTCTTTCCTCCGGGCTTACCTCCTTGGCATTCACATCCTTTACCATATCCCTGAGCGCATCAGCTGTCATGTCTCCATTATCGGGAACTAAAAGGATCTCATTGATGGAAGACGGAAGCACAAAGAAATCTCCGCCAACTCTTTCTGCTGCCTGATCCATGAAATCCTGATAGGCAATTACTCCTGCTCCGGAATTCTTATCAGGGACTGTTGCGACGTACATCGTTTCCTCCGCATCATCCGGAATTCCAAACATCTCATATACTTCCGGGTCAATCATTTCCTTCATGACCTCATTCATTCCCATGATCACTACCGGTCTGATCTCCGGTGAATTCTCCAAAGCATCTGCCCTGAGCTGTTCATGGGAAACTCCCATACGATCCATCAGATTGTTGGTGACCAGAATAGATGCACGTCCATCTTCGCTGCTCTCCATCACAAAACGATATACAACTGCCAGATCTTCCATTCTGTCATGCGGTACGTTGGCAAGCAGATCAGCGTTTGCATCCGCTGAAATAACTTCCACAGAAAGCTTCTCTTTCATGTTCTCATAATCCATAAGAGCACTTACATCAATAGCAGGGGCTCTGTCAAGACCATCAGCAATGACCATTGTTGCACTGGCAAGCACTCCGGCATAATCATCCGTGTGCTCATAGTTTGCAAAGGCATTCTCAATATTGAAATTAACCCCCACATTGCTGCCTTCCGGAACGACCGACATAGCTTCATAATTCTGATTTGTCTTCTCCACATTATTGAAGCTGATCCTTACATCATCATAGCCTCTCTCATAGAGCTTTTCTTTGATATCCTCTGCAAATTCCTGCTTGAATGTTTCGTAATTCATAGTTTTCCTCTCTTTCTCACCAGAAACCATAAAATCCATAACCCTGTATTCATCCGGGATGTTCTCACGGTCTCCATCGTAATATTCTGTAAAAGATTCCTGTGTATCTCTCACATATCCATAATCTGTAAACTGTCCCATTTCGTTAATAGCCACATCTCTGCCGTAGGCCTCATAATCAATGTAATCAGCAAGATAATCCGGAACTTCCATCATACCGAGTTCTTCGATATAGTAATGTCCCAGATCAGCATTGCTTTCTACTCCCGGATAGATTTCATACTTATCCAGGTTATCAATAAGATTGATCACATCTTTAATGCTGCCTGTATAATCACTGATCTGCATCGCCACCTGAAAATGGTTATAATCATGATCATCCAGCTCATCGAGCTTGGAAGCCAGATAATTGAGTTCATCCAGGTTTTCATATTCTCCCAGCTTTTCATACAACCCATCAACATAACAGTCATAATCACTAATGAACCATTCTTCATAAGGATTACCGAAATCATCTTTTGAGCCGATTCCAATTCGTTCAAATACTTTTTGCAGTTCTTCTGATGTGGTGGGAAACTTCACCCATTCGCCGACCAGCTCACCCTCGTTGTATTTTCCAAGATTGGTGATGAAGGCTTCAAACGGACAGTCATGGTCATATTCATATGCCATGCAATTTCCTCCTGATTTTATTATTCAGATCGTCACCTGATTTTGGCATCAAAAAAGCGCCATACCCATCACCGAACCGGTAATGAGCTGACGCTTCATTCTTGATCCATATTCTTTTGCAAAAGAGAAACAAATGCCTGACCGCTCTCGCGTTTCATGTCTCATTTGTCTATGATAATATTATCACACCCCTATTCAGAAAAAAAGAGTCAAAATAGTAGTCAAACCGTAGTCATTTGTAACAAAACAGTAGTCAAACCGTAGTCGTTCGTCGTGGTTATTCAGATTCCCTAGCTTTTATTCCTTTCCACGATATCAGACCTAGTATCACAGTAACAGCAAAACATATTACCATAACTGTATTTCTCTGAATTTCTGTATCATATGCTTTCCAGCCTGCACCTATTATTGCAACTGTTATACTTACAAAGATTGTAAAAATAATTCTTCCTGCCAAGAACGCATGTTGTAAAATCATTGATGCGATGAATATTACAAAAGCTACTGTAATGTAGACAGCCACATGCCACTCTCTTGTATAAGTAAGCATATAGAATAATAATGATGCCAATCCTGAGCTTAATACATCAAATCTCCTTAGCAGAAATAATAAGCATGATAACACTGCACCAATCAATCCACCTATGACGGTTGCAAATGTCCCCGCCAGTTCGGCATCTAATTTTGCATTTTCTTTTTTCCGTGCTTCATAATAATATTCATCTTCATACATAACCGAATACCTCCCAGCCTTACATACAATTATCAAATGTTTCCTTTTTCTTTTTCATTTTTTACTTTATATGCTATAAGATTCAGTACATAATCAGGGACCTCGCTCACACCCCGTTCCCAGTCCTGCATTGTTCTATACGGAATTCCAAGCCATTCAGCAAATTCTTTTCTGTTCATATTTGTCTGTTCACGAACCTTTACACACATAGCAGACATTCTTTTCTTCCTTCCTTCTTTATCAGCCTTTTCATTTTCAATTACCACTCCATCAGGTAATATAAAATCATAATTTTCAAAATTGCTCATATCAGCCTCCATATACGGAATCCGTGTCTATTTGTTAATTTGATTATATACACGAAATCCGTATACGTCAAGTCATTATTTGCTACTCACAGCAAACTGAGGATAATCATGGTTAACCTCTGCCTGATAATAACCACTGATTGTACTTGGTGCATTGAACAATGTTGCCAGCAGATATTTCTTGATGTTATGCACTTTTGTGGTATTTGATTTCATACATCCAATTGCATATTCAATATGCGAACTGGTCAGTTTCAGAAATTTACTTCTGACCAGCTCTGCCGGATATTTATTGGATGCCACTACAATTTCATTGTTCCTGCATAACACTGTTTCCAAAATCAGATCAAAGATGCCATTAAGTAACTCTTTGTCAAAAGGATATCTCTCTAACAGAATATCCAGATCAATATTATCTCTGATAAGTTCTGCATATGCTTGTACGTCGGATCCTATCTCATCATTTCCAGATACGATAAGATAAGATTCAGTATTACTCAACTCAGTATTATTTATATTATTCTTATTAGTGTGAATATTTTTCACTTCTGGAAGTGTAATTTCTTCACTTCTAGATATGACATTTTTACACTTCAAGACATGTAAATTCTTCACTTCTGAAACTCCTGTTTTTTGCTCAGAAATGTAATTTCTACACTTCTGAACATCCTGTACCATAAACTGTTTTAGATAAATCATTGTCGGTTTTCCCTGCCCCTGACGCTTCTTTTCAATCAAACCTATACCAGCATCCGTGTCCAATTCTTTCATTATGGATATTGCCTTTTTGTTACTACATCCCAAAGCCTCCATGATATCTTCAAGCGAATAATATATGTAAGCTCTCCCTTCATCGTCCATCCACTGATTTTTCATAGATAGCGACATCCTATCCAGCATCAGTCCGTACAACACCTTTGCCTCCACTGATATTTTTTTGAAATACTCTTCTGTAAATAATAACTTCGGTATCTTATAAAATGAAAACTGATCTGCTTCCTTTCCATAGAAATAGGATAGTCTTATTCTGTCTTCCATTTGAATCTCCTTCCTGTTCCAGAAGTGCCATTTCTACACTTCTGAAACATCATAATTATATTTCTACTCTGACTGTATCTGATCTGCACTCCACTGTTCCAATAGCTGAATGATTATATTTTCACGTTCTTTCGTTGAATACTGCGGTGGAAAATATTTATCCAGTTTCTTTGCAGAAAAAGATAACTTTGATTCCTTACTCTTCTTCGGTAATGCATCATTCATTATAGAAATGACACTGAATTGTGTTACATTGGATAAGTTAGGATAATTCTTCAATGCTTCAACCTGTACCGGCTTCAAAAATCCATTTTCCTTAAAATATTCATATACCCATTTCTGTACCTGTTCATCAAGGTATGAAAGATCTACTGCCATAGCAATGGTTATCTTTTTTATATCCACATAATCCAAAAGCTCTGGAATAAGTTCTGTAAGTCTTATATATTTTGTCACCTGTCTTCCTGTCATTCCAGCCTCATCACCAATAGTCTCCCTTGTTTTTTTGTTAATATCTCCTGACTTGTGGAACTCAGTTCCACAAGTTAAATCTACTCTGCTACCTTGACGGCTCATAGCTTCCATTTTCATCTTAAAGCTAAATGCTCTTTCACTCGGAAGTATTTCTTCCCTCTGAATATTGGCATCCACCATTTTTATAATGGCTTCATCATCTGACATTTCCTTTACGATGGCCGGGACCTTTTTCAATCCCACAATCTTTGCTGCGTGTAACCTGCGATGTCCAGATATCATTTCATAATTTCCGCTCTGATCTGGTCTTACAATTACTGGATTCAGGATGCCATTTTCCCTGATACTATCAACCAAAGTGTCCATCTTTTCATCATCCAGCACCTTAAACGGATGGTTCGGAAACGCATGAATTCTTCCAATCTCTATTTCCTGAGTACCAGCAATCTCCGGTACTCCCAATAATTCATCTACTGACTGTAATTTAATCTTTCCTGCTACTCTGCTTGCCATAATTACTCTGCCTCCTTCAATACTTCCTTAGTTAATGCCATATAAGCAAATGCCGCTTTTCCTTTTGGATCATAGGAATAGATACTTCCGCCCTCAACACTTACCTCTGACGCCCTGACTGACATCGGTATCTCTGTTCCAAATACCTTAATTGAGGCAGAATAGGTATCATACACCATCAAGGAAATATCCCTGGCATAATTAGTTCTGTTATCAACCATAGTCAAAAGAATTCCTTCTATCTTGAGCTTTGGATTCAGCTGCTTCTTTACCCTACCGATTGTCTTGATCAACTGCTGTAAACCTTTGACCGGAAGATATGCCGCCTGCACTGGTATCAGTACAGAATCTGCACATGCCAACGCGTTAATCGTCATCATTCCAAGCGAAGGCATACAATCAATAATGATGTAATCATAAAATTCTCTCAGCCTGTCTACCATAGATCTCAGAATCAGTTCCCTGCTCATGGCATTTACCAAAGACACCTCTATCGCTGATAATTCAATGTTGGCTGGGATAAGGTCCACTCCTTCCTTATGATGCAGGATTGTCTTTTCTATATTCAGTTTTTCATCATTCACAATGTTCATCATCAAGGTTGCCAGAGAATACTCCATTTCATCCGGCTCCTCATATCCCAGGCTGATTGTAAGACTTCCCTGTGGATCTGCGTCTATCAAAAGCACTTTCTTTCCTTCCTTTGCCAATCCTATTCCAAGATTCACACATGACACTGTTTTACCTACTCCACCTTTTTGATTTGATACTGCTATTACTCTGCACATAATCTGTTCCTCCTTTATTCATCCCAATATTTGTTCATATTTAATTTCAACATTTCCAAGATTTCACGTCTCATCTGCTCTGCCGTATAACTGACAGGGAAAAATCTGTGAAGCTGTTCCGTTTTGAATACTACACGGTCTATCTCTTTTTGCTTAATCTCACTTAGAATATCTTCCATATCCCTTACTGTAAGTTTCCCATCTGCGCTCAATTTCTTTATGCGGAGTGCCTGGGATAGTGACGGGGTACACTGTGCAAATTCCATTGCATCCAGCATTTCCTTTTGCTCCTTCTTTTTCAGAAATGACAACTGAACTGCCGGAGTAAATCCCATGCTTCCGTCATCCACTTTTTCAAGCATTTCAGGAATAAGTTCTGTGATTTTGATATACCTCTGAACCTGTTTGGGGCTGTCCCCACATTCCTCTCCAATCAGCTCAATGCTTTTCTTTCCCAAATTATGGTCTACCTGACCACATTTTCTTCTTCCTGCCTTTCTTTTGATAGCTTCATACTTCATTTTGTAAGCAAATGCTTTTTCGCTCGGACTTATCATTTCCCGTTGTAAATTTGAATCAACCATAG
>PPYE01000917.1_pt1 | contig 13244 bp, 11 predicted proteins | sample 1559881 | NCBI WGS metagenome assembly PPYE01 (sample SAMN08240022, study PRJNA423297) | Human gut metagenome, whole genome shotgun sequencing project.
ATGCAATAATGGTTTATAATATTGATATTAAATCGAAAATAGGACGAAAAACGTGCAAAAACGATCAATTATAAACAGGAGAGATAAGAATGATACCTTATGAACGGCATGAAGCAATTATGAATCTGTTACGTGAAAAAAAGTATGTCCGGACAGAACAGCTTAGCAAAGCACTCTATGTCAGTGTGGCGACAATCCGGCGGGATCTTACGGAGATGGAAAAGAATGGTTTTCTGCAGCGTGTCAGCGGCGGGGCAAGAGTAATCGAGGAGCCAAAGGACCGACCGGTGGAATACATGGTCGAAGAAAATGTGCGGAAGAAAAAGCATATTGCCAGACTGGCTTCCCGGTATCTGAGGGATGACCAGAGGATCTCCCTGGATGCAGGATCAACGGTGCTTCAGTTGTGTCCGTATTTTGAACGGTATAATAACCTGAATGTATTGACCAATGGTCTCTATACGGCATTGGAACTGATGAAGATCGATTCGGTAAATGTCCATCTGCTGGGAGGGAATCTGAACAAGATATTACTGGATACAAAGGGAACGGACACGATGTCCCAGATTGGCATGCATCACAGTGACATTGCATTTATCTCCTGCAGAGGGATTACAGCCAGAGGAAGTTTTGATCCAAATGATGATGAGACTGCCGTGAAACGGGCATTTGCGGAGAATTCTACGAAAGTAGTATTGTTTGCAGACAGCAGTAAATTCAATAAAACGTTCCTAAATGTCAGTCTGGGGTATGATGTAATTGATGCGATTATTTCGGATGCACCATTTCCAGAGGACATTCAGGAGGTCTGTAGAAATAAAAATGTAGAAATGTTGTGGTAATTATCGTTCGTATCAGACGAGATTGATCAGTACGACGCCCAGACCGATGATGCCGGTGGCGATGTACTGGCGTTTGTTCAGTGTCTCCCGGAACACCAGGTAGTTAATGATATTTACTAACAGGATCAGACTGGCACTGTAGGTCGGATAAACGATGTATGCCGGAAGTCTTGATGCGGCTCGCAACAGGAACAGTGTACAGAGCTGATTCGGGATTCCGACGCCGATACCGATCAGTGCGTCCTGCAGGCTCATACGAGGTTCCTTTTTAAAGAAGAGCAGGATGCTGATCACAAAGGCAGCAAGAAATGTATACAGCACAAAGCAGGTCTGGCTGTCTGCGTTATTATAGCGGCTGAATATTTTGGAGATGGTGTCCAGCGTGCCGCCCAGTAAGAAGACCAGGATCAGTCCGATGTTGAAGTCCGGACGCTCGGAGCTGTCTCCGCTGTTCATGAAGATGATGGCGAAGATGCAGAGTAGGAGTCCGGCTATCTGTATGATCTGCGGAATCTCATCAAAGAGAAAAATCGACAGGATCGTAGGAATCAGGATGCCCAGTCTGTTAAATGTGGTTGTTAACGGTGCACCGTTTCTCCGGATACTGATCTGGAGCAGTACCAGTGCGGCAAGGAAGCCGATACCATTTACGATACCGGCGCCCCAGGTCACTGCATTGCCACTCCAGATCAGGGATTTGTCCTGTAACAGCAAGAGGCTTATCAGGCTTCCAGCCAGATAATTCCAGATGTTCAGTGCATAACAGTTGCCGTTATGGTGCTCCGAATAGCGCATCAGGAATGTCATGCACAGATTTGCACAAATGGCAGCAATCAGATAAATCATATATACAGTCTCCCCGAATTAAAGCTTTTCTTCACGCATGAACTGAGCGTTGGTTCCATTGATCGCAAAGAACTCATCAGCTGCACGTTTGCCGATATCATCCGGGCAGTCATTCATCTTAGACATATATTCCATTTCATCTACATTGACCAGCTTCCTGTCTTTCATCACGATCTTACCATTTACAACAGACAGAACAACCTCTTCGCCTCTTGCGCTGTATACGATGTTTGGCACCATATTACGCATTGGATACGTATAGATCGGCAGCATAGACGGATGCATATAATCGATGGCAATAAAGTCTGCGCATTTGCCGACTTCCAGAGAACCGATGGTGTCATCCAGTCCCAGCGCCTGTGCACCTTCGATGGTAGCCATACGGAGTGCTCGCCATGCAGGAAGTACCTCTGGATTGGTGTATTTAATCTTGTTGAACAGAGCAACAGATTTCATTTCGCTGATAATGTTGTGGCAGTTATTGCCCGGTGCTTGGTCAGAACCAAGGGCAACCTTTCCGCCTGCTTCCTGGAATGCTGTTGACGGAGGTACGATACCGTCAATAATGCCGATGGAACCCGGGCATACGATCATGCCGGCACCGCTTCTGGCGATGATCTGGGCTTCTTCGTCGGTACAGTCAGTCAGATGCACAGCGATCAGTGTGCTGTCGAGAAAGTTCAGATCTTGCAGGAACTGGGTCGGACGTTTGCCGTAACGCTGCTCAATCTGGTATGTTTCACGGTCACCCTGCTGGGTATGCATATGGATCTTAGTATGACGTTCTTTAGCAATCTTCTGGATTTTTAACAGCAGTTCCGGACTTACAAAGTCAGCACCCTGTGGTCCGAAAAGTACTTTCATACGTCCACCGTCATAGCCATGCCATTTATCATAGAGGGCGATGTTGGCATTCAGGCTTGCTTCGCCCATAGTATCATCAAATTCATAGAGTTCGCCAGGCTTGTAGACTTTTCTTTTTGCAGAGCGAATCATCAGTGTGACGTTTCCGCGGGTACCGAGCTTGGCAATAAAATTGCAGGATGCATCCATATTGGCTTCATAATCACCCATGGTAGTAGTTCCTGCTTTGGCAGCTTCGATGAGGGCAACAGGACAACCGATGTCTTTTTCAGCCTGTGTGGCAGCATTGTCAAATGGCTGCAGTCCGTACATCATCCAGTTGTTAGTATCCTGAGCCAGTCCACGCATGATATTGCAGCTGGTGTGCATATGAGCATCGATAAATCCAGGCAGCAGAATATGATGGCTCATATCAAGCTGTTCTTCCGCTTCGTACTGGTCAGAGAGTTTGTCAATGTCTACGATGTCGATGATCTTGCTTCCGTCTACAACGAGTGCTTTCTTTTCTTCATAGCCGACACCTTCACCTTTCATGGTGTAAATGTGAGGCGCGGTTACGATCAGATCTACTTTTTTCATGTATCATGTCCTCCTTAATAAAAATCGCGCGAAGCGGATCAACAGATACCGCCCGCGCGTAAATATACATGTTTGAATAAGTTAGGCTGCAGTAGATGTTACGGCAACTTTTTTCTCGTATTTACTCTTTGTCAGTTTTGTCTCTGCTATAAGTAATACTACTACAAGAACAGCCATCAGTGCAATGCTTGGATAGTACAAATGTGTCAGCCCGCCAAACAGGTAAGAGATGAATGCGGATACACCGATTGTCAGTCCGTAAGGAAGCTGTGTAGATACATGCAGGATGTGGTTACATGATGCTCCTGTAGATGACAGGACGGTTGTATCAGAAATCGGTGAACACTGATCTCCGAACAGACCACCACTGATAACAGCTCCGATTACGTATGGGAGCGGAATGTTAAATGCAACAGCCATTGGGAATGCGATTGGCATCATGATAGACCATACACCCCATGAAGAACCGGTTGCAAATGAGATCAACGCTCCGAATGCAAATACGATGGCAGGTACCAGACCAGCAGTCAGATGAGCCTCAACAATACCGGCGAGGTAAGCACCAACGCCCATCGTGCTTGTAACGGATCCCATAGACCATGCCATGATCAGGATAAATGGTACGCTGATCAGATTGGTCATACCCTGGATGAATCCATTAAATCCTGCATTAACATTAAACAGTCCTGTTGCAACGCCTACGATACCGGCTACGATAGAGCCAACCATGAATCCCATGGTAATAGCAAGGGTAATGCTTGCATTCATAAATGCGCCTCTGAGACCATTTGCCCCGATATCTCCAGTGATAAAGATGGTAGCGAAAATGGTGATGAACAGTCCGAGCATTGGAAGCAGGAAGTTGATCAGACGAAGATTGTAATCTTCCGGCAGTTCCACGTCTTTTTCAGGAACCAGTGGAGTCAGTCCTTCCGGAAGAGGCTCGCCTGTCTCGGCACAACGTTTTTCTTCTTCATACATCGGTCCGATATTCAGTCCGAAGATGGCTACTAAGAATACAACGATCATAGCGAAGAGACTGTACATATTGAACGGGAACATCTTAATGTACAAGCCCCATTCATTTCCCTTCAGCCCTGCAGCTGCAAGTTCAGTAGCGATCAGACCTGAGATAAAAGGTCCGTAACTGCTGATCGGTGAGAAGGAAGCCAGGTTGCATCCAAGAGAGTCAAGCATGTAAGAAAGTTTTGCTCTGGATACACGTACACGGTCTGTGATCGGACGCATGATTGTTCCGAGGATCAGGCAAGGCTCAGTGTAGCAGAAGATAAATGCGCTGAGAGCGGTGATAACCTGACCTTTTTTTTGTGTGTTGATAGATTTGGTAACCAGCTTTGCAAATGCTTCAGCGGCTCCGGTAATCTTCAGCATGTAAGCAAATCCACCAGCCATGGTAACCAGAACCAGAAGTCCGGCGTTGTATTCGCTTGCAATAGATGGAATCATATATTCGCTGATAATAGCGGTGAATCCTGCAATCGGATTCCATCCTTTGATAATTGTCGCACCAAGCCATACAGCAATAAACAGGGATGGCAGTGTCTGTTTGGTCTTCAGCGCCAGTACAATCGCGATGATTGGCGGCAGAAGGCAGATAATTCCGTATTCCATAATAATTCCTCCAAATCCTTAGATAATGAATAACAACCATCAATAATAAACTATGTCGGTAATTATGCACTTCATTATACAGAAAGTCAATAGTTTTATGCAAAAAATACAATTTTATGCATAAATATGCATTAATAGCCTGCGTAAATGCATAATGGCGTTTCAATATAAATTGAAACGCCATCGTTAGAATTCATTATAATAACTTTGTTATAAAAGTTCAAGAGTTTTTTAAAAATTATTACCTCTGTCAGCTGCAGCCTTGATGCATTCCATAACAGCACCACGCATACCGCCTGTTTCCAGCTTCTCGCATCCTTCGATGGTGGTTCCTGCCGGAGAAGTTACCATGTCCTTGATCTGTCCAGGGTGAAGTCCTTTTTCAAGGATCATCTTGGAAGTTCCGAGACAGGTCTGTGCAGCCAGCCTGTAAGCTGTTGCACGAGGAAGTCCCTGTTTTACACCGCCATCAGCCAGTGCTTCGATAAACATAGCTGCATAAGCCGGACCGCCGCCGCTGAGTGCGCATACAGCATTGATCAGGTGTTCAGGAACCATTTCTACGATACCGATTGTTTCATATAATGTCTTAGCTGCTGTAAGTTCATCCTCTTTCAGGTCATTGTCTGAGCACAGTGCAAATGCTCCTTCGTATACCATAGCCGGAGTGTTTGGCATGATACGCAGGATACGAGGGGTTCCGTCAGTCATACTCTGCAGCTTCTCGACAGATGTTCCTGCAACGATAGACATGAGAGCCTTACCGTCCAGAGATTTCTCGCACATAGCCAGTGCTTCTGCTGCGTTCTGAGGCTTTACAGCAAGCAGGATAAGTTCTGATTTGTCACATACCTCAGCGTCATTGGCAGCAACGGTAACACCCCATCCGGCAGCCTTTTCACGCATCTTCGGGTTGATGTCGTATACATAGACATTTTCCTTGGCGATAACGCCGCTTTCGAGTGCACCATAAAGGATTGCACCGCCCATATTGCCACATCCGATAATTCCAAGTTTCTTTGTAATCATTTCGATCACCAGTCCTTTCTTATCTTATATATTAAATTCATTCGTGTGTATTGTGCCATTCCCAGGCTTTTTCGATGGCTCCCGGGGTCTCCATCAGGAGCTTTGTACCTTCTGCCATACATCTGGCAGCATAAAGCATACCTTTGTGGCCAATGCTCATGCCGGCCTGTTTGGCGGCAGCCCAGTGATGGAGCGGCGTGCCCTTGCACATGGTCGCTGCACTGATTGTGATCAGTGGAATTGTATGGCTGACCTGTGAAGCGTCCGTACCGATAGAAATCGGCACAGGAGCATTTTCTAACGGTTCCAGTTCGGTAAAGTATACGCCGTGGTTCTCGAAACCGGCTTCTTTACTGAGATCTGCCGCAAATTTAAGTTCTTCATCGGTGTATTCAGGCACCGGAATGCGTGTCATAGCATCGTAGTAGAGTTCTGCCAGCACGCGGTTTACTTTCATTTCCTTGCAGCTCTTGACCAACTCAATGTCTACGGTCGTGCCGGTCATCAGCGCAGCACCTCTTGCACAGTCGTCTACCCGGCGACTGGCGTCCTCGGTGCGGGAACGCTTGGCAGAGCGGATAAAGTAATTCGTCTTAGCAATGTCCGGGACTACATTTGCCGGAATGCCATTGTCCAGATATGCATAATGCATGCGCACATCGTCAGAGACATGCTCGCGCAGATAATTGACTCCGATATTCATCAGTTCCGCAGCATCCAGTGCGCTCCGTCCATTTTCCGGTGACTTGGAAGCATGGGCGCTGATGCCGTGGAAGGTGTAATTCTTAATGTCCTGGGACTGCCAGATGTCATTGCTGATGCGGTTGCGGTCAAATGGATGCCACATGACGCCCACATCCAGCTCATCGAAGACACCGGCGGCATTCATGACAATCTTACCGGACATGATCTCTTCGGCAGGACAGCCGTACACAATGATTGTTCCCTGTGCGCCGGAAGCAGTCATATCTTCTTTGAGAGCGCAGGCAGCAGCGCAGACCGCAGTTCCGAGAAGGTTATGTCCGCAGGCGTGACCGATCTCCGGCAGTGCATCGTATTCTGCCAGAAATCCAAGCATTGGCTTGCCGGAACCCCAGACAGCGGTAAATGCAGTGTCGATACCAGCTGTTTTCCAGGTTACCCGGAATCCCTGCGTTTCCAGAAAGTCCGCCAACCGTTTGGATGAATACGTCTCCTGATAAGCGGTCTCCGGATGACAGAAAATATCACTGGCAATGTGGATCAGTTCTTTCTTATTAGTAGTAAGCCAGTTTTCAATAAGATTCATAAAAATAATTCCTTTCGCATAGATATAATAATGTCAGTTTCCATGGACAAGCTACATTTCAAATGGATAGATCTCATCCAATGAGATGGTATCCAACACATCCAGATATTCCTGACCGAAGGTATCCACATACTCGGCAAGAGCCAGTGTGACGGCTTTCTCTCCGGCAGCGCCTAGCTGTTTGATCAGGACGCGGGTAAGGGTGTGCATCAGATGTGCTGTATGGAAATTGAAATCTTTCATGCAGGATGTGCCAAGTTCCTTTTTCTTAGCGGCAAGAGCTTCATTGTCCTCAGCAGATAATGGATGTCCCCAGTCGAATTTACAGCAGTCACCGCCCCAGCTCATAGAAGTGCTGATCGGTGTACATGTAAATTCCGATCGGAATCCCTGATAGACAGCATTGTCAACATTGACACAGTAGTATTTGCCGTATTCGGTAATGTGGTGCTTCTGCCAGGCTTCACACCAGGCGCATTTGGAAATGTAGGTCTGCAGTGTCGGCTCCGTACAGAGCTGGCCAAATTCCATCTGTCCCGGGTAGTCAGGCTTCCACTCGCCGTAAGCTTGATTCGTCATGGTATTCAGCGGATCTCCGTGTGTCTGTGCATTAAGAGCCATGCGCCGTCCCCGTTCTTTACCATATTCGGTCATGGCATCCAGAATGGCGTCCTTTCCGCGATTGCCGCATAGGCGGATTGCATGTTTGGATAGAAAGGCAAACATCATCGCATGGTGTTCAATCTGACAGACTGTATGAGACGTATTCATAATAATTACCTCCATAAGTATCATAGTCGAGGCTTCTGCCCATTAGCATGATTCAATAACAGTAGTATAGCATACATGAGAGAGTGTGACATCATGTTATTACGTGCTTTTTGATTGCCTGACACTTGTAAACATGGTATATTATAATTAGATTTTGTCATATTGAACAAAAAATTATAGAAATAAAAAGCTGGGAGTGGTGAAAATGTATCGGAAAGAATATGAACGCTGGCTGAATACAGATCTGGAAGACGCGGATCTGAGACCGGAATTAGCGGGAATTGAAGGTAATGATGATGAGATCAAGGAGCGTTTTGCACTGGCATTGAAGTTCGGAACAGCCGGACTTCGTGGTGTGTTGGGAGCAGGAACGAACCGTATGAATATTTATGTAGTACGTCAGGCAACACAGGGACTGGCTAACTGGGTAAAGACACAGGGTGGAAGCCAGACGGTAGCAATCAGCTACGACAGTCGTCTGAAGAGTGATGTATTTGCCAAGACTGCAGCAGGAGTGCTGGCAGCCAATGACATTCAGGTAAGAATCTACGACGCACTGATGCCGGTACCGGCTCTGTCATTTGCAACACGTTATTATAAGTGTAATGCAGGTGTTATGGTGACAGCGTCCCACAATCCTGCCAAGTATAACGGATATAAGGCTTACGGACCGGACGGATGCCAGCTGACTGATGATGCGGCAGCAGTAGTATATGAAGAGATCCAGAAGACGGACGTGCTGACAGGTGCCAAATACATGTCATTTGCAGAAGGTGTAGAAAAAGGTCTGATTCATTTCGTAGGAGATGACTGTAAGAAAGCACTTTATGATGCGATCGAGTCCAGACAGGTTCGTCCGGGTCTGTGCAAGACAGCAGGACTGAAGCTTGTATACAGCCCGTTGAATGGTTCGGGATTAGTGCCGGTAACACAGGTATTAAAGGATATCGGCGTGACAGATATTACTATCGTGCCGGAACAGGAATATCCAAATGGATACTTCACCACATGCAGCTACCCTAACCCAGAGATCTTTGAGGCTCTGGAACTGGGACTGAATCTTGCAAAGGAAAAGGGCGCAGATCTGATGCTCGCTACAGACCCGGATGCAGACCGTGTAGGTATCGCGATGAAGTGCCCGGATGGATCTTATGAGCTGGTAAGCGGTAATGAAGTAGGTGTACTGCTTCTGGATTACATCTGTGCAGGACGTATTGAGAAGGGTACGATGCCGGAGAACCCAGTAGCAGTGAAGTCTATCGTATCCACACCACTGGCTGATGCTGTGGCTAAGCATTACGACGTAGAGCTTCGCAATGTACTGACAGGATTCAAATGGATCGGTGATCAGATCGCCAAGCTGGAAGCTGACGGAGAAGTAGACCGTTTTATCTTCGGATTTGAGGAAAGCTACGGATATCTGGCAGGACCATATGTACGAGATAAGGATGCCGTAATCGGATCTATGTTGATCTGCGAGATGGCAGCATATTATAGAAGTATCGGAAGTTCTCTGAAGCAGAGAATGGAAGAGATCTACAGTGAGTACGGACGTTACCTGAACAAGGTAGACAGCTTCGAGTTCCCGGGACTTACCGGTATGGATAAGATGGCGTCTATTATGCAGGGACTCCGTGATAACCCGCCGACAGAGATCGGAGGCGTGAAGGTAGTCAAAGCTACCGATTACAAGAAGACGGAAGAGACCGGACTTCCGGCAGCTAATGTACTGATCTACAGCATGGAAGACGGAGCAACCGTAATCGTGCGTCCGTCCGGTACAGAGCCAAAGATCAAGACATACTTCACCACACTTGGTAAAGATCTGGCAGAAGCTCAGGCAAAGAAAGATCAGTTGGCAGAAGGACTGAAACCGATTCTTGCATAAAGACAGATAATAGTAACATTAGAAAACACCCTGACGACACAGAGCATATTGCATTGCGTTGTCAGGGTGTTTTTGCGTAACAGACATATTCTTTTTTATAATTTTTCGCGTAATACCTCTACCTTACATTCATGAGACTTCTGTGGATCATTTTTGTTGTAAGCAATACCGACTGCAAGGATCCGACCGGCGTATTCTGGCACTTCTCCGAATTTGCCTTCAAAACGAAGGGCATATTGATGCTCTTTGATCTGGCGGATTGCGTCAGCAGCAGTGTGATTAATTTTCAGTTCAATAATGATGGCATCATCGCTTTCAGATATACCCAGCGAATAATAGAAGCCAGTTCAGTTTCGTTGTTGTATACTTGCAGTGGACTATGGGTGTTGTGAGCGTATTCCATAAGCTCTGTCATGGTTCTGGTGTCTCCGGCCTTGGTTGCAGCAAACATCCTGCCGGATTCTTTTGTGAGTTTATAGACATTTCCCATAGAAGGTTCTTTTTGAACGACTTCTGCGAATTTGTCCATTAATTCTTTGTTGGGAATAGATACATAGCCATGAGAATAGTTCAGAAATCCATATACCACCATTGCAGAGAAAATCTCATCTTTTGTCTTAAGTTCCATTGATGTTGCTGCGTACTCCTGAACTTTAGCAGGAACTGGATTAGCAGCAACCATCAAAGCTATGTCATCTTTTACCGCATCAACATTTGCACCAATGTAATAGAATATCTCATCATATGGTCCGGAACTCGTCCAATAGCTGCGAAGCTGGTTGTATGTCAGAGCTCCAACAACGGAACGGGGATTGTACAACTTTATCTCTGAGGCGGTTTCATAGCCATCATACCATAATTCTAATCCTTCACGTGTGACCTGGGGCGAGGGCTCTGTTTTAAGATATATCTGGTATAGAGCATCCACTTCTTCATCAGTAAATCCAAAATACGTGCTATAAGCTGTTGCCGTAGCCATTGGAAATTCAAAGAACATATTTAGTTCAGAGCCACTGGAATATTTAGATATCGGAAGGATACCTGTCATATAGACCAGTTCTACATATGCCTTATCTTTTAAAAGATTGCTAAGAAACTTTGTGTATGCAATCTTGTCGGCATCGGTCATATAGGATTGGTGGTAGATATAATCCCGTTCGTCCAGCACGAAGATAAACCGTTCCTGATTACAGTATTTGTAAACTTTGGTCAGTGCTCTCCATACAGAATCGTTATCACGAATCCTTGCATCAGGATAAGCTGATACCAGATCATCCAGCAGAGTATCTTTGATCATCCTGCTATATTCCTCATAAGAAGTAATTTCATCAGGAACTTCGTTAAACATAATAGTATACAGTGAGAAAGAGATAATGTATAGCAAGAAAAAATAGCATCATGTATAGATTAGATTGCGTAAAGAAGAAAGGCTCTCTAAAAAGCAGAATTGCTATTAACGCTCAGCTCATGGTATAATCTTCACAAAGTTATGATTCAGGCAAAGAATGAGGGAAAAGTGAGGATATCATCTATGAAGAACAGGATAATGCGGATAGCAATGACACTGAGCATGCTGATGATTCCGGCTCTGGTGACAGGGTGCCGATATTCCGAAAAGCAGATTCAGCAGGAGTTAAGCTATCAGGAACCGGATCAAAAAGAACTGCATGAGGAGTATCAGTATCTGGCGGAGGTCAATGAGGGCGACGGGGTTGCAACAGGACTGATCAATGAATATGGAGAGTGTGTGGTTGCGTGCATGTTCGACGAGATCACCATGGGCATGACGGATGATGGATTCCGGATCCTTGCCTACAAGTCTGTTTCTACGGATAAGCAGAGTGAATCAGAAGCAAAGCGGTATTATGTGCTGGATGAGAGAGGTCAGATACTGGAGGAGCATGGAGAAGGAATCGAAGAAGAGGGCGGCGGCTATTATGACGGAGAGGCACTGCTGGAAGAGATGGATAATTATACGCCGGTAGAAGCAGAAGAAGAGACAACAGAGGTTGATTCTGCTCCGACAGATGTCGAGATCGTTACAACGGATGATGGCGATTATGAGCTGGTGGATCAGAGTGGAAAGATATTGATATCAGATGAAGATGTGAGCGGTATGGGAGTGTCTGACATTATAAGTATGTATTTTACCAGGGACGGGAAGTATGTGATCGCAGATACAGGCAGTATGTTATATGATGAAGACGAACTGCCGATTGGTGGTAATGTGCTCTTTGATCTGGAGGGCAATGTGAAGCGTTCTAATGATTATGAAAGCATTTCATATGGCGGTGACAATGGGTGGCTATGTGTGCATAACAAGAAGACAAATCAGACCGTATACCTGAATAGTGATCTTAAGACAGAATTGGATCTGGGGGATGCCTATGGAGCTGCCGGTGATTTTAAGAAATGCCTGCGGCGGCAGTAAGCTTATCCATGCACATATGATTGGATAAGGCAATCACCCGGCCGACTCCCAGTACAGCCAGTGCTGTTCCAAGACCAATGCCGATCAGCTTATGGGCAAACAGCAGACCGATTCGTGTGATTTGTTTTTGTTTTATTAGTTATTCCTTCCTTTCGTTTTTGCTACAGGGTCATCCGTCACATGAGGGTGTTCAAAATGAGAGCGGTACTGATCAATCTGTTCTTTGAACAAATGAATAGCAGCTGTAGCATCCCGGTTACGGATGTATTCCGTTGTCTGGAGCAGAGACTGATAGGTGCGTTCTCTGCCGATAAATTCACAGTAATCTGTCCAGGCGGTAATGGAAGCGGTAAAGAATGCATTCATAATCATGGGTGAAATGCAATTGCCACTAAGTGAGACGATAGCTCTCCGGTAGAGAAACAGCGTGTTAGCAAAGCTTTCGATATCTGTATCGAGGGCTTTTTTCATGTCACCTTGCAAGATTTCCAGCCGGGCAATGTCATCTTCCGTGCGAGAGGCACAGAGAATCTCCAGAGCCGGACATTCCAGATAAATACGCACATCCAGAAGACTGGTAATCATTTTCGGATCCAATGTATCACCGCGATAGCGGATGACGGCAAGAAGTGTTTCCAGATTACCGGTAAACGTATAATCTGCTACGTAGATGCCTTTTCTCGATATTACGTCCAGAAAGCCGATCCGCGCAAGTTCCCGGATACCATCGTGGACGATGGTCTTGCTGATATTCATCTCATCTGCAAGCTCCCGCTCAGTAGGAAGCTTGTCCCCAGGCTTCAGTTCGCCCGAGAGAATCATCTCTTCAATCTGGGAAATGAATAATTCTTTAATGGATAAGGTGTTGATGGCTTTGAATTTCATAGTGGTCACGATCCTTTTCAGTTGATAAGTTCAAGGTAGCAGAGGGATAAGGAAAAGTCAATAAAAAGTGGTCTGACCACGACCAGAAAAAATCAGACAGAAGTTTGTAAGGTCTGTCAATTTACAAAAACACGGCTTTGTTAGAAAATAGACAATATAAGATAGTGTCGCTTTTTACGGTTCAGATAC
>PPYE01778199.1_pt1 | contig 13243 bp, 10 predicted proteins | sample 1559881 | NCBI WGS metagenome assembly PPYE01 (sample SAMN08240022, study PRJNA423297) | Human gut metagenome, whole genome shotgun sequencing project.
ATACACGTTTCGGATTAAAACCACAAAATAAAGTACTGAGGTCTGCCATAAGGTCCAGATTGCCTTGCAGATATTTGTATTGATAGGTTTGAGAAGGAGTGACCCATCCTGCCTTTGCCTGCCAACCGCTTACGCCTAAACGGACTCCAAATATGGGTGCAAACTTATACCCTACATTGACAGCTGCTGCCGGAGAAATAAGGTCGGTGAACTTGGCTTCACCAACGGTATGGGCTGCACCTACTTCTGCTTGTATGAACCAATGAGGGGTGAAGGTAGTCTTTTCAGGCTCCTTGATACGTTGTTCTTGAGAAAACGCTACCGTACTGCTCATGAGAAGGACAGTAGCCAACAGTTTCTTCATATCCATAATATTATTATAATTACATATTAACGATTCAACATGCTCAGATACCAGACATCTTTAATCTTCTGGGGATTGAGTCTAAAATTCAAAGTATTACTTTTTCGGCTTCTTCCTTTCTCTCAAAGAATGCAATTTTAAAACCACTTCTGTATTACACATGTCATTAAAATGACAACCTTCTATTTGGTAAGAGAGTACATGAAACAGTTGGTACATTTATTCCATTTGCTCCCTTTTTGTATCATTCAAAGCCCAAACTGTGTCATTCTTAATGTGATGCAACATCCGTATAGCTTTATCAAATTCCTAATATTTCAAATTCAATAAAACATTGTTTAAAAAAGGTGCTCCCTTACGGAGAAGAGAACACCTTTCTTTACTTCTAATCAAAAGTTTGCATTAAACTCTGATTATTTGGCATTACCCGGTTTTACAGTCAATACAACAACTTGCTTTTCAGGATCTGACAATACAGGATTCCATTTAGTCTTCACAAATACAGGAATTGCAATCTGGAATTCTTGCTGTATGTGAGCACCACTATTGTTGTGGAATGTTAATGATATAGCATTAGCCTCATTTGGAGTAGCCGTTAACTTATACTTATCTGTGAATACACTCCAACTACTTGCTTTCACATCATTAGTAATAATTATGTTGTTACCCTCCTTCTTCAAGTTTGTAGTAGCGTTAGTTATATCCCAAGTTACACCTTGAACATTGTACCATTGAACTAAATTCCAATTAGTATTATATTCTTTACCATCTTTCCATACAATGCGTTCTTCACCAAATGCTTCTTTAATTGTAGCAATCTTATCTACGCTGATAGAAGAACCATCAGTCAATAAGTCTTTGAATGATTCCGTAATATCTCCCAAAGACATTTCCAACGGGTTAATGAAGTTAACAAGGAAGTGATCCAATTCAACAGTTATGTTTGCACAGTTAGTAGCAACTAATTTCACAGGTACATTCTTACCTAACAATTTCTGAGCAGCAGTAGTTGCAACTCCGTGTGATATGCTAGTAGGAACAGGATTTTCGGCTAACTTGATATAAGTTTCCCAAATAGCAGCAGCTTCAACACCATTGTACATCAAAGACAATCCATTGTTAGCTACAGTCCAACCAGTACCCAAAACATCTTTCAAGCGTGCGCCATCAAATACAAATTCAGCATCAGTTGCTCCCTTAGTCAAATTAAGAGCTTCAGTGAGTTTACCACTAGCCAAATTGTATCCCTTCAACATATCAGCAATGATTCGGCAATCATAGTACTTCTTAATACCATAGTTTGCATCACTAGTCAAAGCAGGGTTAACTTGGAATGTCTTGTTAGCATCTGTGTTCACTAAATTAGAGCCTGCACTCCAGTATGTCTGATTGTAACCGCCGACAAATGCCATCTTGTCAATAGTCAAAGTCAATGTCAGACTGAAAGTGAATGTTTCAGCATTATCACTCTTTCTATAATAGCGACCATAAACAGTTCTAGTTGCTTCACCTGCTTCGTATTCATCCTCTGTGATAGTAACACTTCCAAGTGTCCACTTCAAATTATGAGTAGTAGTAGATCCATCAGCTACAATATCTTCTATTACTCCCAAGTTAGTTGCAGTAGTAATTCCGGCTTTTGCATCATCCAGAGAAGCGTAAACCTGGTTATCTAATGTATACAATGTATGGAACTCATCTTTACTGATACCACCATTTACGGCAACAGCATAAACCTTATCGTTCATGTCTTTAGTTCCTACTGTCATTATATATTCTTTATTGCAAACAAACTTTTCAGTAAAGTCAGTAAGGTTTCCAAGAGGAGTATCTACACGTTTAGCAGTCCAAGCAATCTTGAAATAACGAACGTCTACTACCTCCTTATTAGAGGTATTCTTCAGAACAACCTGTACCATTGGTTCACGTCCGATTGCGTCTCTATTGTTAGATTGACCATTACGTGCACAAGAAGAAATAACACCCTTATCGATCTTTGCGAAATCCTTTTGATTGGTTTTTTCTTCGCTGTTAGTTCCGTCTTGCAGATAATAATCAACCAAATTAAACTCGAATGCTAAGCCATAAGTTTTTGCATCATAAAGATTGCCAGTCTTATCGCATACACCTACTAATGTATTTAAATCAAAAGTTTCTGTATATTCCAAGTGTTTGATAATATATTTTCCATCAGTAGTACAAATAGCTTCTTTACCCTCTTTATCATGGATAGTAGTATATGGATAGAAGTGAGGAATTTTACCATTTTCTAAATCTTCTGTTGTTTTATCATCTTTATATTCTGTATAGTGAATATATGGAGTTACAGAAGTTTCAGTCAAACGAGCCCAATCAGAAACAACAGTTGGTTCAATACCTTTCTCCTCTTCTTCTGCTGTCAATTTGATATCAGCTTTCAAGGCAATAAGAGTGAATGTTTCCTTGTTGTTCTCTTCTGACAGTTCAGTTCCCTTGAATGATTCTGTAGTCAGTTTCTTCAGGTTTACAGTCATTCTTCCATTTACAATTTCGTCAATAGTGGCTTCGATAATCGGCTGTTCACCTGCTCTAGTGACAGTATTGGTTGCCTTTTCTGCCAGAACAGTCAAGCCCTTGATATCAGCCTTCTCCACACTAGTTGGATTTGCATAATATACAGCCTGAGTTTTTCCGTCATTGATAGAAGTAGTTGTTTTTCCATCCGTTTCGTCAGCCAATAAATTAGTCCACGGTGTATATTCCAGTGTAGCAAAGTTGATAACTTCGATACCATTAACGAAATTGGTAGGAGCAAATGTCAGTGATGTAAGACGATGAGAAAGTAAACTCTTTAAGAGATTTAAATTTGCACATACCCCATCAATATAACCATTAAGTTCATCAATATCATCAGAAAGATCACCCAAATCTGTTTTCAGAGTGGAAATATCTGTCTTATTTGTATTTACCTGAGTTTCCAAATTACCCAGATTTTCAATTAAATCCTCAACGTCGTTTTTCAATTGAGGAAAGTCAGTAGTAAGATTTAATTTGTCAATTGCAGTTTTAAAATCCTCTAAAGCTTTAATCTGAAGTTTTATTGCTACATCAGCATCTTCCAAATCGTTTAGTTTTCCGTTGACAGTGTTGATTGTAGCGTCAATCGTAGACATTTTTTCATCGTAAACTGATTGGTCAACTTTACCGTTAACTGTTGATTTCAGTTCATTAACCAGTCTTTGTGCCTCTGCAATAGCGTCTGCTTTAGCCTGAGCGACTGCTTCTTTAGCAGCGGCAGCAGCTTCTGCGGCTTTGTCTGCACTTTCCTGCGCTTTAGCAGCTGCAGTCTGAGCCTGAGCGACTTCTTGCTTGGCTGCATCTAAGGCTGCTTGCAAAGCGGCAGCTTTGTCATCCAAAGTCTTTTGATTGGCATCAATGCGTTCACTCAGCCCATCAATGTCATCATCATAGTCTTTACAAGACATAAAACTCCCTGTCGAAGCTGTTAATAACGCCCCAAATAGGAATACACTTAAAAACCTTTTTCTCATAATAAAACTTTTAATTTATAAATTAAAAAATAAAAAATATGTTTTTTTGATTCTATTTCTTCAATTATTCCTTTCATCACATTTGCTTGTATTTATATTCTTGTAATTATATATTACTTAACTTGCAGCTATCCGTTACTTTGTAGGTAACGGGCAAACCTTTGTCCGGGCTTCAGGAGAGCCTTCTGTACAAAAAACACATGTATTGATAATGAAACTTATTTACCCCTGCTTCCGAACAGCAGCAGAGGGGAGGGAAATCTTTGAATGGAATTAGCAGGTTAAGAAGGTCTAATAAAAAGAAGTCCGCAATTTTATCGTGTTATCTCTCTCTTTTTATAAAAAAAATGTCTTTTTTATTTGCATATTCTCCAAAATATATTCATCTTTGCAGCGATATACAGTTCCGTTACCTACAAAGTAACTGGCTTATATTCAGCAGATAGTAGCTGATATAGAATGCCTTACAAAATTCACTACTCGTTTGTTGGCTTCATCAATTTTCTTGTTTTGAAAAGGCTTGAGATATGTTTCGGTCACTGTTATTGACGAGTGCCCCATAGCTTCAGAAATGATGCCGGGATGAATCTCACAGTGATATGCTGTTGTAGCCCAGGTATGGCGAGCAGTATATGAACTTAATCTGTCGCTTAATCCTAGTATTTCCCCAAGCAACATCAGTTGTCTGTTAAAACTGCGGAGAGCCAGCTGGTATTCCCGATAGGCTTCCTTGGTTCCTTCACGGCTGCTTAGTATTGGGAATAGATAGGGAGATGAACTGTCACGGCTCATATACCTTTTTAATATCCTCATTGCTTCCGGTGTTAAAGTTACTGCTAAAGGCCGTCCCGTTTTACGCCTGCGATAGGTGATTACATTATCATGCAAGTCGCTTTTACGTAGATAAGCCAAATCGACAAACGGTAATCCCCGTAATAAGAACATTAGGACAAACAGTTCCCTGGCCCGTTGCATGTCAGGAGTTACAGCAGGCGCTTGCATTTTAGTGAACACTTTTTTCATGTCTTCCATTTCCAGTGAACGTTTGCGGTCAGCACGTGTACCTGTATAAACCGCACGGAATAGATGCGGTACATACGGTGCCATACGACTGTCGACTGCCCGGTTATAAACGGCACGAAACGTTCTCAAATAAGTGGAAACTGTGTTCCAGCTACAACCACGGCAACGAAGGTGAATCTCGAAGCCTTTTAACCACTCTGGGGTTACCTCATTAAATGTAAAATCCCCTTTCCCACGATAAGCAATGATGGCATTGAGACTGCTACGATAAACGTGCGCAGTACCAAAGTTTCCCCCCATCTGTAGCCCGTCGGCTACCTGCTTCATAAATGCTACTACTTTTAACATCTTATCTTGTTATTAAAAAAATTATGCTATAAATATAACTGGATTTGGACCAATGGACCATCTTCTGATACATATATTTATATTTATTTGAAATTATCCAATTTGTTTGCTATGTCCAAAGACACTTATGGTTAATAACAAAGCTAGAAGTATAGATGTTGTAGAGATAGGAATTTATGAAAAGCGGAAATCTTGGAAAATTTTGTTTGCTAGCTATAAATAGTCTCAATGAATCCATTACCCGATAATTCTAAAATGTCATGGTATAAAATTACGAAAAAGACACCTGTAGGAAAATCTCCGAATAGCTAATTGCTTATTATACAGGAAGGTAGCATTTGAAGTGATTTTTTGTGTCTCTATATTTTATGCTGAAAGATATCTGCTTCTTTGTTTATCTGCATCATTTTGTTTACCTTTGTAGTAATCAATATATTAAGTAGAAGAATATGAATAATAACAATAACCAAATAATTCGCTTTGACTGGGCGATGAAGAGACTTCTCCGTAATAAGGCAAACTTTAGTGTACTTGAAGGTTTGCTTACTACGTTATTGGGTGAGAAAATCGTTATCCAGAAGCTTCTTGAAAGTGAAAGCAATCAGGAGGATGAATATGACAAGTATAACCGTGTTGATATGCTCGCCGAAAATTCTAAGGGTGAGCTTGTCTTGATAGAGGTGCAGAATAACAATGAATATGCATATTTTCAACGTATGTTGTTCGGTACTTCTAAATTGGTGACTGAATATATCAACAGAGGGGAGAGCTATGATAAAGTACGTAAGGTATATAGCGTTAATATCGTCTATTTCTCGCTGGGACATGGGATAGATTTTGTTTATCATGGAAAAACAGAGTTTAGAGGTATTCATCAGGGGGATATTCTAGAACTAACTCCTTTCCAGAAGCAGACGTTTAAAGTGGATACAGTTAGCCAGTTATATCCTGAATACTATATCTTGAAAGTGAATGGTTTTGATCAGGTAGCCAAGAGTCCTTTGGAAGAATGGATCTATTATTTGAATACGGGTGAGATTCCTTCTAGTGCTACAGCTCCAGGTCTTGAAGAAGCACGTGAGAGATTGAAGTTGGATAGCATGACTAAGGATGAATTGGCGGCTTATTATCGTCATTTAGATAATATAGTAATTCTGCGTGATAATATCTATACGGAACGAGAAGAGGGAAGAGCGGAAGGAGAAAAACAAAAAGCAATAAAAGTTGCTAGTTATTTAAAGCAGGTAGGTTCTCCGACAGAATTAATTATAGGAGCAACTGGTTTGTCTAAAGAGGAAGTAGAAAAATTATAGTGTAAATCTTGAATATATTCTTTGCGAAGAGGGGAATACATTATATATAATGTGTTCCTTTTTTATGAACATTAATATCGTTTTGTGTTCCCGTTGTGTTCCCATCTCGTTTTAATAAAAAAGACCGCCAAGAGTGGAAGCCTCCTAACGGTCTCAATTTCAATGCTTTTCTTAGTAGCGGGACCCGGGATTGAACCGGGGACCTCATGATTATGAATCATGCGCTCTAACCAGCTGAGCTATCCCGCCATATTTATCTTGGCACACGTAAAAACAATTCGAAATTGCTATGAAAAAAGAAAAAATTCATTTGGAGTATTTGTTGAACGCAACATCTAAAAATATTCTTTGGGCAGCTATTAGCACACCGACCGGGTTGGAGGACTGGTTTGCTGATAAAGTAGTATCTGATGATAAAATCGTAGAATTCCATTGGGGGAAGACTGAACAAAGAAATGCCGAGATTATTGCGATCCGTTCTTTCTCATTTATTCGCTTTCGTTGGCAGGATGACGAAAATGAACGCGATTACTTTGAAATCAAAATGACTTATAATGAGCTGACAAGTGACTATGTATTAGAAATTACAGACTTCGCAGAGGCGGACGAAGTTGCTGACATGAAAGAATTGTGGGAGTCGCAAGTGGCGAAATTGAGAAGAACGTGTGGTTTTTAGTTAACTTTCAACTAAAAATTTTCTATGCTACTTTTTTTGTGCTAATTTTGCGTCTTAATTGCACGAACCTATTAAGATGCTACGCATAAAGAAATTAGATATATTTATCGTAAAGAGCTTCCTGATGCTCTTTATGGGTACATTCTTCATCTGTCTCTTCATCTTCATGATGCAGTTTTTGTGGAGATATGTAGACGAGTTAGTCGGAAAGGGGCTGGATATGAGTGTGATAGCTCAGTTCTTCTTTTATTCCGCATTGACACTGGTGCCAATATCGTTGCCGTTGGCAATATTGCTGGCTTCTTTAATAACCTTCGGCAACTTTGGCGAACGTTACGAGTTGCTCGCAATGAAAGCTGCGGGTATATCCTTGCTTAAAATTATGCGCCCGCTGGCTTTCTTTGTCTGTGGTTTGGTTGCTGTCTCTTTTTATTTCCAGAATGTCGTGGGGCCTATTGCTCAGACGAAACTATACACACTGATTATTTCGATGAAACAAAAGTCTCCGGAATTGGATATCCCGGAGGGGGTGTTTTATTCGGAAATACCGGATTATAACCTGAAGATAGCCAAGAAGAACCGGAAGACAGGTATGATGTATGATGTGTTGATTTATAATCTGAAAGATGGATTTGAGAACGCACATATTATTTATGCAGATTCCGGACGGATGGAAATGACTGCAGACAAGCAGCATCTCTGGCTGCATTTGTACAGTGGTGATTTATTTGAAAACCTGAGATCACAGAGTATGAAATCTCAGAATGTACCGTATCGTCGGGAAGAATTCCGGGAAAAACATACGATTATTGAGTTTGACTCAGACTTTAATATGGCGGATGCCAGTATTATGAGCAATACATCTGCTGCCAAAGATATGTCGATGCTGCAAGCCTCCATCGACTCAATGAAAATGGTGGGTGATAGTATCGGAAGACAATATTACCGGGAAGTTTCTGAAGGGAATTTCCGTAGCACCTATGGATTGACAAAGGAGGATACGGTCAAGATTATGGAGGCGAATATTACTGAATATAATATCGACAGTCTCTATGAGGTAGCTCCTTTGATGCAGAAGCAGAAGGTGATTTCATCCGCTGCAAGTCGTGCGGAAAACCTGAGCAGTGATATAAACTTCAAGAGTTACACGATGGGTAGCCATGATTATAGTATGCGGAAGCATGAGATAGAGTGGCATAAAAAGATCACTATTTCACTTTCCTGCCTGCTGTTCTTCTTCATTGGTGCCCCATTGGGCGGAATTATCCGTAAAGGAGGACTCGGTATGCCGGTCATCGTTTCGGTGATGGTATTCATCATTTATTATATCATAGATAATACAGGCTATAAGATGGCACGTGACGGCAGATGGGTCGTATGGATGGGAGTGTGGACCAGTAGTGCCGTGCTTGCCCCGTTAGGTGCTTTCCTGACTTACAAATCAAATAAAGACTCTGTAGTGCTCAATGCCGATGCGTATATCAATTGGTTTAAGAAGATTGTCGGTATCCGTAACATACGCCATTTATTCAAGAAAGAGGTGGTGATTCACGATCCGGATTATACTCGCATACCGGGTGATTTGCAGGTGCTTACTGACGAGTGCAAAGAGTATATAGCTAAAAATCGCCTGATGAAAGCCCCGAATTATTTTAAGCTGTGGATGTCGGGCGAGAAGGATGATGAGATGATATCTATCAATGAAAAGTTGGAGACACTCATAGAGGAGATGTCCAATACGAAGTCTGTGACTTTGCTGAACACATTAAACAATTATCCGATTATTTCCGTTTCTGCTCATATACGCCCGTTCCACACCTATTGGCTGAATCTGGCTGCCGGGGTTATTTTCCCTATAGGATTATTCTTTTATTTCCGTATCTGGGCATTCCGTGTCCGGTTGGCGAAAGATATGGAACGGATAATAAAAAACAATGAACAAATTCAATTCATCATACAGAATATTAATAAATAAGTGTTATGGAAGAGATTAAAATGGATAGAATAGAAGATGCGATTGCCGATTTCAAAGAAGGCAAGTTTGTCATTGTAGTGGATGATGAAGATCGTGAAAACGAAGGTGATTTAATCATAGCTGCCGAAAAGATAACTCCTGAGAAAGTTAACTTTATGTTGAAACATGCGCGTGGTGTGCTCTGTGCACCTATCACGGTGTCGCGTTGTAAAGAACTGGATTTGCCGCATCAGGTCAGTGATAATACTTCTGTATTGGGCACTCCTTTTACAGTGACAATTGACAAACTGGAAGGTTGTAGTACCGGAGTTTCTGCTTCCGACCGTGCTGCTACTATTCAGGCGTTGGCCGATCCTGCTTCTACACCGGCTACTTTCGGACGTCCCGGACATATTAATCCGCTGTATGCACAGGAAAAAGGAGTACTTCGTCGTGCCGGACATACAGAAGCTACCATCGATATGGCACGCCTTGCCGGACTTTACCCTGCAGGTGCTCTGATGGAAATAATGAGCGATGACGGTACGATGGCACGTCTGCCGGAACTTCGTGCAATGGCCGATGAACATGGACTGAAACTGATTTCCATTCATGACTTGATTGCTTATCGTCTGAAACAGGAGTCAATCGTAGAAAAAGGCGTTGAGGTAAATATGCCGACCGAACATGGTATGTTCCGTCTGATTCCTTTCCGTCAGAAATCGAATGGACTGGAGCATATGGCTATATTTAAAGGTACATGGAATGAAGACGAACCTATCTTGGTGCGTGTCCATTCATCTTGCGCTACTGGTGATATTCTTGGCTCACACCGTTGTGACTGTGGCGAGCATAGAAAATGTACCTGTTGAAACAGTTCCTAATCCATATAATGAGCGATATCTGAGAACAAAGAAAGAAAGAATGGGACATACATTACATTTTAATAAGTAAAATGCCATTTTGTTTTCATATATCGAATATTATCGCTTATTTTGCAACGAATTTCACTCAACAACAATAAAATAGATACAAAATGAATCAATTATCAGATCGTTTGAACAGCTTGTCGCCGTCGGCGACGCTTGCCATGTCGCAAAAGAGCAACGAACTCAAAGCGCAGGGTATTGATGTTATTAACTTAAGTGTAGGAGAACCGGATTTCAATACTCCTGACCACATCAAAGAAGCTGCGAAGAAAGCCATTGATGATAACTTTTCTCGCTACTCTCCGGTACCGGGTTATCCGGCTTTACGCAATGCGATTGTTGAGAAGCTGAAAAAAGAGAACGGTCTTGAATATACTGCTGCTCAGATTTCTTGTGCCAATGGTGCAAAGCAATCTGTATGTAATGCGATCCTGGTATTGGTAAATCCGGGTGATGAAGTAATTGTACCGGCTCCTTACTGGGTGAGCTATCCGGAAATGGTGAAGATGGCAGAAGGTACTCCTGTCATTGTTTCTGCCGGCATCGAACAAGATTTCAAAATTACTCCGGAACAACTGGAAGCAGCTATTACTCCGAAAACAAAAGCATTGATTCTTTGTTCTCCGTCCAACCCCACAGGTTCTGTTTACAGCAAAGAAGAACTGGCTGGACTGGCAGCCGTGCTGGCTAAGTATCCGCAAGTAGTGGTAATTGCTGACGAGATTTACGAACATATCAATTATATCGGTGCACATCAGAGCATTGCTCAGTTCCCGGAAATGAAAGAACGTACAGTGATCCGAAATGTAGCTACTTCTTCGGCAAGAGCAACGGCGAACGTAAAATTGAAAACTCGGACGACTTGGCAATGTACCTGCTCGAAGATGCTCATGTAGCTTGTGTAGGCGGTACTTCCTTTGGTGCTCCTGAATGTATTCGTATGAGCTACGCTACAAGTGATGAAAACATTGTAGAAGCTATTCGTCGAATCAAGGAAGCATTGGCTAAATTGAAATAAGCAATCTTAGAGAATATAGAACGGTAGGCTATCTCCTGAAAAAGAAAGTCTACCGTTTTTTTATGTAATTTCCTTTTGTCCGTAGCGATAAAATAAAAAAGGCTGCCTTCCGTAGAAAGCAGCCTATACTTTTTTGTCGATTGTATTATTCAGCCGGGTGAATAGCTTCAGACGGGCAAACGTCTGCGCAAGTTCCACAGTCAGTACATACATCTGGGTTGATAGAATAGATATCACCTTCAGAGATAGCTTCTACCGGACACTCGTCGATACAAGTTCCGCAAGCAATACAATCGTCACTAATTACGTAAGCCATTTTTTTTAAGATTTAAATTATTAGTACTAATTCGTTTGGCAAAAATAAAGCTTTTATTCATTACTTGGTATGCTTCTTTGATTAAATTGACTTAATTTGTACGTCTTCTAAATAAGCAACCTCCCTATTATGTGCTATATTTTTCGTATTTTTGCAGCCAAATTACTAATATATAGCGATTATGCCTTTAAATTTACCCGATAAGCTTCCTGCAATAGAATTATTGAAGGAAGAGAATATTTTCGTAATTGATACTTCGCGTGCTACGCAACAGGATATTCGTCCGTTGCGGATTGTGATTCTGAACCTGATGCCGTTGAAGATTACAACGGAAACAGACTTGGTGCGGCTGCTCTCGAATACGCCTCTCCAGGTAGAAATCTCGTTTATGAAGATCAAGAGTCATACATCCAAGAATACGCCGATAGAACATATGCAAACGTTCTATACCGACTTCGAGCAAATGCGTAATGAGAAATACGACGGCATGATCATCACCGGTGCTCCTGTGGAACAGATGGACTTCGAGGAGGTGACTTATTGGGAGGAAATTACCGAAATATTTGATTGGGCACGTACGCACGTGACGTCTACCTTATATATATGCTGGGCTGCGCAAGCAGGACTGTATCATCACTACGGAGTTCCCAAGTATCCACTGGACCAGAAAATGTTCGGTATCTTCGAACATCGGGTGTTGGAACCTTTCCATTCTATCTTCCGCGGCTTTGACGATTGCTTCTATGTGCCGCATAGCCGCCATACGGAAGTACGCAGGGAAGATATCCTCAAAGTACCGGAACTGACATTGCTTTCCGAATCGAAAGATGCGGGCGTTTATATGGCTATGGCACGTGGCGGACGTGAGTTCTTCGTGACCGGACACTCGGAATACTCTCCCTATACCTTGGATACGGAATATCGTCGTGATCTGGGTAAAGGACTGCCGATCGAAATTCCCCGTAACTATTACGTAGATGATGATCCGGACAAAGGTCCGTTGGTCCGTTGGCGCGCTCATGCCAACCTTTTGTTCTCCAACTGGCTGAACTACTTTGTTTATCAGGAAACGCCTTACAACATTAATGATATTGAATGATCAAGCAGCGTAAAATAGAACTTCTCGCCCCGGCGAAGAATCTGGAATGTGGTATCGAAGCTATCAATCACGGAGCAGATGCCGTATATATCGGTGCACCTAAATTTGGCGCCCGTGCAGCGGCTGTGAATTCTCTGGAAGATATCGAAGCGTTGGTAAAACATGCTCACTTGTATAATGCCCGTATCTATGTCACAGTCAATACGATTCTGAAAGAAGAAGAGTTGAAAGAGACGGAGGAGATGATTCATGCCCTGTATCGGGTTGGCGTGGATGCCCTGATTGTGCAGGATATGGGAATCACGAAACTGAATCTTCCGCCGATACCTCTTCATGCCAGTACGCAGATGGACAATCGGACACCGGAAAAGGTGAAGTTCCTTTGGGAAGCGGGTTTCCGTCAGGTTGTTCTGGCACGGGAACTGTCGATTCGTGAAATAAGGAAGATACACGAAATTTGTCCCGAAGTTCCGCTGGAAGTATTTGTACACGGGGCGCTTTGCGTAAGCTATAGCGGTCAGTGCTACGTTAGTCAGGCTTGTTTCGGGCGCAGTGCGAATCGGGGAGAGTGTGCGCAGTTTTGCCGCTTGCCTTTCAGTCTTGTCGATTCGGAAGGAAAAGTGATTGTGAAAGACAAGCACTTGCTCTCTTTGAAAGATATGAATCAGAGTGA
>PPYE01759325.1_pt1 | contig 13240 bp, 15 predicted proteins | sample 1559881 | NCBI WGS metagenome assembly PPYE01 (sample SAMN08240022, study PRJNA423297) | Human gut metagenome, whole genome shotgun sequencing project.
GAACGCACCCAGGAAGGCCGTGCTATTGCACGCCTGAATCCCGAATACAGAGACGGTCGCAAAAAGAAATATTCCAGAGCCCAGATAAATCATGCCCTGGAATTACTGGAAACGAATTCCTATAAGCAGGTGGAGTCTTTGACAGGGATTTCAAAATCAACGTTAATACGTGCTAAGAATGCACATAAAAAGGAGCTGGAACAGTAATGTACAACTTCTTTTTTTATAAAGAGATAAAACAAACGGGTTACAGCAGGACGCTGCACCCGTCTGTTCCCCATTCAACCAGTACCAACTTCCTGCAGTGCAGGCATGGCAGCGGTAATGAGTATTATATAGTTTGGATTGTATGGGCATAAGCGTAGTAAGCAAGGCCCCTTACATTTATATACACGTTTCAAACGTGTCAAATGTAACAAAATGAGGGGTTTTATATGAAAAAATAAGAGTAACAGCTTTGCCATTTGTAATAGGAATTGAGAAACAGGATTTAAATAAAATTTGGGTCTATTTGAACTTGAGAAAATATGATATGATATTATGGGTGCTACCATAATACGGTAGGCGGTTTGCCCCTCTCCGGAGGGACTGTGACCCTCCGATAACATAGATGTTCATTGAATTATCTTGAAAGGAGGGCTTAGCCAATGACGATAGCAGATGTGATTGCATTATTGAGCTTATGCTTTACATGTTTTGGACTCGGCTATAAAGTTGGCCGGGATAATAATAAGACACAGAAATAGCCGCCCCATACCCTGCAAAAGTGTGAGCGGCTTTTCTAAGTCAAACATATAAATGCGGGCAACCGTCTATCGGTGGTACCCTTTTTTTATTTCTATATATAATATAACATTATTAAAAAAATTATTCAAGATACTATATTATGAAAATATGTTTTTGAAAGAGCGCTTTATGTAGCGTTGTGTGGTGACAGTGGAACTGTGCTGCAGTAGTTCTCGAACAAGTTCGATGTCATGATCTTTCGACTTATAGAGTTTAGAACCAAAAAAATTTCTGAAAGAGTGAGTTCTAATATTTTCATATCCTAAATACCCCCCTTTTTTTTAATACCTTTGGACGGCTCGTGTTGTGATAGAAAAATAAGCTCTGTTTTTTTAATCCCATTCTCATCACAATACATATAGATAAACTGACAGACTGGAAGAGGTACGATAAAGGTTCGCTTTTTTGTTTTATCTAAAATTTTTCCTGAGTATCATTTAAAACAAAATTCGCTTCGAAAGTACAATTCAACACAGCTGCTATTTCTTTTAATTCTGTTTCTGAGAAATTGTCTCTTTTAAATTTATTGTATAGATTAGACGAAGAACAGCCAAGTTTTTCTGCCAGCTGAGATTTAGACATATTACGTTTAACGAGTACCAGTTTTATTTTTTCTGCCATCATAATGGATTGTAGCTCCTTTCATAATAGTATAATAATGGTTTTATAATGGTATAAAACCATTATTATAACGGTATAAAATTAGTCATTATTTAAAAAATCGAGCATAACATCTGTGACAAGCTGAGAAAAAGACCTGTGTTTTTCTTTTGCTTTGCTTTTCAATATCAGATAAAGATCCGGATCCATCGTAAGTGAGTATTGCTCTTTTTTTTTGTCTAACCGTGGACGTCCACCTTTATTTTTGGGTTTAGGCAGCTCTTCTGAGATGGTTTGAGGAGCTGCACTTTCTGTAGATATCACTTCTTCTGATTCAGCTTTTTTAATTGTTTCCGGAGAAAAGAATCCAGATGCTAACGGCCCTCCGCTAACGTTAATGGATAATTTTTTTGCCATGTTGTCTCCTTTAATTAAAGAAAAGTAATAGTTTTATAATGGTATAAAACCATTACTTTTCCTGTTGTTCAGTAAGCTCCTTAACAAAATTTCTATAGTCAGAAACTGCAGAGCATTTTGAATCCCAGTCAAGTAGGGGTGTCTGCTGACTTTGAGCTTCTTTAATTTTAATGGTTTCCCTAATTTTGCTATTAAATACTTTTGTGTGCATACGATCTGCCATTTGCAGAAGGCCATCTGTGATGGCAAGATTGAGGTTTGCTCTGGAATTATATTTTATCATTAAAACCCCAGAAATACAGAGTTTTTTATTAGAATATTTCCGGACAGTTTCAATGGTTTCATAAAGCTGATTGAGCCCAATCATGGAAAGATAGGAACATTCAGTTGGAATAATAATCTGATCACTGGCTGTAAGGCTCATAATATTGAGTAGGCCAAGAGCCGGTGGTGTATCAATCAAGATATAGTCATAGGCTGCCTGTTCCAGATGCTCTTTAAGGAAATATTCTTTTCCAGTTCGATTAAATTCTGTATCTGCATAGGCGAGCAGAAGTGAACCTGGAATAATATCATAATATTTTGTGGGATAAATGCATTGTTCTAAGGTGCTTTCGTTCCGGAGAAGCGTATATAAATTATGTTCCTGGCATTTCATCAAATCGACACAGGACACGGTAGAAAGATTGCACTGTGGATCCGAATCAATACAAAGAACTTTTTTTCCGTATTCTTTGCTAAGTAGTTCAGCGAGTGCCTGCACTGTTGTAGTTTTTCCGGATCCACCTTTTTGGATGTTTACAGAAATTATTTCCAAAATTTTTTCCTCCTATTTTATAATGGTATAAAACTATTATAAAACACTTATTAAACCATTAAAATACCATTATTATAATGGTATTTTAATGGTATTATATCACTATTTTTGAACAAATAAAAGCTTTATTTTGTGATTTTAAAACTTTTGCGTGAAAAAAAAGCTTGATTTTTTAAAAAAAAGCTATACAATAGATTGTATAGCTTAGAATAAATAAAAAGAGCGCTGTTGGCGCAGCACTCTTTCTCAAGATTATAGACAATATTTAGCCTTAGCTATTTGGAATTGGCGTTCCATCTGATCGAGATATATCCATATCTGCATGAAGCTAAAACTGTATCTATAGTATATAGTATATCTATAGATAAGTCAATAGAGTAGTTACGCAGAATATGGAGAGTAGTATCTCATATTCTGCTTTTTTTATGTCATGAGCTGGATCATGAGAGAGAAATCTAGCACTTGCCTTTGAGTAACAGAGGAGGGCGATCAATCCGGTACATACTATACGGGGTGATATGCTATCTGGGATGACGATGCCAGTATAATAAGTGGTAGTTTGATCCAGCTCATTCACTAGAATGGATCCGGTTCCCTGCAGACCAGTCTGTCCTGCAGGGACAACGTAAGGGGTTAAAGGCGGAAGTAAGACCTCAATAAGCCTAAACCAGACTACGATATAGTCTGGCATGGTTAAAACTATCCCGCGGGGGCAAGACGTTCTGTTTTATGGTATTAAGGCAGAGGGAGTGCACAGATTATCCGAAAGGTTACGCACGTAGTGTTAGGCGTTTGACGCGTGCAGAAAGTGTATGTTTGAATTGATTGTATTTGAACGAGCTAGACAGACAAAATACGGATACCTCAGGCGATCATACTGCCTATCCATATTTAGGGTTAGATGCTCTTGCAGTAATCTGCAGGTAGAGTCTACCCTAAAGCCGTTTCCTTGACTCTCACCAGCCTATACATTTCATTTATTTTGTCAACTAAATATATGTTAATAGATGAGATCAGATGATTTCCGTTGTAATCGCCGTAGTGTGGGCAGGGTGGTTAAGTGCCATGTTTTGGCTTTTGTGGGTAAGGCTGTGGTCAAGGTGTTGGCAATGTGTGGGCAGCATTGCTGTCCATGCATTGTCAATGGCTTGTCCATGGTCTTATCCATGAGAGCCAGGCACTTATCCATGCTGTCCACGCTATTTTTTATTCGTAACACTTTGTCTTTTGAGCTTGAATATATTTTCCATTCATATAAATGACAACATCTTCTTCAAGGTTACTAAAATCTTCTGGTTGATAGATATATTCTCTTGCTTCGGTAACATTACGAGAACTGTCTTTATTATTCTGAGAATTTGATACTTTCAATACTTTTTCTGTTCCTATCAACTGCTGAAAGAAAGTTCGACTTTTTGGATCCTGAGCACTCATAATAGAAATATATCTGCAGTTATCAATAATTTCCCGATAGTGATTTGAACCATATTTGCTCTCTAACTGTGCGATAGATTGTTGTGCCATAAAAAGAGATACATTTTTAGAGCGCAGTGTACTTAATGCAGTTGATAATGTATCCCAGTCAAAATGTAGCTGCGGAAATTCATCTAACAAAAAAATGATAGGTCGTGTTTTTATTCCAGAGGACGAATCTATCCGTTTCATGAATGCAGACATAAATGTTTGAACCATAATAGAAGAAATTTTGGAATATTGTTTTATTTTATCCTGCGGAATTTCAATATAAATATCATAGCCGTCTTCAAGATCCTGTGGTGAAAGACTGTAATTGGAAGAATCAAGCAATATATTTAGTGCACCAGCGTTCAAAGAGCGGACAGCAACACAGGCTGTATTATAGCAGCCGGATACATTTTTTTCATTTGTGCCATAATAACTACCAAGATAGTCTTTTGCTTCATCGCAGTCACTGGCAACAATTTGTTTTACCCATTGAATTGCATTGCCATGGAGCAGTGCTGTAATAATTTCTGGAAATGTAGTATGAATATTTTCATGCAGCATATAAAGTGCTATGCCACAGAAGAAGTCACGGCCACCAGGCACAAAATATTTGTCTTTTGGATCATCTTCCAATAAAATAGCAGCAAACGATTCAATTAAAGAGGTTCGTTCTGTCATGGTCATAGATTCAATTCCGTAAAGGGGATTAAAATGATGGCTGTTCGGATCTTCTGGATTGAAAATTTTAATGTTTCGAGTATTTTTTGTCCAATGCAGAATATCTCCTTTAATGTCAATCGCTAAGACAGAACCCGAAAAACGAAGTGCAGTAGGAATAATCTGGCTTGTAGTTTTATGGGTTCCTGGCCCTCCAAAAAGGGCTAAATTTCCTTCTCCGGAAGAGTCTCTTTTTATCAGTCTCCTACCAATTTTTCCAAGAATTACACCTTCTGTATATTTCCAATATCCAATGGGAAGATCCGTTACATTTATTTTATAGGGATTGGCATCTTTAAAATAGGAAACTAATTCCTGGTATGAGCGTTTGTATCGTCCATGATCTTTACGGTAAGAGGGTCTTCCCGTGATATCCTGATAGCGGATATTTCTGATTGTCTGAAAATATATGAAGCACCAAAGAACCAGGAATAAAAGCTGCGCTTCACGGCAATAAAAAGTTAAACTAAAGTGAAATAACTCCCCATTACTGAGTTGAAAAAAAAGTATTCCGACTAGAATGGATAAAAAATAGAATATCACAGCTAATACAGTAAATGGAATGACCTTATAATGCTGCAGATTATTAAAAATATCTTCTTTTGTCATAATATAGATATAATCTCCTTTACCAACTAAAATGCTCGCCCCATGAGGCTGCAGATTGGGAACCCCATTCGATTTCTGTATCTGCAGTTTTCGATTTGCGTTCCAGTTCTCTTTCTAAAGATTGAATCGTTTTCTTTAATTTCTCATTTTCTCTTTGAAGGCTTTGAATTTGGTCTTTTGCTTTCAGCAGTTCTTTGGTTTCTGCCTTTAGTTCTGACACAGTGCGATTGCTTCCGCCAGTAATGCCGGAATAAACTGTACAATGGACTTTATGAGTATCCAGCCATTTCTGATAATTGGGATGGAATTCTTTTAGATGCCTTTTATTTAAGAGAGCATCTGCAGAAATTTTTTCTTGATAGATGTTCTGTTTTCTAATATTTCCGTTCTTGTTGGGTTTCATATAAGATTGATTTTCAACTGCAGGGATAAAAGTATAATGCATATGATGTGCTCCGGCTACATGGTTTCCTGCAGAGTCCTTGACTCCTTCATCCACATGGACAATACATTGGATACAGTTCTTTTCTCCATATATCGAATTTAGATAGTGATATGTTTCCTGAAAAAAGGCTTTTTCTTGATCTGCAGCAAGATCTTTAGGGGCTGTAATGACCCATTGAACGGCAGTATTTACATCTTTTCGACCATATTTATATACTTCTTTTATACGTTGATTATAGTAGTTTTTATTTTCCCTGGCCGTCATGCCACGATCTGATGGTGTCAGAGAATAATTTTTTTCAGATTGTTGAGGATCAATGTCAATGTTACTAGGAAGTTTTTTGGATTCTCTTGTAACATGTTTCAGCTTGTATAAGACTTGTTCATCCGTATATTTTTCCATGGCTGCCATGGTATTATCTCCTTTCTAATATTGATATGTCATCCATTCCAGCCCAGGCAATTCCTATGCTCCAAAGTACGCTAAACGCTTCCAATGGAGCAGGGAATTGCCTGGGCTTTTATTTCTGCCATATACAAGATATGGTAGTTTTGAAAAAAACTCCCACCACTTGTTTGCTTACTGTTGAGTAAGCAAACGGCGTTTATCTTGTCTAAGATGGAAGCGAGCTGCTTCCCCCTTAGAAATTCCCCTTTGCACCAAGGGGCAAGCCCCTTACAAAGCAGGGAACATTCAACGCTGCTGGCTCTGAATGTCCCCTGCTTTTATCCCATTCATCCTGCGGAGCGCATTTGGCGCATCCTTAGGATGAAAAGGGACTGCCGTCCCTTCGGAACAGCGTTCCTACCCTGCCTGTAAGATAGGTTATATCTTAGGTGTAATTGAGTCGAGGACAATACTAATTATAAAGCTGGATAGCGACAGCTGCTTTTCGTCAGCAAGTTGTTTCAAAAAATCATGAAGTTCAGGATCCATAATGATGGTATAGGGTTCTTTTTTGCGGTTTTTCCGTGGTCGCCCAGGCTTTTTCTTCTGTTTTTCATTGGTCATATCGGGCTCTCCTTTCAGTTTAGTAATGGTATTAAACTATTATTATAATAGTTTAATACCATTACTATAGCTGGCAAAAAAACATATACAAGGTATATGATAGTACCCTGTATATGTTTTTGTGATTATGCGTTACGGATGATCATGGCTCCATAAGGTGGCTGATAATCTGGAGTGTATTGATTCCAGTAGATTGGATCATATTGTTCCACGATGTGAAACAGACCAAAATCTGGTGCATTTTTCCATTTTTTTATCAATTCAAGGCCTTCCGGATCTGTCCTGGTTATGTCTGGCGCAGGAATCTGCAGATTATATAATCTCCGAAAATCCGGATAAACGGCAGCACACTGAGCGTAGACTTTATCCCGCAGTTCTGCGGGATAGTCAGATCCATATCGATAATCAGAAAAAAAGACAAAATGTGGGATGTCATATTGTCCACTGTTTCGTGATTCTACGACACCTGCATACATACAGGTGTCGGGACTGCCATATACATCTGGCAGTACAATCCAATCCTCCGGAAAAATTACATATCCAGTTTTTAAATAGATCCGTTGCATATTATTGTTGTTATTATTAGAGGTGTGATTTAGCGTATAAAAATAATCGCTGATCCGTTTGTATTGTTCTGTTGCTGTATGCTTTACCGCGTGATCGTATCCGGTCCGATCACTTGTAATTATGATTTCTTCCTGAGCTCTTTTTTTACAGTAAGATCCGAGGTCCGATAGGATATCTGGTGACAACCCCAGGAACAGATCTATCAGTGTATTAACGATGGTACTATTAGAGACATCTTGCTTTTTTGCCACGTCCGTGAGTAAGCGATAGGAGGGCTCTAAAAAATCGATGGATAATTTCTTTTTTTTAAAAATTTTCATGCTTTCCTTCCAATCTATCCAATCTATGATCTAATGTAATTAGTATAACTCATGATCGGAACAATGTAAAGAACAGAATTTGTATTCCAATATCATTCCTATCCCCGGGCTCTGCCCGTCTCCCTTACCCGTCTCCAAAGGGAGAAATCCTGCCAAAAGGCAGGATAAGAGGAAAAAAGAATCACCCCTTTCCAGTCGCTCCCCTCTAAGGGGAGCCCGTTTTTCTCCGGCCGATACTTTTCTCTACCATCTCTATTTTTTGGCTATTCATTTTTCGCTTATCGGTTTTCTTTGTACATCCTAACAGCTTCCAGAAGATTTACAAGGGTAAAATAAACGGTCTTTGACCGCCCTTGAAAATCATCTGAAAGCCGTTAAAAAACGATGACTGCGAAAACCCGATAGATAAGCGAAAAACTCAGAAAGCATAAAAGAAAGGAGGTGGTAGGTGATGCAGCCATTGGCCTACGAAAAAAAAGAGCGATCCCCTCCAGAAAAAGCTCAAAATCTTGAAAGCATATAAGAGGCTTTGGCGGGCCTGTGAAATTTGATTAAAAACAATATTTAGTTTAAAAGGAGATATTTACCATGACAAGAAACGATATTATTAAAGAACTGGAAAGAAGAGGATATGAAGCAGAGAGCTGTGACAACATTAAAAATGGCGTTGTGTTCGAGGGGATTATAATTAAAGGAAAGCAGATTTCCCCGATTATTTACACAGAAAAATTAATTGAAGATGCAGAAAAAAATGGAAGAAATGTGTACAGTGTTGCTTCACAAGTAATGGATATCTATGAATGGAATGACGACAAAGAAATTTCAATGGAGTTGTTGTGTTCAAAAGAATTTTTTTTGAATCATGTATATATTGGAATTCAGAAAAAATCAGAGGAAGATATTGAAAAGCGAGATTGTGAATTAGATTCGGATGGGCTTGAAAATTATTTGATTATTAAATATACAGGGGATGACGGTGTATGCTCCATGAAAGTGAATGACTACTTTTTAAAAAAAGTAGGGATTGAGAGAGCAGAAGCGTGGAAAAAAGCAATGCAGAATGTTTGTGATGATACTGTGATTGAGAGTATGAACCGGATTTTATCGGAAATGCTGGGAATACCGTATGATGCAGATGCAGATCTGAAAAATCCATTATATATTGTCAGCAGTTCAGACAAGGTAAAAGGAGCCAGTGCAATTTTAAATCATGAGAAATTGAAAAAATTTGGAAAAAAGCATGGTGTGAACAAGATTCTTGTGCTTCCGTCATCCATTCATGAAATGCTGATTTCTCCTTATCAGGACTGGATGGATATAGACGAGATGAAGGCAATTGTAACCGAAATTAATGCGGTGGAAGTAACACCAGAAGAACGGCTGACTGACCAGGCATATATCATAAATCTGTAAGTTTACATAGGAAACAGAGTCTTCCAGAGGGCTGAAAAGACCCTCTGGAGAGAAAGGAGAAAAATAAGATGGATGTATATAGTATCGTCACAGAAAGAATTATACATCAGTTGGAACAGGGATATATTCCATGGAAAAAACCATGGGTAGATTGTAAAGAGGGGACATTTAATCGAATTAGCCGGAAACCCTATTCGCTATTAAATCAACTTTTATTAGTTCATGACGGAGAATATGCCACCTATAAGCAGTGGGAACAAATTGGCGGAAAGATTAGGAAAGGAGAAAAGTCAGAAATTGTCGTTTTTTGGAAAATGCAGGAAGTAACAGAGAAAACGGAAACGGGAGAAATACAGGTACGAAATATTCCATTTTTACGCTATTATAATGTATTTCATATTTCACAGGTTGAAAATGTACTTCCATTGGAGAGAGAAAAGCGATTTGATACAGATCCGATAGAGGATGCAGAAAAAGTGTTGCGAGAGTACACGGAACGGGAACATATAAGCTTGTATATTGGCGATAGTAACAGAGCTTTCTATAGACCGTTTGACGATAGTATCACGCTTCCGAGTCTGTCCCAATTTGAAAGAGCAGAAGAGTTTTACAGTACCGCTTTTCACGAATGTGGCCACTCGACATTAAAAGCAAGCAGATGCGACAGGGAAAACGAAAATAAAGGGGCACACTTTGGAAACGAGGGATATTCTAAAGAAGAGCTGATTGCAGAAATCACCAGTTCAGCGATCATTCATAGCTTGGGATTGGAAACACTGGAAACCTTTCAAAATAATTGTGCGTATATACAAAACTGGCTATCTGTTTTAAAAAATGATAAAAAATTTATTGTATCAGCAACAGGAAAGGCTGAAAAAGCAGCAAAATATATTTTGAATATTCAATGAAGCAAAGGGAAGATATCCAGATAGGGATCTCTTCCCTTGCTTTCGCTGGGGGCCCCGAACCGAACCTTCCCCCAGACCCCCTTCCCGTTTCTGGCGCAGTTAATAGCGGAAATTCCAGAAACGGGAAAACTTATTTTACTCGATTTTTACTCGATGGCAGCCAATGCATTCTTATATCATTGTGTTACCGAATGGCTTCCTTTTCTGTCAGGGAATTATATTCTTCTGATACATCGCAATATTCCATTAAGTCTCCAATAGAACACCCTAAATACTGGCATATATGGCATAGTGTTTCAACGTCAATACGCTGCACCAGTCCCTTACAATATTTATTCAGCTGGGTTCTTTGCAGCCTCAAATCAAAACACATAGTATTTTTAGAAATACCTTTTTCTTTTAGAATATCCTCAATGTGAAATTTTATATATCCGTATTCGTTCATAATACATACCTCACTTTTTACGGATTATATAAAATATATCTGTTATTAATAAGTTGTATTACACACACCTGTATGCTATACTAGTATATGTAGCATACAGGTGTGTGCGATACATTTTAAAATACAAAAAATAATTACACTATAAGTGAAATGACATATATAAAATGCAGCTATATTTATTTTGGCCATATTAATAAAAATTGAATTTACAAGGAGATATCATGTCAAAAGAAAAATTTCGCTTTAAAGATTACTGGGCATTATTTAAGTTGTCATGTAGACCATACATTTATCCAATGCCATTAGAAAAAAATTTTCGGTGTTTTATAGCAGGCTATCTATTTTTTGGATCATTAATTGGTATTATACTTTCACTTCTTCCGTTTAATTTCGAGTCTCTCTCGAAATTCGTGTTTCAATTTTGTGTGGTATATTTAGCCGTTATAAATCCATACTATTTCAAGTATGCCTTACATTATAAAACATCTGACTGGTATCTTAACACAGGCTATTCTCCTTCCGATGTTTGTTCTGATGTTGGTCTTTTTGGTGAATACCATGCAACAATGGACTTTTCTACTGCAATAGGAAACCGCGGGAAAGTATATAATGGCCTGATTATTCCTAAACCGGATGGAGGTTTTACAGAATTAGACCTCGTTGTTATTTCAACATGTAGAATATCTGTCGTTGAAGTAAAAGCGAGAGGCGGCTCATTTTCTGGACATATATTAGACGATAAGTGGATTCAAAAAATAGGTTCTCAACGAAATGAAATGCAAAATCCAGTGATTCAGAATCAAAATCACATAAATTTTTTGTATCTATACTTATATGAGCAACTAAAAAAAGAGGTTACGGAAAATATTAGCCAATATTGTTTTTTAAATGATATTTATTTTGCTCTTGATGTGGATATGCATGTTGACAATACTCTGCCTGGTGTAACATTTTATAAAGCTTTCAAAAAAGCCAGTAAAGATACATTATCTGAATGCTATTCTGTTGAAGATATAAAGGCTATTACAGATATTTTAGATGCTCTTCCAAAATATACACCTGAAGAGAAAAGACAAATGTTTACCCAACGGGAGGTTCAATACCGAAGTGGTGAATTTATTCATTCTGTTACATACTATCCTGTTAAATACCTTTTAAATTCATCAATAGAAGAAGACGAAGGACTCCCCACAGGATCTACTATATGCATGGATGCAGAAACATATCAACTCTATTTGGTTTCAGCAGATGGTTTATGGCATGCCGTACCAGGAGCGCTTATTCTCGAAAAAGGTCACCCGTGTTCAACTCTTCAAGAAGCTACTCAATTAAAAAAAGAATTAGGCTGGTAATAGTTTAGGAAGATAAAAAATTCATTACATCAGTAATAGGAAGAGTTGAAAAAGCAGTAAAATATAATTTGAATATTAATAAAAATAGGGAAAATATCTGATCTAGATATCTTCCCTATTTTACTATTGCTTATGGATATAAATCAAACGTTCCTTGAGCTTTTTCGCTTGTTCTATAAAAAAGGAAACTGTTTTTTGTATTTTTATAGTTTTTAGTCATCCAAAAATGATTCAAAGAACATAGCTTCTCCAAATGCTCCAATTATTTCAATTCCAAGCCATAGAAATCCACCGATAAAAATTAAAGCATATTTACCAAGAGATAAGATGACTTTTAAAATTTGTTTGTAGTCAATTTTAAGTTCATTCATATTTTCACCCCCACCCCCCATGTACATCTATAATATACTATTATCCAATTTATAAGTCAACGAATCAGCCAGATATTTAATTCAATATATGTTATTGTCTGTTTCTTGAGCTGCATATTTATCTGGTAGTAGTATCAAAAATTGTAATATTTGACACCGATTGAAAAACATAGTAAAATCAAGTCATAGAGCGGTGTCATATATTAGCGTCATTATTGAAAGGGGATTGTTACAATGAATGGTTATACTCTAATGGCAGAGAGTTACAAAAAACTGATGAATGAGGGGAAAATTGACAGGGAGCAGGCAGAAAAAAACATTCGTATCTATGAATTTTTAGCTACCTGTGATACGGAAGATTTGTGCATCATGGTTGATAGCGCAGCCTTCAATGACATCATTAAATCATTCCTTTATAAGGCAGTTTCCACTGCAGGACTGGACGAGGACAGTAAAGATCAGGTATTAAGTCAGCTGCGCTGGATTTTTGATGAGCAGAGTGCCAGCGAAGTTCTGAAAAGTTATATAAAGTAAGGATGATAATATGATCTATGGTTATGCCAGGGTTTCCACCAGACTGCAGGCAACCGATGGAAACTCCCTGGAATCCCAGGAAGGCCAGCTTCGGGAAGCTGGTGCTTCTCAAATATACCAGGATACCTTCACGGGAACTAAATCGCAGCGTCCTGGTCTGGATGAATTAAAAAGAAGATTGACTCCTGGAGACAAGGTGATTGTAACAAAGCTGGATCGCCTGGCCCGTTCGACAGAGGATGGGCTGGCTCTGATTCGGGAATGGAATGCCGCTCAGATTTCTGTACATGTGCTTAACATGGGATGCATCGACAATACGCCGACTGGAAAATTAATACTTACGGTCATGCTTGCCTTTGCAGAATTTGAACGTGATATGATTGTGGAACGCACCCAGGAAGGCCGTGCTATTGCACGCCTGAATCCCGAATACAGAGACGGTCGCAAAAAGAAATATTCCAGAG
>PPYE01107712.1_pt1 | contig 13239 bp, 7 predicted proteins | sample 1559881 | NCBI WGS metagenome assembly PPYE01 (sample SAMN08240022, study PRJNA423297) | Human gut metagenome, whole genome shotgun sequencing project.
TTTTCTTTAAAACTACCAAATGCCTTTCGGTATCCAAGAAAGGAACCTTAAGCTCGATAACTTTTTCCACACAAACATTGGAAGGCAACTGTGTAATTTCTTCGGTTGGATACTTCCCTTTCATCGCCAGCCATCGACCATTTTCATCAATTAAGTGCTCAGTCAGCGTCACGAAGCTTGCTAAGGAAGAGAACGCTCTGCAACTTATTAAATTAAAAGGTTTTGTCGGATGAAAATTTTCAACCCTCTCATTAAAAGCATGGACATTTTGAAGCTTCAGCAGGATAACCGCTTGTCGGACGAAAGCTATCTTCTTATTAACCGTATCGATTAAATTAAAATCAAAATCCTTCAAGAAAATTGACAAAGGAATTGCCGGTAATCCGCCGCCGCACCCAACGTCTAAAGTTCTAGACCCAACTTCAGAGCCGTATAACTTGAAATAGGGGAGTAGAGTCAAAGAATCCAAGAGGTGCTTTCTAACCACATCATCTTCTTCTCGAATGGCTGTTAGGTTATAAACTTTATTCCATTTCAATAAAAGCTCCGAGAAAGAGATTAACTTGGAGATTTCGACTTCACCAGCTTTTATCCCAAGCGTTTCTAAACCTTGAATGAGTTCTTCGCGATTCTTTTCCATGTTCACTCCTTTTTCCCCCTATATCTTTTCAGGTAAACAAGAAGAATAGAGATCGCCGCGGGAGTGACACCTGAAATATTCAAAGCTTCCCCAAGTGTTCTTGGCTTAATCTTTTTCAATTTTTGTGTAATTTCAAACGATAGTCCTTTTGCAGAATCGTAATCAAAATCTTCTGGAATAACCGTCTCTATTTTTTCCAGATTCTTCTGAACTTCTGCCTTCTGCTTGTCTTCGTAGCCTGAGTATTTGACTTTTGTGGTTAGCGTTTCCGCTTCTTCATCCGAAAGATAGGGTGGCGGCAACAACGCTTCGCCATCTTTGCTCTTCAGAAGTTTTAATTTTTGATAATCCACTCCCGGCCGTTTCAGCATTACATAGAGCTGTGATTCCTTGGAGAGTTCCGCCCCGACAACTTCCTCCAAACTGTATTTGTCGAGTACTCCCGGATTTATCCAAATACCTTTAAGGCGTTCTGTTTCCTTGGCAATGCGCTCTCTTTTTTCTTGGAAGAAATTCCACCGCTCTTCAGATACCACGCCCAGCTTATAGCCGATCTCCGTGAGTCGTTCATCGGCGTTATCTTCCCTCAGACTCAGTCTATATTCTGCCCTCGAGGTAAACATACGGTACGGTTCGTTCACACCTTTAATGATTAAATCGTTCACCATTACGCCGAGATATGCTTGATCTCTGCGAAGCAGGAAAGGCTCTTTATCTCTAATTTTTAAGACAGCATTGATACCAGCCATCAACCCTTGAGCTGCGGCCTCTTCATAGCCGGTAGTACCATTTACCTGGCCTGCCAAGAATAAATTATCAAACTCTTTACTTTCGAGGTTATCCTTTAAATGCGTTGGGTCATAGTAATCATACTCAATTGCATAGCCCGGTCTAATGATGTGTACATTCTCGAGCCCTTTAATGGAATGAATAAAGTTCACCTGTACGTCATAAGGCAAACTGGTTGAAATTCCATTTGGGTAATACTCATACGTATTTAAACCCTCAGGCTCCAAGAAGACATGGTGGGAGGTTTTAGATGCAAATTTGTGAATTTTGTCTTCGATAGAAGGACAGTAACGCGGACCGATCCCTTCAATAACACCCGTAAACAAGGGCGAACGGTCTAAACCTTTTCTAATGTAATCATGAGTCGATTCGTTCGTATCTGTTATCCAGCAGGGCACTTGCTGGGGATGTTCCTCAGGAGATCCCATGTAAGAGAAGACAGGCACTGGCTCTGAGTCTCCCAGTTGCTTCTCACACTTAGAAAAATCAATCGTTCTTCCGTCCAAGCGCGCGGGAGTTCCCGTCTTTAAACGCGCCTTAGGCAAACCTAATTCTGCTAGATTAATTCCCAAATTAACAGATGAAGGATCACCGGATCTTCCCGCAAAGTAAGAAGTTTGTCCGATAAAAACCTTACCGTTCAAAAAGGTTCCTGCACACAAAACAACTGCCTTGGCTTTTATCGAGATTCCGGATCGTAAATAGACACCTGCAACTTTTCCATTTTCCAAAAGCAGGGCATCGGCAGCTTCCTCAATCAAAGACAAATTTTCTATTGCTTCGATTCTAGTTCGCATCTGATATTTATACAGACGCCTGTCAATTTGTGCTCTCGTTGCACGAACTGCTGCACCTTTCGATGCATTTAAAACCCGAAATTGAATACCCGAAAAATCGGTTGCCTTTGCGATTAAACCATCTAACGCATCGACTTCTTTAACTAAATGGCTTTTTCCGATGCCCCCGATGGATGGATTACAAGATTGCTGTCCTAAATTATCTAAATTATGGGTCACCAAAAGCGTTTTAGCGTTCATTCTTGCGCAGGCGGCCGCTGCTTCAATACCGGCATTTCCTCCGCCAACAACAATTACTTCGTATTCATTCGGATAACAATAACTCATCTTTTTGTTCCACGTGAAACAGCTTACTTGCCAATACAAAAACCGCTAAAGATCTTTCCCAAAAGATCGTCAGAAGAAATCTTCCCTGTGATTTCTCCCAGCTCATCGGAAGCTCCTCTTAATTCTTCAGCAAATAACTCTAATTGGGGACTATTTGAGTTCAGATAAGAAGCGGCTCTCTTTAACGATTCTCTTACATTGAGCAAGTTATGGATATGGCGCTCACGAGCCATATAAATAGACTGGTTTTCAGAAAAACCAGCCAACTTCAAAAGTTCGGATTTCAATTCCTGCATCCCCTTTCCTGTCACAGCAGAGGTTTCGATAATCGTTCCACGTGAAACCTCTGTTGCATTCTTGTCGGGAGACGTAATAAGGTCGACTTTATTCAAAACAGTAATGATTGGAACATCTTTTCCTTTGATCATTTCTAGAGCAGCTTGCATAGAGTCCTTATTTCGATTTTGCTGATCTCTAATATCCCTAATTTCTAAAATAACGTCAGCCTTTGATATTTCCTGCTTGGTCCTTTCGATACCAATTTGTTCAATTCGATCCTCTGTTTCACGAATACCAGCCGTATCTACAAAATGGAAAGGAACTCCCGAAATAAGTAGGTCAGTTTGGATCTTGTCTCTAGTGGTACCGGCAATATCAGAAACAATGGCTATTTCTTCGCCTGCTAAATAGTTCAAAAGACTGGATTTTCCTACGTTCGTTTCGCCAACGAGTGCGACCCTGAGACCATCTCGCAAGATCTCGCCTTGACGCGCTGAATCAAGGACGTTCTCTAATCTAATCTGAATATCCTTTAATTTTTCTTGGCTCTGATATTCAGACAAGAAATCAATCTCCTCTTCAGGAAAATCTAAAATAGCTTCAACTTCAACTCGAAGATTAATTAATGCATCGTTTAATGCATTAACTTTATTGGAGAATTCTCCCGTTAAGGAACGAGATGCAGCTTTTGCCGCATTTCGGGAATTTGCTTCGATAAGATCTGCAACCGCTTCAGCCTGTACCAAGTCGATTTTTCCATTTAAGAAAGCACGTTCCGTGAACTCACCGGGAAGGGCCTGTCTTAAACCAAACTCTTTTCCAAGGACTAGTACTTCCTTGACGATCCAGTTAAGAAGAACTCTGCCGCCGTGAACTTGAAGTTCTAAGACAGATTCTCCTGTATAAGAAAAAGGCGCCTGGAAATATATAACAATGCCGGTATCCAATATTTGACCTTGAGTGTCACGAATTGGAAGCAATTCAGCGTAGCGAGGCTTGATTTCTTTTCCTGGGAACATCTTCTGGAAAAGAGCTTTGACATCATCTTCTTCGCCGGAGATTCTAACGATACCAACACCAGCGTTTCCGTTTCCGGTCGCTATTGCTATGATTGGTGAAGTTTTCACTAAAGACATTTAGATACCTAAGAATGAGTTTGAAGCAGAAAAACAACGAATTGTCCCGTCTCCTCGGAGCCGCAATCGCTGTCCTAATCGCACTCCCAATCGCTGCCTGGGCAGGCAGCTTCATCGGTGACTCCTACAGTGCCCGAGCAACGGCCTACATTTTAATCCTTGCATGGTCCGTGCTTGGTGCAGGAATACTTTGTTTCATTACCCGAAATTCGACCAAATCGGTGACACCTGTTTCCTTAATTCTTTGGGTTATCAGTGTGTGGGTTTGGCCAATTCTGCTTTTGGTTTATTGGCAAAAAAAAGTAAAGTAAAAAAAATTTCGGGTCCGACTCAGAGAGAGAAGGACCCGATTTTTTTATTAGTTAGACTGCCGTTTTATTCTGTCTGCCTCTATTTGTTTGTTCACAACATATTGCTGAATGATCGACAAGATATTGTTCACAAGCCAGTAAAGAACTAAACCGGAGGCAAAGAAGATAAACATAATACCGAAGACGAACGGCATAATGGCCATCATTTTTGCCTGGACAGGATCAGGCGGGGTCGGGTTCAGTTTGAACTGAATGACCATCGTGATGATCATAAGAATCGGAAGAATGAACCAAGGATCGGGCGCTGCCAAGTCAGTAACCCAGAAGATCCAAGGAGCATCTCTCAGCTCAACTGAGGCCAGGAGCACCCAATACAAGGCCAAGAAAACAGGAAGCTGCAGGGCAATCGGGAGGCATCCGCCGACAGGATTGATCTTCTCAGTCTTGTACATCTCCATCATTGCCGTGTTAAGACGCTGCTTGTCATCACCATATTTCTCTTTAAGCGCTTTCATACGCGGACCGAGATCTTTCATCTTGGCCATAGAACGGTAGCCGGCCAAGGAGAGCGGATAGAGAATGGCTTTAACGATACAGGTCAGCAGAACGATAGCCCAGCCCCAGTTTCCGACAATTCCGTAGAGGAAGGAAAGAAGCCAATAAATCGGTTTGGCTAAGAAAGTAAGCCAGCCGTAATCCACAACTAAAGACAGTCCCGGAGCAATGGCATCCAGACGAGTCTGATCCTGAGGACCGGAGTAAAGCGTGGCTTCAATTGTCTTGGAGGAGTTAGGCGCAATCGTATCCATCTGCTGGATGCTGCCTACAGCATAGAGCTTTTCACCAACCGTATTCGTGTAGTTTTCACGCTCAACGCCCTGTGTCGGAACCCAAGCTGAGACGAAGTAGTGCTGAATCATAGCAATCCAGCCGTTATCCGCTTTTGCCTGAAAATCTTTATCACCGTCGGCTATGTCGGAGAAACTAACTTTCTGGAACTTATCTTTATCGGTGTAAACGGCAGCGCCGGTATAGGCGTTGACCATAGTGCTTTCGCCTTCAGGTTTTTCACCGTCACGGGTCAGCTGATAGTAAACAGAGGGCTTGATCTCAGATGCTGTGTTGTTAACCACTTCATGAGAGACTTTAATGCCGTAATGACCGCGTTCGAACGTAAAGCTCTTAATGACCTTAACACCGCCAGATTCGCCTTCAAACTTAACGGTGAGATTATTCTGACCGTCAGCCATCCTAAGCGGGCCAGGGACTAATTTAAATTGAGTCTTATGTGTCGGGTACGGACCGCCGATTAAGCCGGTCTGCGCTAAATAAGTTCTCCCTTTTTGTTCGGTAAAAAGAACTACATCGGCAGGCGTTTCAGCATTGTTTCCGAGAATCATGCCGACAAGGCCTGTATCCGTCCAAGGAATGGTCTGCTTTTCTTTTCGAAGTTCAGAACCAATAATGACGGCACCCTCCGGATCAAAGGAAAGCTTTAGGAGGTCTGTTTCAACCTGAACCGGTTCAGCCTTCACTGCTGTTTTAGCTTCAGCAGGCAGAGAAGCTGTCTGCGACTGACTCGGAAGGGCTGCCTCATTCTTAGGTGCTTCCGTCGTTGCAACCTGCTGGGTTTCAGCCCCGAAGAAAGACGGGCGGCCGTTGTAGACTTCCCAACGGTCGTACAGCATAAAGGCGGAAAGACCGAAAAGAATCCATAGGAGGGCTCTTTGAATATCACTTCCCATGATTTGATTTCTCTAATTTAGATTGAAAAAAATACGCCTGAGATTCCCGATCCGAACAATCTCGGCACCAACAATTCCACTTGAATTTGTCAGGAACTTCGTCAATTCCGCTTCCCCCGAAGGGATTGCAGCGGAGGATCCGAAAAAACGTAAGCCAAACTCCTCGGATGGCACCGAATCTCTGTATGGATGTGTAGGAATATTGAGAACAGGTAGGAAGAAACCGACAGTTGTGGCCAACCCAAGGCGAAAAAAGAAACTGGTAACCCCTGATCATGAAAAGACAGAGATTTTTAATCATCTTTTTTTCCTTGATCAAGAACCTGAATTCTTGCCTCTAACTGGCTCAACAGTCGGTTCGCATCCTCCGATAATTCTTTTTTAAGAGAGTTTAGATGGGCGCCCTCAGCAGGCACCGGAACTTTCTTTTTTAAGCGGAGAACGAATGTTCGGCTTTGGAGTGCGGAAGGGGACTCTGCAAGATGAGTAAGAACCGAGTGCCTTATGGCTTCTCTCAAAATTCTTTTCACCATATTTCGGTCTACTGAACGTTTAGAAAAATGTTTTCCGACCGTAAGACCGAATCTTGAGGAGACTTTTCCTTGGGTAAGGACTGCCTTCAACTCGAACCATTGTCCAGAAAGTCTAACGACCCCTTTCCCTCTTGCTTTTAAAACAGTCAAAAAATCTTCAGACTTTTTGATTTTTGCTTTTTGAGGAAAAGAATTAGCCCGGCCCCCTAACGCCATCGTTAATTTGAATAATCCTTAAGGATTAAAGAGCTAAAACGTGACGTCCTTTGCGACGACGAGCAGCAAGCACCTTACGGCCGCCGCGTGTGCGACTGCGAACGAGGAAACCGTGTGTACGAGCACGTTTAACCTTAGAAGGCTGGTATGTACGTTTTGTTGCCATTTTTATTCCTTTTAAATCGGCCAGGCGAACGGCCGCAAAAACTAAAATTACTAATGCTTATAGGGGACTGATCCCCTAATTTGAGAAACCACATATTAGACTTCATTAGAACGTAACTTGTCAAATTAAAAGAAATTATTTTGTTACGGCTTTTTATGGAACCCCGGCTTTCGAGCTTTCTTCTTATCCATTAAGGGATCGATATTAAAAATTACGCAATCGGGGCTTAAGGCGTTTTAGACGGTGTTTAACGCCTTTTTATTTGTGCCTGCTGTACCCCTATTATCTTTATAGGAGATAGCGCCAAATAAGGTACAATGATCGTTTAGTTTGAAAATAGACTTATAGTCGACAAGTTATTCTCGGAAACTTAAATGCGTGAAGTTTGGAAGTCGGTGTTAGCCTTTCTCAAGAATACGATTCCTGAAGAGGTCTTCGTTCCATGGTTTGGAAAAGTTGAATTCACTGAGGACAGCGAGCCTGACATTATTAATATTAGCGTACCCTCTGTCCCTCACAGCAAATTCATCAAAGCGCAGTATGAAAAAGAGATTGAAGCCAAAGCCTCTGAAATTTGCGGCCGTGAGATAAAACTTAAAATAACGGTCAAAGACCCTAACAAAGGCGCGATGATTTCCGAGCCTTTACCGGGAACGGCAGGTACGCTCCCTGAAGAGGCAAAAGCTCCGAAGTCCATTGATGAAATTGCGACTAAATGCGGCCTCCACTCCGGTCTGACCTTTGACACTTTTGTCATCGGAAACGCTAATCGCGTCGCAAGAAGTTCGGCAATGTTAGTTGCAGAATTCCCCGGCGAACGATGCAATCCTTTATTTATATACGGCGGTGTAGGCTTAGGAAAGACCCACTTGATGCACGCTGTCGGCCGAAAGATTCTTGAAGACAATCCCAATACCAATCTTTTGTGTATTTCAGCGAACCGCTTTATTAATGAAGTCGTTTCTCTGTCGGCTGGCGGACGTTATTCTGACGAAAAGATTCAAAAGTTTGACAATAAATACAGAAATCTCGATGCTCTTCTGATCGACGACGTCCAGTTTTTATGCAAACGCGGCGGGACGCAGCAGCGGCTCTTTAATATCTTTGAAGCGCTGCTTCCAAAAAATAAGCAGATCATTTTGACCTGCGATACCTACGCTCGCCAGTTATCTGACTTTGATGAGCGCTTAATTTCAAGATTCGGGGCCGGTTTATCCGTCTCTATTGAGCCGGCAGAATTTGAATTAAGAGCCGCAATTCTTTTACAGAAGGCCAAACAACAGGGGGTCAAACTTCCGTTAGAAGTTGCCTACCTTATTGCTACTCGCTTAAACACGAATATTAGAGAGCTCGAGGGAGCGCTTAATAGCGTGATTATGCGTGCGGAAGTCTTTAAAAAACCTATTACCGAAGAACTTGCAAAAGAAGCTCTGCAGGGAATTACGGGGACGGGACGTATCTCAATTGAAAATATTCAGCAGTCCACTGCTGAGCATTTCAATATCAAAATCGCAGATATGCACTCAAAGAGAAGAGTGGCAAATGTCGCATACGCGCGTCAAATAGCAATGTATCTCGCAAAGGAACTGACCCAAAAGAGCCTTATTGAGATCGGATATGCGTTCGGCGGAAGAGACCACGCTACCGTTCTATACGCCGTTAAGAAAATCACAAAAGAACGTGCCCAGAGCCAAGAGCTGAATCACACTCTTCATTTGATTGAACAAGATTTAAAAAACTGGAACTAACGGAGATCGATAATGGATGAAACTAAGTTAGAAAACGGACCTGCTTCCGCGAATGAAGACATGGATAAGACAGCCGGAACCTCTGTATTCATTAACTCCAAAAAAGAAAATATCTTTAAGCCTATTCAGGCTGTGAGCGGTGTCGTACAAAGAAAACAGCCTTTGCCGGTCCTTTCGAACATCCTGTTCGTTCAAAAAGGAAAGCAGGTGACGTTAGTTGCGAACGACCTCGATCTCCAAATTTTGACCGTTGCAGACATAGGTGAAGAAAATTCTGAGATGTCTACAACCATTTCCGCCAGAAAACTGACGGATATTCTGGCAACGCTTCCCGACACCAATCCTCTTTCCTTTTCAAAGAAAGGTGATCACGTCGTCTTGAGTTCCGGCAAGAGTAAGTTCGAGCTTCAAACAATCAGCGCAGAAGAATTCCCTGTCATCACTGAAGTAGATTTGGAACATGCCTTCACGATGAGCTGCCTTCGTTTCAAATATCTTTTAAACATGGTCTCCTTCGCCTGCGCAGTTAATAATGTTCGCTACTTCTTAAACGGCGTCTATATCTGTGCTGAAAACAACAAAGTGAGAGGTGTTGCAACCGACGGTCACAGACTTGCTCTTTGTGATGTTGAAGCCGAAAAAACGGCTGATAAGAAACTTGATGCCATTTTGCCGAGAAAGACGGTTAAAGAATTAGTCCGTCTGATTCCGGATTCTCAAGACCCCATTGAGGTCTACATTTCCGAACGCCAGATTAAATTTAAGTTCGTCGGAATCGAAATTTTATCCAAGCTTGTTGAAGGCCGTTACCCGGATTATCAGCGAGTCATTCCCGAGCACAATGAAAAAGAATTCAGAGTCGGACGTCAAGAATTACTGAGCTCCCTGCAGCGTGTTGCAACTTTAACAGCCGACAAACTTATGGGAGTTCGCTGGAACCTTACGCCGGGTCACCTTAATGTCGCTGCCAACAACGCTGACATGGAGGAAGCTGAAGACGAAATCTCCGTTGAATACAGTGGTTCTCCGATTGAAATCGGTTTTAATGTTGCCTATCTCATCGAAGTTTTGAATGTATTGAAGAACGACTCAGTCAGAATTTCCTTAGGCGAACAGAAAAATCCGGCTTTAATCAGAATGCCGGATAACGACAACTTCAAGTTTGTCGTCATGCCCATGAAAATTTAACTTTGAAATTCACGGTCAGAATATTAGGTAAGCCAAATAATGAGTGAAATGCAAGACAAGAATTACTCTGCCGAGGAAAGCTACGGAGAGGACGCAATTCAGGTATTAGAAGGTCTGGAGGCTGTTCGCAAGCGTCCCGGCATGTACATCGGCGATACGTCTGACGGAACAGGGCTTCATCACCTTGTCTTTGAGGTCGTTGATAATTCTATCGATGAAGCCTTGGCCGGCTATGCTGATCACATCAACGTCACCATCAATCGCGATGAATCCATCACCGTCGTTGATAACGGACGTGGTATTCCGACCGATGTAAAGATGAGCGATAAGCACGAACCAAAGAGAAGTGCTGCTGAAATCGCTCTTACCGAACTTCATGCCGGCGGAAAATTTAACCAAAACAGTTATAAGGTTTCCGGCGGTCTGCACGGTGTCGGTGTTTCTTGCGTTAACGCACTTTCCTCGTGGTTAAAACTTACTGTCCGCAGAGAGGGAGTTGAACACTATTTAAACTTCAAAAAGGGCGTTCTTCAAGACAGACTTATTGAAAAAGTTCAAACACCAAACGGCCCGGTCGAAATCTCTCCGATGCATGTCAGCGGAGCTACTGATCGACGCGGTACTGAAGTTCAATTTTTACCAGACGCGGAAATTTTCGGCACGGTGGACTTCCACTACGAAGTTCTTTCCTCCCGCCTCAGAGAGCTTTCTTTCCTGAACAATGGTGTCAAAATCCATTTGGCTGACTTAAGAAAAGGAAAGGATGAAGTATTCCAATTCGCCGGCGGTGTGAGCGGGTTTGTCGATTTTATTAACAGAGACAAAACAAAGATCCATGACAACTGTTTTTATACCAATAAGACAGTTACGGTGAATCCGGAGGAAAATATCAACGTCGAAGTCGCTATGCAGTGGACCGACGGGTATACAGAGAATTTCTTAGCCTACACAAACAATATTCCTCAAAAGGACGGCGGAACGCATGTCAACGGTTTAAGAAGTGCGATGACAGCTGTCATCAAACGTTATATTGAGGAATCGGAATTCGCTAAAAAAGAGAAGATTGACCTGACGGGTGAAGATATCCGAGAAGGGTTGACTTGCGTCTTATCGCTGAAAATGCCTGAGCCGAAATTCAGCTCTCAGACTAAAGACAAGTTAGTCTCCTCAGAAGCCCGTCCCGCGGTAGAGCAGGTAGTCAGAACCGCCTTGGAAAGCTACCTCCAGGAAAATCCTAAAGACGCAAGAATCATCTGCGAAAAGATCATGGACGCTGCCCGCGCCAGAGAAGCAGCGCGAAAAGCCAGAGAAACAACACGAAGAAAAGGTTTACTCGGCTCGGCAGGCCTCCCTGGTAAATTAGCTGATTGTTCAGAAAGAGACCGCTCTCTCTGCGAAGTCTTCCTCGTGGAGGGTGACTCCGCCGGCGGATCTGCAAAACAAGGTCGTGACCGTTCTTTCCAAGCGATCTTGCCTTTGCGAGGCAAAGTTCTTAACGTTGAAAAGGCCCGCATCGAGAAACTGATTTCGAGTGAGCAGATTGCAACCTTAATCGCCGCCTTGGGCACGAGTATCGGAGACGAATTTGATCTGGACAAGCTGCGTTATGACCGTGTCATTATCATGACGGATGCCGACGTGGACGGTGCTCACATTCGTACCTTGCTGCTGACGCTTTTCTACCGCCAAATGCCGAAACTGATCGAAGGAGGGCATGTATTTATTGCTCAGCCGCCGCTCTACAAAGTTGAATACGGTCAGAAAACAAAATACATCAAAGACGATAAAGAACTGTATACGTTCCTCGTAGACCAAGGTATTACGGGAACGAACCTTTATGTTTCCAAAGAAGCTTTCGAAAACAAACAAGGGATTTCCGGCGAGAAACTGAAGGAATATTTCTTAGCCTATAGCGACGCCCAGAATATTATTTCCAAGTTTTCTCGTTTTGTTGATTCCAGTGTTCTCACTGCTATTGCCTCCGGCGCAACGATTGACTTATCGTCGGATAAGGCAGCTGCCGATTCTATCGAGAACTTAGTTTCAAAAATAACGGATCCGGCCATTTCCCTCGGATATGCGCTGGAAGAAAACGTACCGACGATTATTGTCAAACGCACTCATTTCGGAAACATCATTGAAAGCAGGATTACACCGGCTTTCATTGAAACTCCGGATTATCTGACTTTGACGGCCGCATCGGTCACCTTTAAGCATCTTTTGCACGAAGGGGCCTGCTTGGTACGAACAACGAACAACAAAGAAACTATTCAGCCAATCTCGAACTTCAGTGAGGCCATTGCCTTCATTCTGAAGATCGGCAAGGCAGGTGTTAAAAAGATGCAGCGTTACAAAGGGCTTGGTGAGATGAAGGCTGAAGAGCTGGAAGAAACCACCATGGATCCCACTAAACGCAGCCTTCTCAAGGTGAGAATTGAAGACGCTATCGCAGCCGATCAAGTCTTTACAAAATTAATGGGAGATGAGGTTGAACCGAGAAGAAGGTTTATTGAGGATAACGCCTTGCTGGCAGGAAACATCGATACCTAATTACCGTTAACCATCTACAAAAGGTCGGCGATCGCTGGCCTTTTCTTTTTAATTTGAATAATTAAAGTTGACTTTAACTGTTATAGCTAATCGAGCTATTGAATTTAAACTTTAATTTAATAGACTGTCTTTCTATTTTTTCTATCTTTTCTTCTGTGCTTCGGTTCTAGCCAGTTGAATAGCCTACTCTTTTGCCGGCAACGTCCTCTTCTTCTCTGAACAATAAGATTTCAATTTCAGCTTTTTGTCCGACCGTTCCCCACTTCTTTCATGAAGAAGTTGTGAATAACTTCAGATCTTTGTTGTGGATAAAAAATGGAGACCCTCAGTTGTCAACCGTTCTTAGTTAGAAGTCCGTAACTTTTCAAACTATTTACTAACACCATAACTTATTGTTTATATGTGGGAAAAATTAGTTGTCCACATTAATTTTAAAGACTATTAATACTATATCTATTAATAATTAATATAAGTATTAGGTTGATGCGCTGCTAACAACGTTAAAAAGATTCTTCAGCCGGCAACCGAAATAAAGAAGCTATTTGTGAACATAGTGGACACGAAACTTTGTAGTTTCTGTGGAAAACACGTGGAAAAAGAGGCAGAGGAGCACTGAGGCTTCAAATTGTTCACATAAATTTACCTGCTGTTTAGAGCTTTTAAACGGATTTGTTTTTCATATAACTATTTGATTTAATGATGTAATTTATAGTTATCAACATTTTTTAGAAATTCTATTAATACACAATTCATTAATATATTAATAAAAGGATATTGTTTATTGAGTGCTTCATAACGTGAATAACTATCAACT
>PPYE01030873.1_pt1 | contig 13232 bp, 9 predicted proteins | sample 1559881 | NCBI WGS metagenome assembly PPYE01 (sample SAMN08240022, study PRJNA423297) | Human gut metagenome, whole genome shotgun sequencing project.
CTCCAGGTGGTCGCCGCCGGTCTGGTCCACCAGCACGGTGTCGCCGTCGTGCACTTCGCCGGCCAGCAGCATGCGGGCAAGCTGGTCGCCGACTTCGGTCTGCACCAGGCGACGCAGCGGACGTGCGCCGTACGCCGGATCGTAACCGGTGTTGGCAAGCCATTCGCGCGCCGAATCGGTCACGTCGAGCGTGATGCGGCGGTCGGTCAGACGTGCGGACACCTGCGCGACCTGAATGTCCACGATGCCGCCGAGCTCCTCGCGGGTCAGCGGGTGGAACATGACCAGTTCGTCCAGACGGTTGATGAATTCCGGCTTGAACTGCATGTGCACGGCGTCCATCACGGCCTTCTTCTTGGCGTCCGCGTCCATGTCGGGATTGACGAGGAACTGCGAGCCCAGGTTGGAGGTCATGATCAGAATCGTGTTCTTGAAGTCCACGGTCCTGCCCTGGCCGTCGGTCAGGCGACCGTCGTCAAGCACCTGCAGCAGCACGTCAAAGACTTCCGGATTGGCCTTCTCCACCTCGTCGAACAGCACCACCGAATACGGACGGCGACGCACGGCTTCGGTAAGCTGGCCACCCTCTTCGTAGCCGATGTAGCCCGGCGCGGCGCCGATCAGGCGGGACACGGAGGCCTTCTCCATGTATTCGCTCATGTCGATGCGCACCATGGCCTTCTCGTCATCGAACAGGAAGTCGGCGAGCGCCTTGGCCAGTTCGGTCTTGCCCACGCCGGTGGGGCCGAGGAACAGGAACGATCCGGTCGGACGGTTCGGGTCGGAGATGCCGGCACGCGAGCGACGCACGGCGTCGGAAACCGCTTGGATGGCTTCCTTCTGGCCGATCACGCGCTTGCCGAGGTACTCCTCCATGTGCAGGAGCTTCTCGTTTTCGCCCTGCATAAGACGGCCCACGGGGATGCCGGTCCAGTCGGAGACGATTTCGGCGATGGAGTCGGCGTCGACGCGGTCGGGGACCATCGGCACGTCGGCGTTGGCATTGTCGGCTCCGCCCGATTCCGCCTCGTTCTTCTCGGCTTGGGCGATTTCCTTCTGGATGGCCGGGATTTCGCCGTAGTTGATGGCTGACGATTTCGCCAGGTCGCCTTCGCGCTCGTACTTTTCGGCTTGCGTACGCAGCTCGTCGAGCTTCTTGCGCAGGTCGCCGATACGGTTGTGGCCGTTCTTTTCGGCGTCCCAACGCGCTTTCAGCCCGTTGAGCTTTTCGCTTTTGTCGGCGATTTCCTGGTTCAAATCGGCGAGACGGTCCTTGGCGCTGTCGTCCAGTTCCGCTTCGGCCTTTTCCGCGGCCTTGTCGTTCTTCGGATTGCCCAGCAGGTACGACTTCTCCATCTTGAGACGGTCCACCTGGCGGCGCAGTTCGTCGATTTCCTCAGGCGAGGAGTCGAGTTCCATGCGCAGGTGCGCTGCGGCCTCATCCACCAGATCGATGGCCTTGTCCGGCAGCTGGCGTCCGGAAATGTAGCGGTTCGACAGGGTTGCCGCCGCGACCAGCGCGTCGTCGCCGATGGTCACCTTGTGGTGGGCCTCATACTTCGGCGCGATGCCGCGCAGGATGGCGACGGTGTCCTCCACGCTCGGCTCGCCGACGAACACCTGCTGGAAACGACGTTCGAGCGCCGGATCCTTTTCGATGTTCTCACGGTATTCGTCCAGTGTGGTGGCGCCGATCAGGCGCAGTTCGCCACGGGCCAGCATGGGCTTGAGCATATTGCCCGCGTCCATGGAGCCTTCGGCCGCGCCCGCGCCGACGATGGTGTGGATCTCGTCGATGAAGGTGATGATCTGCCCGTCGGCTTTCTTGATCTCCTCAAGCACGCTCTTCAGACGTTCCTCGAATTCGCCACGGTACTTGGAACCAGCCACCATGGAGCCCAGGTCAAGCGAGATAAGCTTCTTGTTCTGCAGGGTGGTCGGCACGTCGCCGGCGACGATGCGCTGCGCCAGGCCTTCGACGACGGCGGTTTTGCCGACGCCAGGCTCGCCGATCAGCACAGGATTGTTCTTGGTACGGCGGGACAGGATCTGGATGACGCGGCGGATTTCCTGGTCGCGGCCGATCACCGGGTCGAGCTTGCCTTCCTTCGCGGCGGCCGTCAAATCGGTGGAGTACTTCTCCAAAGCTTTATACGAGCCTTCCGCGTCGGCGCTGGTCACCTTGCGGTCGCTGCCGCGCGCGGCGGTCAGGGCGTTACGCAGCTTATCCGCGGTAAGACCGTTCTTTTCCAAGATGTCCGCGCTTTGATTAGGTTTCGCGGCCGCGATTGCGACCAGCATGAGGTCGACGGTGACGTACTCGTCTCCCCTCCGTTGCATTTCTTTTTCGGCTTGCGATAGCACCGCCGACAGCTGCCTGCTGACGTCCGGCTGCGTTGTGGTCGATCCGCTGGCGCTCGGCAGCGATTGCATCGCCTGATGCACTTCGGCGCTCACGTTTTGCGCGTTGCCGCCTGCCGCTTCGATGAGCGCGCGGGCCATGCTGTTTTCCTGACGCAGCATCGCGTCCAGCAGGTGCAGGGTGTCTACCTGCGGATTGCCCAGCGCCGCCGCGTTCTGAACGGCGTCCGAAAGCGCTTCCTGCGCCATCTGCGTGAACTTCTGTTCCATATCATCCTCCATGGTTCGCGCCCGGCCGCCCGGCCTTCGCTACCGGGCCGGCGTTCGGACGCATATGTCGTTGTCTGATATGCTCAACCGACTTCATCGCCATTATATTCCCAAAACTTGAGTCCCACACACTCAACTTTTTGCGTTTCTCAAAACCGTCTTTCGACACAGGACGGCAGTCACCGACAATCACCAGCGCTCACCGGCAATCGCAATACATACGAAAAAGGCGGGCAGCAACGTAACGAAATCACGAAACGTTGCAAACCCGCCTAATCCAAAGTCCGCCAGCAAGCCGAAAATCAGCCGCGCACCACCACGTTGCGCAGATCGCCGATGCCCTCGACGTGCACGATCGCCTCGTCACCCGGATCCAGATGACCCGACGCGTTCGGCGTACCCGTCATAATCACATCGCCCGGCAGCAGCGTGGTGAAACTCGTAATCGCCGCGATCTGCTCAGGAATGCCGTGAATCAGATTCGCCGTGGTACCCGACGCCATCGGCACATCCTCACCGTTGAGCGTGAAGGAAATCTTCGCATCCTTCCAATCCACATCGTCACGCGTCACAATCCACGGACCCAACGGGCACGCCGTATCAAAACCCTTCGCACGCGTCCACGTCGGATCAAGACCCTGCAGATCACGCAACGTCACATCATTCACGCACGTGAAACCCAGCACATAATCCATGGCCTGCTCCACCGGCACATTCTTGGCGATACGACCCATCACCACAGCCAACTCCGGCTCGAAATTCATATCATTCGAACACAGCGGAATCACAATCGGATCATCCGGACCAATCACCGACGTGCTCGGCTTGGTGAAAATCACCATATCCTCCGGCGCATGCTTGATATCGGAATGACCGGCCTCATGCATGAACTGCGCATGCGCCTCATAATTCTTCGCCAAACCGTACACCTTCGACGGAATCACCGGAGCCAGCAGACGAATGCCGTCACCATCCACCGGATAGCGCTCGCCGGTCGGCTCGACGGCCTGGCCGGACAGCGGATAGCCGTTCAAGGCCACGAGATAGTCCTTGCCGTCGTTCTTGTCGGTCTGAACGAAGGCGTACTGCGGTACATCATTATGCGTAAAACGTGCGATTCTCATACCCGCAAGTCTACCCGCTCGCCACGCCCGCCGTTCTCGACATGCGTCGCTTTGCGGACGATGCCGATTGCTCGCATTTTTTACGATTTTTGCGATTATTTGCGATGCAGTTCCGCCCGCAACGCCGCCACCTCGCGTTCCAGCTCGTCGATGCGGCGCACCTGCTGGGCGATGAGCAGGTCGCGCACGTCACCTCCCGACAGAATCGGGACTTCGGCTGCGTTGCGCGGCGCGGGCAGCGTCGCATTGCTTTGCGTTTCCGTCGTTTGCGTTGGCTGCACCGGCTGCGATACCGCAGATCGAGCAACCTCCGCAGATTCCGCCGACGGCGCCACATCCGCCGACGCCGATGGCACCACTCCACCATTCCCATCAACCGATACCAGCCGATCCGTGCCCATACGGCAGGCAATCTTGCGCCAGCGCGCGAAACAACGTTCGATGCGCTTATAGCCGATCAGCGATGGGTCGAGTCCGGCTTCGCGGAACAGTTCGACCGGCGATTCGCCCGCATGGTACCGGCGCATGCAGTTGTGTTTGAACGATTCCGTGTAGGTGATGCGTCGCGACGTCGCTTCGGCCACCACCGGCAGCGAGCGCAGATATTCGACTTCTTCCGGACTGAACGCTCCCCCACCGTTGCACATGATGTTCCCTTTCGGCTTGGCGTGCGGCGGCTCCCTTCCACCGCACGGCAGTCGAATGGCCTCCGTCATGCCATTCCCCTGTTCGGCTTGCGATTCGGTTTGCGATGCGCGCTTGCGATACGTGTTTGCGATACGTGTTTGCGATACGCGTTTGCGATGCAAGGCCGCAATCCGATTCGTTGTTCGCTTCGTGTTCCATCATACCGGTACGAATGGCGTTTTTCCAACCATTTCAGGCGGTACGAAACCCTAAATCGCCCGTATTCGTCACAACAAAAGCGGGTGAACCGTTGATCACTCAACGACTCACCCGCCCGAACAAGCCCCGTTGCCTGTCTGCTGGCCCGCTCAGACCGCCATCGGCGTATCGGATTCGCGGAAGCGCAGCACGAGCGCCAGTCCGGCTGCGGCACGGCGACGTTACGCGCGGCACGCATCACGGTTTTGCGATTGAAGGTGAAGCGATCGCGCATGATGTGTTCGTCGGCGTCGGCGTCGACATCGTCTTTGGCAGCATCATTCTTGTCGTTATCGTTGCCGTTTTGAGCCGACGCGGCATCCTTGTCGGCGTCATTCTTACCGTTCTTGTCGGCATCGTCGGCATCTTCAGCAGTGTTGCCATCGTTGTCAGCATCGTCCGCATCGCCGGTTTTGCCGTCATCGGCTGTCGCGCCCGCATCGCCATTCGCCACAGCATCCGTGCGATTTTCGCCGGCATGGTCGTTTCGATCGCCGTCTTGAGCCGGTGCAGCACCATTTGCAGGTACGTCAGCGTTCTCAGCCGTCGGTTGCCTAACCGCCTGCCGTTCCTGCTCCTTCTGCTCATTCGGCTGTTCCGTCTTACCGCACGGCTGCCGCTGTTCCGGCATCGTCTCCGACGGTTGTTCCGGTTGCGATTGCGACTGCAGTTGCGATTGCGCTTGTTCGTTCGATGGCTGATGCGATTCGCCGTCGTCCGTAAGGCATTGTGCGTCGTCATCGTCCGTTGCGGACTGTCCGGCAACATCTTGCCCGGCAATGTCGGCAACGTCCGATCCGACTGCGTTTTCAGCATCGGATTGTTGTGTCGATTCCGGCTGGCTCGCTGCGGATTCGGCGGCCACGTTGCCGCCATCCGTCACCGTTTCGTCGGCGAACGCGGTCGCGCCGGCTCCCGTGGTGCCGGCCAGCATCGCAATCGTGACAAGCAATGCGGTGAATTTTCCCATCCGCGCGCCACACCGGCTTATGAAGCCGGCAAGCGGGTCCTTCATCCACTTCATGACATGTCCATCTCTCATGGCGCTGCGGCGAATTGCCTATGCGCCTCCATGCCTTGAACCTTATGGATGAACGTTTTGAAACCCGTCCCCTCCATTGATGGGTTCGGGGAACGTGCGGACCCGCGAAAATCGCGGCCTTCCCCCTTATCCTTTACGCGGCCAGGCGGAAGCGTGCCGCATGATTCGGTGTCGGGGCCGCATCGACCGCACGACCATGCAGCACAACAGCATGCCGCCCATCGTGCAAACGATGGTCATGGCGAGCGCGCCCAGTTCGGTCGCACGTTCGTCGCGCACGTCGGCCGGATCTGGCGCGGGCAGCGGTATTGCGACGCGATGCCCGGAGACTAGCAGCCGATGCGTGTTGATGCCGTATGGCGTGCAGGTCATCAACGTCAGCCGGTCTTCGCCGGGCACGATTTTCAACCGTGAGACGTCGTCCGGTTCGATCACGCTGATTCGGTCCACTTCGTATCCCAGCGTCTCGTCCATCACTTTGATGTACATGAAATCGCCGTCGTGCAGTTCGTCGAGCCGTGTGAACATCAACGATTTGACCAGGCCGCGATGCCCGGTGACCACCGTATGCGAGTCAGTGCCGCCGACCGGCAGGCTGGTGCCGTACAGATGCCCGGCACCGACGGCGAGCACCGGTTCGGACGTACCATGCCGAATCGGCAGTTCCACGCCGATTTTGGGCACCAATACCGTGCCCATGATGCCTGCGCCGGAATCCAGCAGGCCCTGATAGTTCGCGTCCGTGTCCGCCGCGGAAAGCCCGGCACCGCCGGAAGGCGCCGAATCGTCGGCGACATCAGCATCTCCGGCAGTGCCAGCCGGTCTGGTAGTGAACGGATCGGCCGCCTCGCCCAATACCGGCTGTCCTTCCACGGCAAGCCGCCGATTGTATGCGCGCGCCCGTTCCAACTCCTCCATCGCCATCGGATACGGCCATCCGGCAACCGTGCGAGCCGCCGAATCGGATGTCTCGGCCAAGCGCCGCGCGGAATGCGCCTGCATGGCGAACGGCAACGACGCGACCACCACCGCACCCACGATCAGCAGCACGGACACGCACCGCACCAATATGAAACGAATCCGCCGCAGCCTGCGCGCGCGAACCACATCGGCAATGTCAATCGCCTCGTAAAACGACGGCGTTCCAGCGAACGTTCCAGCAGACGTTCCAGCGAACGCAACAGTTCCGGCATGACCACTGTCGGCAGCTGCATCGGCATCAGATCCGACTCCGGCGCCATTGCCGATGCCATCGTTATCATCACCGGCATCATAGGAATCAGCCGAGGCGCCCGCCACGGCACCGAACAGCCGCATGGGCGAACGCAGCACCGCATGCGCATGCACGTAGGAATCCGTCCTGCGGGCGAGCAGACGGACGGGTTTACTCATCAATCGAGAGGCAGACCAAAACATGGGTTTCTCCTTCGAACACACCCATGTTCACATCCACCATACGAAAGCCCTTGCCCCCTATAGGAGGGCTTACCCCTAGAAAGACAACGGTTTCAGGCACGAAACCGGCAATTTTGGCGCCAAACCGCGCAGCACCCCACCTACCGGCGGAACGCAGCTCAGACAAGCCGTTTTTCAGAGGAATGCAAGTCAGACGAATGCAAGCCAGACGAATGCAAGCCAGGCGGACGAGCCCCGCAAATCCTTAAAAAAACAGAAAAAGTCAAAGAAAGCGCTCAGATGAACGCACGCTCACCGAAAATCGCAGTGCCGACGCGCACGATGGTGGAACCTTCGGCGATGGCCAGTTCCATGTCGCCGGTCATGCCCATCGACAGTTCCCGGCAACGGTCCGTGCCCGGTTCGCCGGATGCGAGGATGAGGTCGCGGGTCTTGCGCAGGTGCGAGAAACCGCGGCGAATCACCATTTCGTCGTGCACATGCGCGCCGATCGTCATCAGTCCCTGCAATTCGATGCCGTCCAACGTGCCGATTTTCTGCGCGATGCGGATGGCGTGCGCCGGATCGCAACCGGATTTCGATTCCTCGCCGGATTCGTTGACTTCCAGCAGCACGCCGACAGTAATACCGCGAGCCACGGCTCTACGTGAAATTTTTTCTGCCAAATCGATTGAATCGACCGATTCGATAGTGTCGACCACCGGCAGCACTTTGCCGATTTTATTGCTTTGCAGCTGGCCGATCAGGTGGAATGGAATATGCTCCGCCGCAGCATCCGGCGCGGCGCCTGCGACGCCCAGCGAAAACCCGCGTTCCGCGCATCGCCGTGCCAGCCCTTCGGCCTTCGCCGTCACTTCCTGCGGACGGTTCTCGCCGATCATGCGCACGCCGGCATCAATCGCAACCATGATTTCGCCGATGTCGCGCGTCTTCGTGGCGGCCAGCAGGCGCACGGAGCCGGCTTCGCGTCCGGCTTGTTCCTCAGCTGCCGCGATGCGGTCGAGCACACGATGCACGCCGTCCGTGATCTCACGTGCGCGCGCATCGTCGATCACCTCGTTGGCGAGGTTCTTGTGATCCATGTATGCAGTCATCGTCCACCTCTCGCAAGTTCATTCGACCGCCGGTCCGCGGCCGGCACCACCGTTTCCGGCATGTCGGCTGATATTTCGATACCAGTGTTACCAGAAAACCGCCGACAACGTATAAAGAAGCCCGCGCGATGACCTGAAGTGAAGCGATAAAGCGGTCATAAATTCGCGCGGGCTATAAAACCAGACGGCAGTAGAAGGGGGACTTCAAAGACTCCGTCTACGCATTTAATGTATCAGATAAATGCGCGCGAACCGCCGGAAAAACCCAATAAATCTGAAAACTTTTTTTCAGATTTTATCCCCCTTGCGCAGCCCCTCCACCAAACGCTCCAATTTATCGACGCGATCGCTCAACACCATCACCTGGCATACCAGCGATTGAATCTTGCCCAACGGCACTTCCGACATCGCATTGTGGCTGTCCACAGCCGTATCATGCGGTTCCGGCTCTTCGGCCGCCTTGCGCATGATGTCCTCGTCACGCTTCCAGCGTGCGATATTGCGTTCGATGCGCTTGTGCCCGATGACCGATGGGCTCAATCCCGCGGAAATGAAGATCGCAGTCGGCTTCTCCCCCTGCAGATACCGCCTCATGCAGTCGATTTGGAATTCCCTCGCATACGTGATTCTGCTGTCCGTCACCGCGTCGATCGACGGCAATGTACGCAGGTATTCGATTTCCGCTCTACTGAACTGTCGCTTCGTCATATTCGCCCCTTGTAAATCCCCTTTTGACCGGCCATACCGATAACGCATAGACCGAATTGCCGAAATCACCACCCAGAATACCGGATGACGCACACCACCTTACGCACACCCCAAACGAAACGCGCGGCCCGTATCACCATGCGCTAAATATCCTTCTCACACTGTGAGATATCTCACAGCGACGGCACGTTTTCGGAGCACGCTGCAACCTCGGCATGGCACGTCACGGCACGTCCAGCAACGCATTCCACAATCGCGTCCCACGAAACCCGCCGTTCCGGCCGCCGATGCAGGTACAGTTGCAAGCATCGGCGCAACCGGTCTCTGCATCGGCAACACCGAACCGCCCGCCAACGACAGGAAGGAACCCCGTGCCAGGTCGTTTCGCCCCCACCCCATCAGGCCGCATGCACATCGGCAACATCTATGCGATGCTCGGAGCATGGCTGTCCGCGCGCAGCCGCGGCGACGGTATGCTGCTGCGCATCGAAGACATCGACGAACCGCGCGTGGTGCCCGGCGCGGCCGAACTGATGATGGACGATCTGCATTGGCTTGGCTTGGATTGGGACGGCGATCCGGTGTTCCAATCCGCTCGGCACGACCTGTACCGTGAGGCGCTGCATTGCTTGGAAAACCTGACGATTGATGACGCATACGATTCGCCGTTTGACGAGCGCAACGACCACACCCCCGCAGTCGGCAGCGCACCCAATGGCGCAATCGCTGGCACAACCCCGCTGATTTACCCTTGCTTCTGCTCGCGCGCCGACATCCGCGCAGCCTCCGCACCGCAGGAAGGCGACCGTTTCATGGTGTATCCCGGCACGTGCCGCCGGCTTATCGCCAGCGATCCGGATACCGTCCGGCGGCGGCTGGCCAACGGCGACCGCCATTCGCTGCGCATCGCCATGCCCGCCGACACAAACCCGCGCGCAACCGTCCAATTCGATGATGCAGTGTTCGGCCATCAGGAATTCAATCTGGCGCGCGACGTCGGCGACACCATCGTGCGCCGCGCCGACGGCCTGTTCTCCTACCAGCTGGTGGTGGTCGTGGACGATCTTGACATGGGCGTCGACGACATCGTGCGCGGCCGCGACCTGCTCCGATCGAACGCCCTGCAAATCGCCATTCGCCAAGCGCTTATCAAGGCGGGATTCCGCAAGGCAAAAACGCAGGCCTCTGCACCATCGCAGCACGCACCACAATCGCAATACACCCCATATAACCCCGAAAACCCACGGTACGCGCATCTGCCGCTTATCGACAACGCGGCCGGCCGCAGGCTCGCCAAACGCGAGCGCTCTTTGGACATGGGGGCGCTGCGCGCGCATGGCGTCACCGCGGAACAGGTTGTCGGCTATTGCGCGTGGCTGCTTGGTTTGCAGGGCGATTCCGCGCATACCAGTCCGCAGCCGATGAGCGCCGTCGAGGCGTTGCAGGAGTTCGATTGGGGTAAGGTACGGGCCGATACGGCCGACCGCAGTATCAGCCAAGACGATTTCGACGCGTATTTCGGCTTGTGACAACGGCTGGCCGGATCTCGCCGAATTGCCGAGACGACCCGGTCAGTCCGGAAAACAGCAGAAAACAGCAGAAAATAACGGGAAGCAGTCGACGTTCAGCCGATCCACAGCTCCGAGTCAAGCGGATATTCGTTGACCTTGCAGCCGTCCAAATGCATGGATTGCTCCTGCATCAGCGGCGCCAACTGGCCTTCGCCGGCGCAGGTCATTTCGTTGTCGATGTGCCCCAGCCGGTGTCCGACCTCATGGTTGATCACCATCGTGCGGTATCGCGCCAGGTTGCCGCCGGCGGCGAGCCATTGTTGCGTGCCACCGTTCCAACGGTCGTCGTTGACGATCACGTTGTTGTCGACCCTGCAGCTGTATTCCACCGAGCATGACGGCGAGAACGACGTCATTTCCGACGCTTGGGACAGCACGAGATTGAAATCGCAGTTGCCGTCCGTGGATTGGTCGAATATGGCTCCGGCGCGTGGCCATCCGTGTTCGTCGTTGAGGATGCGGAACGCCGCGTTGCCGAATTCGTCGGCCGAACCGACGTTTCCTTTGGTCGCGATGCAGTAATGGTATTGCGTTACCGGTTTGCCGCTGTTTTGCGCGGTTTCCTGCGCTTTGTTCAGAATCGCGGTTTTCTCGTCGTCGCTCAGTGCCGCCGATTGCGCGCTCACCGCTTTGGCGACGGCCTGCTCTTCCTGCGATTGTTTGGTTTCCGGTTTGGTTTTTTTGGCCGTCTTATGCTGATTGGTTTTGGCTGTTTTCTTGGCTGGCTTCTTGGCCGACGTCGAATGCGTGGCTTGTGCCGTCGTCTGCGTGTTCGGCGTCATGCGGACCAGCAGTGCGTGCACGCTGCAGGACGTCATCGATGCGATCAGCAGGAACAGCACGAGCACCAGCACGGCGGCCCTGCGGATGCGAAACGCCTCAAGCCGTTCCCGTTGGCCCATTGTGGCGTCGGCTTTCGGATCGAGCGCACGTATGATACGACGAATCCGCTTCAATCCAGCCTCCCGATATGGTGATGTTTCTCTCTTCGGCAACAGTACCAGTCTCAGTCAACATGCCGAAGCCGCCGACCGCCATGCATACCACCTATGCGTAAGGCCCGCGATTCCGGAGGGAATCACGGGCCTTACCAGCATGCCAGACGAATGCCGGCAATCGTCAAAGTAATGCTCAGGCGAACAGCACCTTGAACAGGAACGCGCCGACGATAGCGCCTGCGATCGGGGCCACGACCGGAATCCAGGCCTCGCCCCAGCGGGAATCGCCCTTGTTCGGAATCGGCAGGATGGCGTGCAGGAGGCGCGGCATGAGGTCGCGGGCAGGGTTCAGACCAGGGCCGGTCGGGCCGCCCATGGAAGTCACGAGGCCCCACACGATGAAGCCGACGACGATGGATGCGGCGGCCGGGTTCGCCTTGCCCCACGGCAGGGACAGGCAGCACAGGGCGCCGAGCACCAGCATGAAGGTGCCGAAGAACTCGTTGAGGAAGTAGTTCACGCGGTCGTTGTGCGCGTCGGTGGTGCAGAAGGTGCCGAGGATGGCTTCGGCATCGTCGGTGTCCTTGTAGTGCGGCAGGTAGGTGACGTACACGATGAGCTGGCCCGCCACTGCGCCGAGCAGCTGGGCGATGATGTACGGCAGGACCTCGTTCCACGGGAACATGCCGTTGACGGCCTGCGCGAGGGTCATGGCCGGGTTGATGTGGGCGCCGGAGACGCCGCCGAACATCAGGACCGGGAACATGACGCCGAAGCCGTAGCCCATGGCGATGTTCAGCCAGCCGGCATGGTAGCCCTTGGTGTTTTTCAGTTCCGCGTTGGCGACAGCGCCGTTGCCGAAGACCATCAGCACGGCGGTGCCGACGAATTCCGCGGCAAGCTTGGTGAAGAGTGTGTATTCCACTGCAGTTTCCTCTATTGCTTCTTCTCTAACGATTCTTACGATTCGTGCGATTCGAGATGAATTGCGATTCCGCTCTGGGCGGACAACAGCGCACTACCTTACTCCGTACGGAGGAAGTAACGCGGCTTTGGGTGGACACATGTCCGAAATACGAAAAAGACCCAAGCCATTGGCTTGGGTCTTGTCTGTGCCCCCTCAGGGATTCGAACCCTGGACACGCTGATTAAGAGTCAGCTGCTCTAACCAACTGAGCTAAAGGGGCGTTGGTCTTGGCGAGGTTTTTGTTCTCGCTGAGCACATGGAGTAAATATACTCAGAATCGGAAAGAACGCAACCTTCGGCGTGTCGCAATCATAAAACCGCTATTTTCCAACGTTTTCAGCAAATCGCCATCTATGGTGCACATCGCGTCATACGACGAAAAATGCGGCGCGATGGCGCCCTAAAATCCAAGTAATCACATTTTCTTCACATTCTGGCGCAATGCAACCACTCCGACAGTCAACGGCACGAACTTTTCCATCACACATTTCCACCGCGGCGAGCCGAATAGCACGCATCATCGTCGAGCCCGTCGACGCGCCAGAGGCCCTTTATAATAAGGACCATGGCGCGTCACAGGAGTATATGACGCGCATCAAGAAGGAGAAAGGCTTACCTATGGCATGCCCAAATTGCGGTCAGCCGACCATCGAAGGCGCTAAATTCTGCGCCTCGTGCGGCTCACCGCTCACCCAAACGACCGCGGCGGCACCGCAAGCGCCGGCCGCGCCGGAATCCGATGACGGCACCATGCTGTCTTCCGCGCCGCACATGGCACCGGCCCCGCAGCCGGCAGCAGCGCCGCAGCCAAGCCAGCCGACCCAGCAAATCGCCCGTCCGGCGGCCGATCCCACCA
>PPYE01358172.1_pt1 | contig 13232 bp, 5 predicted proteins | sample 1559881 | NCBI WGS metagenome assembly PPYE01 (sample SAMN08240022, study PRJNA423297) | Human gut metagenome, whole genome shotgun sequencing project.
TGTCACAAGTAACTTCGGTTACCGTGCTAGCTTTGGCCGCCAACATAAAGGTATGGACATCAAGGTTTATATTGGCGACACAATCCGCGCAGCCTTCTCAGGCAAAGTTCGCATCGTAAGATATGAAGGTGGTGGTTATGGTAAGTACATCGTAATCCGTCACTATAATGGTTTGGAGACCATCTACGGTCACCTCTCCAAGCAGCTCGTTTCTGAGAACGAGGAGGTAAGAGCAGGCGATGTGATTGGTTTGGGAGGTAATACAGGTCGTAGTACCGGTTCTCACCTTCACTTCGAGACTCGTCTTTGCGGTGTAGCCCTCAACCCAGCGTTGATGTTCGACTTCCGCAATCAGGACGTTACTGGCGATTTTTACGATTTCCGTTGCGACTCTTACGAGCGTGAGTCAGCAGCTGCCAATGCAGCTCGTGGCAAGATTGGTAATGGTGGTTACACCCGTGAGCAGGTTAATGGTGGCGAAGTGGGCAGATACAATGCCAACGCTGGTGGAGAGAAGCTTTACCACAAGGTTAAGTATGGTGAGACTCTGAATTCCATTGCCGAAAAGCGTGGTGTAACAGTAGATCAGATTTGCCGCCTCAACGGTTACAAGAAGGATAAGAAGCTGACTCCAGGTCAGATTATCCGCTACTCTTAATCTTAGGGCTTTACAACAATACTTTTTCAATAACAACCATAAAGCAGGAATCTCCTCCCGGAGACTCCTGCTTTTGTTTCATCCTCAATTTCTTAAGTTGAACTTTAAATTTGGCTAAGCACGCTACCCCCTTTGCTCCATCTCCTTGGCATATTCACTTGGATACATTCCAAATTCCTCCTTGAAATATCGGGAAAACTTCTTAGGATCATTGAAGCCTACCTCGTAGGCAACCTGCGAAATCAGCACATTGCCACGGCTCAGCAACTGCTTACCACGCTTCAGTCTCATCATGCGGATGAACTGCGAAGGAGTCTTTCCGGTAATAAACTGCAACTTTTTATAGAGATTGGTGCGATGCATACAGAGTTTCACACTCAGGTCATCTACATTGAACTTCGCATCGCCCATGTTCTCCTCTATGATATGGATTGTATCAGCCAGCAGCTGTTCGTCGAGCGTAGTTACCGTCACTTCAGAAGGTTTGATTTCCTCATCGCTTACGATTCTGTTACGTGCTTGTTGAATGCTATCGAGCAAAGCCCGAATGCGGAGTCGGAGAACATCAAAATTGAACGGCTTGGTGATATAATCGCTCGCTCCGAGTTCCAATCCCTTGATTTCATCCATGCTCATCGTCTTGGCAGTCAAGAGGATGATAGGTATATGCGAAGTATTGATATCTGACTTCAGGGTTCTACAGAGTTCATAGCCATCCATACCTTCCATCATCACATCGCTGATAATCAGATCCACCTCAGAACCTTTCAGCACCTGCAATGCCTGATTGCCGTCAGTAGCCTGGCACACATTGTATTCACGAGACAAGACATGAGACATATAAGTGAGCAAGTCAACATTATCTTCCACCAATAAGATGGTTGCGTCGCGCTTCTCCAAAGGCAGAGCGCAAGACTTGAGATCAGCTTCCTTTGAATCCTGCAGATTTTGTTTTCCCTGCTGTTCCAGTTTTCCCTGTTGTTTCTCAATTTCCTGCTGCGAGATTGGAAGATAAACCTTAAATCGAGTGCCCTTAGGCAGGTTGTCTTCCAATTCCACTTTACCTCCCCACAAATCAGCGAACTCTTTTACAATATTCAAGCCGAGACCGGTACTTGCGAACTTACCGCCTGCCCGTGCAGAAGCATAGAAGCGCTCAAAGATATGCGGTCTTTCCTCCTTAGGAATACCATTGCCCGTATCCCACACCTCCATACAGAGCTGATTCTCCTTACGCATCATTCTGATGCCGATTTTACCTTCCGAAGGAGTATAATTGATGGCATTCGACAGAAGATTGTTGATGACCTTACTCAACTTATCCTTATCAAAAGCCAATAGGAATTTATCCATATCAGACTCAAAAGTCATGCTAAGATTCTGTCCCTTTGCCATCAGCTGAAACCCCACCATTTTCTCCCGCACAAAAGCCACCACGTCTCCATAGGAAAGGTTCAACTGGCCAGAAGAACGTTCCAGTTTACGGAAATCAAGAATCTGGTTGACCAGCCCGAAGAGATTACGGGCATTGCGATAGATAATGCTGAGCGTTAGCTGCATATCCGCATCCTTGACGGTATTCATCAGCGTTTCCACTGGCGTGATAATCAACGTAAGCGGAGTACGGAGGTCATGGCTGATGTCGGTAAAGAACCGCAACTTCATATCATTCACTTCTTTCTCATGCTTAGCAGCAGCCCGAACCTCTCTCATCTTCTCTCTGAATTTCTGGCGACGGTGATAATAGCGATAACCGAAGTAGCAGAGAAGTGCCACGATGATGAGATACAGACAATATGCCCAGCCTGTGGACCATATAGGCGAATCTATCTCTATATTCAGGAGAACGATTTCCTGATTTTCATGATGATTGATGTCCTGCTTCTTCAGCAGCAGTTTGTATTTACCAGATGGAAGGTTGGACAGCGTGATGATATGATTTTCCATCGGCAGCCACTCCTTGTTCAGTCCTTCCAACTTATATTTATAGGAACTGAGCTCATTCACTTCCAGTCCCTTAGGATGGCACTCTATCAGGAGGTTGTTTTCATAATACCTCAGGTGCAGGTCTTTCAGATAAGGTAAGTCTGAAGAAACGAGCACCCTACCATCCATCTCCATACCAGGAGAAACATAGTTGTCATTCACACGAAGCGAAGAGATTATCATCTGTTGGGTAACCTGGTTGGAAACTATAGATTTCTCCAACTGATTCACATCCAACAAACGGAAACCCTGGGTTGTTCCTACTATCAGCCTGCTCCTGTCAACATTCATCATGGCACGCAAGTTGAACAATGAAGTCGCATTCTTGTCAAAACAGTAAAGGTCGAAGCTATAAGGCTCCTCTGCCGAGATCTTTTCATCCTTATTTTTATTCACTCTTACGATGACCATTCCCTGGTCTGTGGCAAACCAGATATGTCCGTGCCCATCCTCCCGCAGCGAACTGATATCATAGTCCTGCAATTGGCGGCACTGGAAGGTGCGCCCAGTCTTCGTATCATAAATATCTACTGGCGAATGACCTTTGTAGTTGACCAGCCAAATCCACCCTCGTCTATCTGCCAATAGGGTTTTGGTGCCATTACTGAAGTTGGAATGCTTAAAGGCAGAAGCAGGAATAGTGGTACTCTTGAGTGTATACATGTTGATCTGATACAGGAACAACGGTGTGGCTGCATAGATATAGTTGCCCATCTGTGCCAGATCCATTATCCAAGGATTCTCCGTAGGAATAGGGGTAGTCTGTCCTGTCTGCGGATCTAAGGCAAAAATACCTTTACCATTGAGCAGCACGATAAGTCTGCGGGGTGAAACCTCAATGATGTGATAAGGCGACTCTCCTGGAAAGAATTTTTTCCCATCACTACAGCACAATCCACCATGATAGATTCCTGCCCAGACTTTACCCTGCTTATCCTTCATCAGCACAGTAACAGCAGTCTTCGGGAAACGGTTTTCTACGATTTTATCAGAACCATCTGTCATGATGCGATATGCACCATTATCTTCTGTTCCCACCCATACCGACTGCTCGTCGGCAGGTGCAAAACAGATGATATCTTCTACATTAAAATGATTGCCGCTCCACTGCACGTAATGTTCACGGAGTTCATGGGAATCAGCAAGGAAAAGACTCATATCATGCTTGTGATAAGCCACTGCTATCACATGAGACTGTGGGTCGTAGAACAGGCTCTGAATATGATTGTTGACCAGACCGTTGACCAGCGGAAGCGACTGGAATACATGGCTTTTCAAATTACCCTTGCTATCATAGACAAAGATTCCTGTATTGGAAGTGGCTATGTAAAACTGGTCATCCGGCAGGCGCAATATGGAAGCCACATCAGGCACAATTTCCTGACGCAGTTTCCAAGTCTTGGAATGCGCAAAATAAGTATAGAGATGGGAATTGGCATACACCCAGAGGTCGCCCTTACTGTTCATCTCGCATAAAGTCTGACCATACTGAAAAGATTCCGGAGTACGGGTGAACAAAACTGGGCGTATCTTCCCCATCACCGAAGAGGTGAGATAAGCCGCTTTCTCTGTCAGCACCACACTACGCTTCCCGCAGTTGGCAATACCAATGATGCGACCCGTAGAAGCAGGCAATGTCAGAAACTTGGTAACATGATTTCGGAAGTCGTGCACATAGAGCATTCTGTCCTTGTAAATCCAGACCTTTCCTTCAGCATCAATATGCGTACGGAAATCGTATTTCACATTCCTGAGGTTCGCTTCCCGAAGATATTTCTCCACGTCGCAGATCAGTTCATTAGTACGCGGGGTATAAATCATGTATTTATTAGCCTGAGTCTTCAACCAGAGGCGCCCCATATTGTCTTGCTGTATCTGAACGATATTATTCTCCAATTCCGGATGGCGCTTATACACACGATTGGCGCTTCCCATCAACTGGGCAGAAGTAAAGAGCCCCTGAGAAGTTCCATTCCACCAGATGCCGTCAGCATCCCGGAATGTACAGAATATCGTCCTGCTACCGGTTTCGAAATGTTGGGAAAAAGGCAATATCTGCTGCGCCTGAGCAACCAGCGATGTCAACCACAATCCTAAGAACAATATAAAGTTTCTAATTTGCTGCATTCTAATAGTTAATAATTATATATATATTATACAAATGTAATAAAAAAAAAAGAAGCACCATATCATCACGTATTTTTTTAACATTATTAAACAAAGAAGGTCTTCCACAACGCTTTGTCGAAGACCCTTTCCTTGATGTTATCCTCACATCAACTATCAAAAAACTATCAATTATAAACCTAACTACTTGTATTAACTCAAGGAAATCATCAACCTCAGAAAACCATTTTCTTTCCGTTGACGATATAAATACCTTTACCTGGGCGCAGCACTCTTACCCCTTGCAAGGTATAGATTTCCATTGCCTTGTTTTCCCTGGCTGCAGGAATTTCCTGAATCCCCGTCACAGATCCGTCTTCATTCTGGAAGTTCAGACTGTAGCCCTTGGCTGCAGCTTCTGCTCCGAGAACCATATAGCAAAGTCCTGCCTTGATGGTAACCTTATTATTCTTGTGCGGATAGAATACATTATTGCTGAGATAATAAGCATTCATCGGCAACTCGGTTCTATCTGTTCCATCCTCAGCTGGGGCTGTAGAAACAAAACTGACTCCATTGATGCTGACCGAAGTAGATGTAAACTTATCCACATCCAGACTGACTCCTTTAAGCACAAATTCCTGACGATCAGCAGCTACCTTCACGAGATAAGGTTTGTTGGCCTCAATGCTATTGACAGGACCAAAGGAAATCGACAATGTTTTCTTCTGATCATCGCGGACTACCGATGTCAGGGTCGTAATCTTTGCATCATTTCCAAACAACTTTGCTGTCTGCTCCTCATCCAAATTGTAAGGCAGCGACATGGCTCTCCATTGACTGGCAGAGAGATAACGCTTGAAATCTATGCAGCCTGTCAGACCATTAGAAGCAGCCGTTGTCTTCGGACCATAGAGTGCAATTCCTATCAGCGTCCAGTCATGACCATTGATGCGCAAACCATTCGCCTTCAACGAAGCCAACATACCTGTCGCAATTCCAGTGCAAGTATTATAATCACTAAACTTGGAAGCCTCATCACCTAAGGTAATGGACATAGAACCGCTACCCGATATAGAGCTGTAATCTACCGTACCATTATAGCTGTCATAGCCTTTCAACCAAACATAGTAGCTGCCATCTACCGCAGAATTTGCATCGCAATGTACTCCGTCCTTCACACTAATCTGACCATTTGCATCCTTGTAAGAGAGTACCATCGACCAGCCTTCCTGCACATCCTTGAAGAAGTCACCAGGCACAAGTAGTTCTTTACCCCATTCCTTTTTATTATATACATAGTCGCTGCCAAGGCTGAAGGTTGCCTTCAGTTCCGTTTCAGCCTGCCCCTCCTTGTAGAGATATTCCGGTTTCATGAGATAGATGCCTTCTATCGTACAATGCTTGCCCTTGATGATGAGATCAGCAGAATTTCTGTCACAAGGCAGGTCGATGTATTTCCATTCAGACAAGGAACGGTCGCCAGTCTTCAGATTTCCGTAGGTGATATTGGCAGTAGCCGCAAAAGCAGCACCATAGAGTTTATCTTTCTCACCATTGGTAATAGTTGTTCCCGGCTTCAGGAAGATGCGGAAGAATCTGCCCTCCAAGGCTCCAGCTCTCTTCAGGTCAGCACCCTTCAAGGTAAGACCTGACTCCTGATTGAGTTCCAATGAGGATTCTGGGATTTTGAGCTTTACATAGTCCAGCGCCTGGCCGTTTGCATCCTTGAGATAAGACTGCACGTCGGCAGAAGCCTCTCCGCCCGAAACATATCTTTCAGTAATCTGAGATTCTGCGCCACCATCATATACAGAACAGATGACAGAAGTAGCCTGAATACCATCGTTAGAATGCAGGATGATACATTCACCGTTCTTATACATCTGCGAACCATCACTATTAAACATATCCAGTCCCTGTGATTCAGCATCACCATTTCCTGTAAACGACCAGCCGAGATAACCGATGTTCATAGTCTTGGAATAGTCCTGAATGGTTTCCCAGTCCATCTTCCATTCTTCACTCTTGCGAGAATAAGCATACTCGCCAATGCAGACTGGTGCACCAATGGAAAGCGCCTTGTCGATGGAATGTGCCACACGAGAACCCACTCCTTTTTCATAGTCCCAATAGCAGGCTTTCTCATAGAAGTGAATGGAGAAGATGATGTTAGGTTTGCCATCCTCGAAGTATTTCTTGTCCTCGTCGAGGATGCGCTGACCTTCCTTCCAAATAATGTCTGCATACTGGCCATAACCATTGCAGTCTATCATCAGCGTATTCTTGATGCCTGCACTTCGAATACGGCGAACAGCCTCTATATAAGTATCAGACCAGAGATTTTCCTGATAATTGCCCCATTCGCCATTACAGTCGCGTCCAGGACTTCCCATCCACTCGTTTCCGATATTCACGATACAATATTTCTCCTGTCCGATGACTGCATTTTTGATTCCTACCCAGTAGTCGGCAGCATGGAGGAGCACATTCTTATCATTACCGCCACCCGTATCCTGTACGTTGAAAACACCGATGAAATGATTCTCCTTGCAAGAACTGATTAGATCACTAACTTGATTAGCATTACAATATCCTCCCAAACTACTATTCTGTCCATCGCTCAACTGGATACGCAGGGCATTACATTTATATGTTTTTGCCGTAGAGAATGCTGCTCCCCACAAGTCTTTCTGCCAAGCATACGAATAGTTATAGCCACGCATCAGAAACTCCTTGCCGTTGGCATCAAGCAGTCTGACGCCATCGGTATGGAAACCAGGCTTATCAAGCTTGGTAATGGGAGGCGTATAACCTTCGGGAGAGATGGAAACCTCGTACCAGTTGAGATTGATTCCTCCGATAGCAAGACCCTTGTCCTTAATCTGACTGATGATGAGAGAGGTAAGTTTCAGCGAATAGCTGCCGCTGCTCACGCTACTGCTCGAAGCAATCGCAGTACAGTCATTAAACTTGGAGGCGTCAGCCTGCTTGAGGGCTATCTGACTTTTTCCATCCGTGTAGTTGAGCATAACATTCAACAAGTCACCTTCCTTCATGTCGATGTTAGCAAAAGCAGCAGGTGCGATAGTCATGTAGCGGTCCCAGCTCCACGAAGAAGCTGCACCCGTATTAAAATAGAAATTACCATCAGAGCCTTGGAACGCATCGGAGCCATCGCTGCCATCCGCATTTTTCAGTCCCTTGACCAGTTTATCACCCGAGGAGCCAGAAGCGGACGCCTGCCAAACCGTCACCTTTTTTGTGACGGCAAGCACATTCATACTTAGCAAGCAAAGCGCTATCAAAAGAAATTTTCTCATAAATTAGAATTTAAAAATTAAGAGCTTAAATATTAAGAGTAAAAACATAAAACCACCGACTTCTATCTTTTTAAAAAGATAAAGCCGGTGGTTTTTATTTCATTTTTATTATCTTATCTTCTTTATAAACTTTATAATCATATCTTCTACATACTTATGTTGTCAGGAGAGTATTAATCCCAGGAGTCCCAAGACTCCCAAGCGGAATGCTGCTTGGAATAATCGATATCAGTTACATCCGTTTTTTGGTCGGTTGAAACTCCGATATTATCACCATCTACATTAACTTTTATAGATGTTGATTGTTTATATTGATCAGATCCAGCTAATATCATAGTCGTATAATCGACTATTTTCACTACAACTTTTGGCGATATATATTCTTTCTTTTTCATCTTAATAATTGTTCTAAAAACTTACTTGATAATTACCTTTTTGCCATTGACAATATAAATGCCCTTAGCAAGACCTTCTACAGAAAGCCCTTTGTGAACCAACTGACCGTCGAGACTATACACATTCTGCTGCGCCTTGCATACAGAGGCTGGAGTCATATCAATCTCCTCAATACCTGTTGTTTCATTCTCATCACAGAAGAAATAAGTAATCTTGGCACCTGCCTGTGCCGTGTCGTCAGGCTGCTCAAACAGAATTCGTGTCGCAGCAGGGAAAACTACGTATGCCAAACCAGAACTTAGCTTAACTGGAGATTTTTTTACTGGGTACAAAACATTATCGTACAAATAGTAATTGGTAGCACCATTATTCTCACTAGGAATATTCAATACTGTTTTGTTGCTTGTACCATTGATGATCTCCACCTTATCCACCCCGGTATTGGTAATATCAAATACAGGGGCGGTAGATTTGAATATCATGCGAGCATCTGTAAGATCCGTCTTAATATCCTGCTCATAGTCATAAATTTCTTTTAATTTATCATAGTTAGCATCACCAGCAGCTGGCATTGTAGCATCCAGCGCACTCAAATCAAAATGACCCGTACGGAACTCGTATGCCTGATAGTCACGAACATCAGCCTTTACATTTTCGATAGGATAGAAATCAGCAGGCTTCACGCCACTCTTCAACTTAATCATATAAGGATAGTTGGCGTTGATGCCTTCTTCTGTATCAGGAATCTTGGTAAAGTTGAAAGAAATACCATAATGATAATGAGTCAGATTACCTTCTTCCGTGGTTTTCTCCTTAGTCACTTTAGACTCACCCAACTCGCAGATAACTACATCATCACCGAAAGCCTTCTCCAACTGCTCGCGGCTCAAGTTGTAAGGCAGAGCGACAGAACGCCAATATGTATTGCTCAACTTATGACCCATATAGATCGCATAGCCTGTTACATATTTAGAAACCATAGACTTGCGAATTTGAATTTTCGTAATCTTGCCATGGTTGATGCCCACATTCATACCATTGAGTAACAAGGTAGAGAGCATACCAGTCTTTACGCCCTCTGGCTTATTTGTTATTGGCTTGTTATAGTCTTCAAATACTGTAATCGCATCGCTCAACTCGAAATCGTAATGATTAACGGCTCCACAATCTGCGAAATTCTGATAATAGAAACTGTTATTAGTTTTATCATGCTTGCGCTCTCTGATGTAAGCAGCCCTACTGTCAACCGCATCCTTAGCAGAAATCTGTGTATTAGAGGCTGTATTTTCCAGATACAGTCTGATAATATTATTCTTGGTATTGGCGATTTTCTTAGTAGGTTCAATGGCACGCTGCTGCCCCCGTCCCTCAAATTCAAAGAAAGAGCCTGAGATTGTATAATTTGCCCAATCCTTTGATCCATCAATAGGTTGTGAAAATTCATAAGTATCCACTATGTCAGAATCATCTTCTTTTTCCCATGCTGGAGCCGTAGTATCATTACCATATACATAGATGCCAGCAATATAGTAATTGTTACCACCGATACGGAGACCATCTTTCAAGACTCCATTCAATTCATCGTTGATTTTGATCTCGAAATATTTCCAGCCAGCGATACTGAACTTATCAGAACCTGACATCAGAGAAGACCAATCATTTTTCTTCAAAAAGGCATAAGCATCATCGCCTGTTTCCATACAAACCACACGAAGGGTCTTGCCCACGTAATCCTGATTGGTTTTCAAAACATAGCATTTGTCAGTATACCAATTCTCAATATACCAAGGTGTGCTCATTATTTCGGTACTCCCCGTTGGCTTGTAATCAATTCGCTTGATGTACCCTTTGAGGTGCTGCAGACCTTTATACTGCAATAGAAGACCATCCTTCTGAATGTCATCACAGAATTTCTTAGTAACGGTAAGCACAAAGTATTTCTGACCATCGGCACAATTATACCAATTTTGATTATTTTTACATCCCACGGTGTAAATCTTATCGCCACTCTTATTGCTGATGGCATACTGATCAGAAGAAGAAGCCTCATCAAACGAGAAAATAAGGAAATCTCCCTGCTTAATCTCTCCTGCATTAGTAACCACCAGAGAACTCCAGCCGTCAGAGCTGCTGGTCGGATTCTCCAACTTCAATTGAATCTCATCAGTTGAAGCACTTGCTCCCATACCGATAAGTACTAGAAGCATTAACAACAAATACTTTTTCATCTTTTTCGAAATTATAAGTTAAATCATTATAATCCGCTTTTTAACACTTTCTTAAAGCTTTTACTTATTACATCAATAACTACTCATTCTCAGGTAGCTGTCAAATTCAAATAATTGCTACTGAAACTATTAAAATCAGGCTTATTTTATCATTTTTTGTCGCTGCAAAAATACAAAGAACATCCGATTCCTTAGAATATAAAGCATTAAAAGTCAAACATATACACAAATCAACCCCCTTATTTCTACAAATCATTACCCTCATATAACAACATTTATACCTCAAACTGGCACTTTAGCCATGAAAAGCAGAAATGAGAATTTGGTGATTTTATTTTTTTCCTTAACTTTGCACTCATTAAGGTCTGAATATTGAATGATGATAAAGAAATATCAAATCAAGATGATAGAAATGATGATATAGAATATAGAATGATAGAAAATCAAGTAAAAGAAATGAAGACAAAAAGTACAAACCTTTATATCTTACTCATACTTTTATATCTTACTCATACTTTCCTGCTTCCTTTCTGCCAAAGCACAGAAATTCGACAATATCGACACGAAGGGATTCAGAACAATGGGAGTGGAAAGTTGCTAATGGCGTCACTGCCAACTATGCCTTCATCATTCCAAAGCCCGAATCAGCTGGCCATCAATGTGAGATGAGCCCTGCGGCAAGTCTCGACCTCTGCAATTGCAACTCTCATTATCAGTTCAAATGGGATAAGGAAAACTTCCCAAAGGCAACATGGAGCATTAAAACGACATCAGACAACAACGTAAAGTTTGACCCCCAAAAACAACACTCTCGATTTCAGCGGGACTGAAAGCTACAAGAATGATACAGGCGAGAAAGTAAAAGAGGGTGTATCAAACGATTTTGTTTTGGTACACCCTCTTATAAATGCGGAGCCGCTTACTTTTTACAAGAACATGGTCATGAAAACAGGTAGAAGTATTGTTTCTTTATCCTTTTTAAGATCCTTGGTATATATCAAGTACCTGTTACTTATATGCTCTGAATATTTTTTGCAAAATTCATCCAACGACTTGTGTGTCTGATAGCCAGAAGATTTCACCTCAAGCGGCCACAGCTTGCTTCCACGTGATAGTAAAAAATCAACCTCGTAATTGTGGTTTGACGTCTTGGAACGCCATGTATGGTAGAAAAGCCTGTTGCCTGTTGCCACAAGTAATTGGGCTACAACATTTTCATATACGTATCCCAAGTCTGCTGATAACTTGTCACTAAGAAGCTTCTGATAGATGATATTCTCGGTTACATCTTTATCCCAAAAGGCCAGCGTGACAAAAAGCCCGGTATCTCCCATAAACATCTTGTACTGGTCGTAGTCCGTATGTGCAGGAAGTCCCACACTAGGATTGTCTGAGTGGTGAGCGAAATTCACGGTAAGGCTATCTTCCATGTCGCGCAAAAACTCGGCGATTGTTTCCGAGGATTCATTTTTCCCTAAGATGCTGGTTTGTTGGTATCGGCTGGCATTTTTACTAAGCTGGGCGGGTATTGCGCTAAACATCTTGGATATCTTACCTGATGGGTCTATCTTCAAAAAATCATCTATATATATATCCAGGATTTCTCTCTTCTTGTTATCAACCTCTGTCAAGTTATTTGTTTCCAAATAAGTATTGACAGCTTGCGGCATGCCCCCAACTAACATATACAGCCTAAAGTCACGAAGAAGCTTCCTCATAGTCGCATCACCTAAAGAACGTTTACTGTTGAAACATTCTCTAAGCATATCAATTGTAACATTATCATTCAAGGCCCAACGAAACTCCTCATAGTCCATAGGATACATCGTAAGTCTTGTTTCCTCACTTGGTATCACGATGCCCTTGGTGTTCTTCCGGATAGAAAGCAATGACCCTGTCTCAATATAGTCATATCTGCGATCTTTAACCAAATATTTAATGGCCTCACGAACCTTGGGACACTTTTGAACCTCATCGAAAATAATTACAGATTTTCGTTCGTATAATCTTACACCATATATAAATTGAAGTTGCATGAAAAAATGATTGCGGTCAGAGATGTTGTCAATAGCTTCCCACAAGGCTGTTGGTGCATCAGCAAAGTCGACGAGTATATAGCTTTTGTACTCGTTTTTTGCAAATTCCTCGGCTATTGTGGATTTTCCTACACGACGTGCTCCCTTGACGAGAAGTGCTGTAGAACCGTCTCTGGTCTGCTTCCAGTTAAGCATTTTATCATATAGTTTGCGCTTAAAAACTTTTCCCATAATCTATTCTGTTTGATGGGTGCAAATTTACGATATTTATCCTAAATCCCCAAATCTTTTTAGTTAAAAAGCAGAAGAATCCCCAAATCTTTTTGGCTAAATACCAGAAGAATCCCCAAATCTTTTTAGTTAAATACCAGAAGAATCCCCAAATCTTTATACCGAAATAGCGGGAAATGCTACAAAAACTTGTCTTATACGTGAAAAAGTTGTCACCTTTAGGATGGTTAAACTAAATTTGTTACTATCTATTTTTCTTATCACTAAA
>PPYE01455720.1_pt1 | contig 13230 bp, 11 predicted proteins | sample 1559881 | NCBI WGS metagenome assembly PPYE01 (sample SAMN08240022, study PRJNA423297) | Human gut metagenome, whole genome shotgun sequencing project.
CCGGTGATCACCAGAATGGTGGATGAGCGAAAACAATATATAGACAAGTCACTGCTTGCTGCACGTGAAGCCAATGAGCAATTGGCTAATATTAAAGCAGACAGTGAAATGATATTGGCTAAGGCTCACGAGGAGCAGGCGCGCATCCTGAATGAAGCGGTCGCAACCCGCGAACGTATTCTGAAGGAAGCCAAAACACAGGCTCAGGTTGAAGGACAGAAACTGCTGGATGAAGCGAAAAAGCAGATTCAGGCAGAAAAAGACAGCGCTATCAGCGACATCCGCCGCCAAGTAGCTGTACTGTCTGTCGACATTGCTGAGAAGGTTTTGCGCAAGAACCTCGATGATGAGAAAGAACAAATGGAAATGATTGACCGTTTGCTGGATGAATTAACTGTTTCTAAAGACTGATTGTTATGTATATAGGAGTCATTTCAATGCGTTATGCTAAGGCTTTGCTGGCCTATGCCGACGAAAAGGGGACAGAGGATACTGTTTATGAGGAAGCCGGAATATTGGCAGATAGTTTCTCGAGAATCCCCGAACTTCGACAGGCATTGGATAATCCTGTATTGCCTGCTGAAACAAAGTTGAAACTGATTTGCGAAGCCGCCGGAGGAGGTTCCGAAACTGGAAGGTGGTTTTATCTTTGAAATCGGAACTTACAGATTGGATGCGAGCGTAGCTAACCAGATAAAACGGGTAAAGCAACAGTTTATAGCTAAAAATAGAAGAATAGTATAAAATTAAAAATTATAAGTTAGAAAGTAAAAGTATATCAGTTTGTATCTTTTGGTTTTTAATTTAAGGTTAATACCTGGTCGGGCTTTAATTTTTAATTTTCAATTTTTAATGTAAAAAGATTATGTCTGAAAATATAAAACCCAGCGAAGTATCCGAAGTTTTACTTCAGCAGCTGAAAGGCATCGACACCCACCTGCAATTTGACGAGGTGGGGAATGTGCTGCAAGTGAGCGATGGCGTAGCACGTATTTACGGTCTGCGCAACGCGGAAGCCAATGAGTTGCTGGAGTTTGAAAACGGTATTATGGCTATCGTGATGAACCTGGAGGAGGACAATGTAGGTGCGGTATTGCTAGGTCCTACTGATCAGATTAAGGAAGGAATGGTGGTGAAACGTACCAAACGCATTGCTTCTATTAATGTGGGCGAAGGTATGTTAGGGCGTGTCATCGATCCGTTAGGCGTACCATTGGATGGCCGCGGACAGATTGGCGGGGAACTGTGCGAAATGCCTTTGGAGCGTAAAGCTCCCGGAGTGATCTTCCGTCAGCCTGTGAACCAGCCTTTGCAGACAGGGCTGAAGTCTGTGGATGCCATGATTCCTATCGGGCGTGGACAACGTGAGTTGATTATCGGGGACCGTCAGACCGGAAAAACCTCTATCGCTATAGATACGATTTTGAATCAGAAATCCAACTATGAAGCAGGAAAACCTGTATATTGCATTTATGTAGCTATTGGTCAGAAGGGTTCCACTGTAGCCAGTCTGGTGAATACGCTGCGTGAACGCGGTGCGATGGATTATACCATAGTGGTAGCTGCCACTGCTGCCGATCCGGCTGCATTGCAGTATTTTGCTCCGTTTGCCGGAGCGGCTATCGGAGAGTATTTCCGTGACACCGGCCGGGATGCCTTGGTAGTGTATGATGACTTGTCAAAGCAAGCCGTAGCCTATCGTGAAGTATCCTTGATTCTGCGTCGTCCCTCCGGTCGTGAGGCATATCCCGGTGATATCTTCTATCTGCATTCACGATTGTTGGAGCGTGCGGCGAAGATTATCAACCAGCAGGAAGTGGCCGAACAGATGAATGACCTTCCACCCAGTTTGAAAGGCAAGGTAAAGGCAGGTGGTTCACTGACTGCATTGCCTATTATCGAAACACAGGCAGGTGATGTTTCCGCGTATATTCCAACCAATGTCATTTCCATTACAGACGGTCAGATATTCCTTGAAACCGATTTGTTCAACCAGGGTTTCCGTCCGGCTATCAATGTGGGTATTTCCGTATCCCGTGTGGGAGGTAGTGCCCAGATCAAGAGCATGAAGAAGGTGGCAGGTACATTGAAGATCGATCAGGCACAATATCGCGAACTGGAGGCTTTCTCCAAGTTCAGCAGTGATATGGATCCTGTAACGGCAATGGCTATCGACCGGGGACGTAAGAACAACCAGTTGCTGATACAGCCGCAGTACAGTCCGATGCCTGTCGGAGAACAAATAGCCATCCTTTATTGTGGTACACATAGTTTGCTGCGTGATGTACCCTTGCATAAGGTGCAGGATTTCCAGAAATCATTCCTGGAAATGATGCGTGCCGACCATCAGAAAGATGTGCTTGATGTATTGTCAAGCGGTGTGATAAATGATGATGTAACTGCAATTATAGAGAAAGTAGCAGCTGATACGGCTCAACCATTTAAAGTGAACGAATAGTCATGGCATCACTGAAAGAAGTAAAAGGAAGAATAGCCTCAGTAAATAATACGCGGAAAATTACTTCGGCTATGAAGATGGTAGCCTCTGCCAAGTTGCATAAGGCGCAGGCTGCCATAGAAAATATGCTTCCTTACGAACGAAGGCTGAATCACATCCTGACCAATTTTCTGAGTGCGGATAGTGAGGTGGAGTCTCCTTTCATTGTGAAACGTGAAGTGAAGCGTGTGGCTATCGTCGTGTTTGCCTCCAATACCAGTCTGTGTGGCGGGTTCAATGCAAATATCATCAGGCATCTGACGGTTATTTTGGATGAATACAAGTCCCTGGGTATGGAGAACGTGCTTTTATACCCGGTAGGCAGAAAGGTAGCGGAAGGTGTGAAGAAATTGGGATTCAAGGCCGAAGGCGATTTCCAGCATATGGCGGATAAACCTTCCTATCAGGAAGCTGCCGCCTTGGCAGAGGACTTGATGAGGCGCTTTCTGCATCGTGACATAGACAAGGTGGAGTTGCTGTACAACCATTTCCGTTCTACAGCAGTACAGGTCCTGACGCGTGAAACCTATCTTCCGATAGACTTGACACAAGAGAAGAAAGAGGAGGACAAAGGCAGGATACCCGATTATATTGTGGAACCGTCTGTAGATGTGGTGATGGGGGAATTGCTCCCGAAGGTACTCCGTATGAAGATGTTCACGGTATTACTGGATTCGAATGCTTCCGAACATGCCGCCCGTACTATGGCTATGCAGATTGCTACAGACAATGCGAATGATTTGTTGCAGGATCTGACGGTGATGTACAATAAGAGCCGCCAACAGGCAATTACCAATGAGCTGTTGGATATAGTAGGCGGTTCAATGGCCTGATTTTTTTCTTGGGGCAAGATACGCAGCATCTTGCCCCAAGAATTTGAATATCATGCGACAAGTTTATCGGAATCTTTCTATAAGTGTCATCCCTTCCATCGAAGGCGGGTTAAATAATCATAGTGCTCCCCCTCTTTGATAAGCTCCGCCTCGAATCCATTCCCGGCAGCATACAGGCTGAGTGTCTGAAAATCGACATAAAGCCAGTCGAAAGAATCTCCTTTTATATTTTTGTATTGCATCCGGAAGTCTATTTCGCCATAATAATCTCCTGCCAGATCAATCAGGAAACTCCCGTCCTCATCTTCAAAAAGATAACGGAGATCACTGGAATCCATCAAGATACATCCCCCGGGGCGAAGCAGTTGTTTCATCTTTTGAAAGAAAGCTGCCATATTTTCCAACTTCCCGATAATGCCCGATCCGTTCATCAGCATGAGGATTGTATCGAATGTTTCTAGAAAATGCGGATCGAAAAGATTCATCTGACGGACATTCCTTACCCCTCTTTTTTCCATTACTTCTACAGAACAGGGGGAAATGTCTATGGCGCATACCTCTTTTCCCATCTCTTGCAAGGCCAGTGCATGGCAGCCGCTTCCGGCTCCTACGTCCAGAATATTTCCTTCGGCCATTTGTAAGGCAATCTGTTCCAGTTCCGGCATTTCGTCATAAGGGCGGAATAATTGATTCACGGGTATTTCGTCTTCCTCGAACTGTGAGGAAAATACACGTAACTTATCTGCTTTGTTGTGGTTGAAATAATCGGCGATGGCAGTTCCCATCGGGTCTTTATCGGAGGAAAGCAAGTTTGTTTTCATTTGGAATCATTGTTTGTTGTTGAAGTTGCAAAGGTAGGCAATTTAGTGGAGAAAATACTACATGCTTGTGTAAGATATAAACCTTGTCACTGTAACTTATCCAATCTATCATGAAAAAACAGCAATTCTGCAAAAAGAAAAAATACATTCTAATGAGAAATACATCCTTTTTTCAGATATTTGCATAAGAAACAAGGAGTGGTTGGTGGTTAATGCACCACTAGTTGATCATCATTAGTCGATAATTTTTATGAATACATTGAAACCTCGTATAGCATCTCTGTTACAACAACTGAATGAAAGGGTTTTTGAAAAGGAGCATATTGTGGCTCTGGCTCTGCTTTCGGCTGTGGCAGGGGAAAGCATTTTCCTTTTAGGCCCTCCGGGAGTAGCTAAAAGTATGGTAGGGCGCCGGCTGAAACTGGCATTCCGCAACGCTTCCGCATTTGAATATCTGATGTCACGATTCAGTACGCCGGACGAAATATTCGGTCCTGTCTCCATTTCCAAACTGAAAGACGAAGATACGTATGAGCGTATTGTCGATGGTTATCTGCCTTCTGCCACCATTGCTTTCCTGGACGAGATATGGAAAGCCGGACCGGCCATTCAGAATGCATTGCTCACCATTATCAATGAAAAAATATACCGTAACGGACAGTTTTCCATCCGTGTTCCTCTGAAAGGGCTGATCGCCGCTTCCAATGAACTGCCTGCCCAGGGACAGGGACTGGAGGCCTTGTGGGACCGTTTCCTGCTTCGCTGTCTGGTGGGAGGCATTGAGGATATGGGAGAATTTGACCGGATGATTTCTTCTACGGATGAAACGGAACCGGTGGTGGACGAGCAACTGCAGATCACCGATGAGGAATACATCCGGTGGGAAAAGGAGATGGCTGCCATTAAAATCCATTACTCTATTTTCGAAGTGATTCATGCCTTGAAAGACCGGATAGAGCAATATAACCTCCAGATACAAAATGAGGGGGGTGTGTCGTCTCCTCTGTATGTGTCGGACCGCCGGTGGAAGAAAATGGTGAAGCTGCTGAAAGCTTCCGCTTTCCTGAACGGATCGGACACTATCCGCCTTTCGGACTGTACATTGCTGTCCTATTGCCTTTGGAGTGAGATGGATCAGATGGAGGCGGCAGAGGAGATGGTGAATGCTGCCATTCAGAAAAGTGCCGAAGGCTATCTGCTGAATATAAAAGGGCTGGAACAGGACATTGAAGAACTGAAAGAGCGACAATCGTCCGAACACAGTTTGCGTGAAGTGAACGATCCGGGCATACAGGTTATCGATACTTACTATTACCAGGTAGAGGGCGTCCGGATGAAAGAGCGCCTCCTTATTTTTGCAGCCGACTATCAACATCTGGATCAGACCGGTAAATTATTCTACCTGCATAAGGACAAGTACAAAGCCAACTGCTGTATTCTGAAGAAATATGATTCCATACTCCATGCCAAAGTTCCGCGTAATAAGATATATACGCTGAAAAAAGGGCTTCGTTCCATTTATATCAATAATTATGAATATCACTTGATGTGCTATGAGAATTGTCCTCCACCGCCGCCCGAACCCGAGCCGGAGGATTTCGGAGCCAAATATAAATCGGTGGCCGAAGCGTTGGACAGAGTGGAGAAGGATTGGTCCGGGCTGCTGGATGCGGAAACGGAATATTATGAGAAGCATTTGTTTCTCAGCGAAAGGCAGCGGGCTTCCATGCGGAGGATGCTTCGCCACCAGAAGAATACCATAGACCGATATAAGAATGATTTGAACGAAATGGCAGATGCGTACCGAAAAGAGAACCAGGAATATAAGGTTGAGAGATCTGAAGATGATCTATTCTCAGGAACTGAAAGATAGGACATTCAAAGCATACGAGGAGGATGTGAGCAACGGGGTGGTGCGTCAACGCGAACTGGAAGAGAAAGTGTTGATGTACTATCGGCGTACCACACCTTCTTTGCAGGAATATTATTCCCGCTACACTCCGGAGTGGGAGGCTTTCTATTCTTCGGAACATCTGCCGGATATGGCATTCTTGCAATACTTGAAGCAGATGCGCGGTGCTTTCAAAAAGAGGTATGAACTGGCGGAACTGAATATTGACTATTATATCAGTTTGCTGGAGAACGCTTCTCTGCTGAGAGGAGAGGGGGCCCGGACCAAGGAGTTCTTTTTGGATAAATGGCATCAGTTGCTTACCCGTAAAGAGTATGACTATCAGTACATGCATATAAACAGTTTATGTGAAGGTTTTGATTTGTTGATCCGGAAGCAAGGAAAGGAGTCGGGTAACAAACTGTTGGGGTCGCGCATGGAGTGGCTGCTTCATAATTATCCTGATTTGTACCGGAGGATGCTTCCGTATGAAACAGTGATGAAGCGCAATCCGGCTATCCGGCAATTGGCGCGTCTGCTAGGCAAGAAGCACCGGGACCAACAAAAATACGATTCTTTGTCGGGCGTAGATAAAAAGAGGCTGATCAGACACTCTCCGCATAGTGATATCACAGGGGTGACTTTGGGAAATGATTTGAACAGTTTGCTGCCCGTCGAGTATTGCTATCTGGCGGATGATGCGCTGCGTGCCGTATTTATGGAACGATATGCCGAAAAGAGATTGCAACTGTTCGATTACCAGTCCAAGGAAACGGAACCGGTAAAGGATGACAAGCATAAGGTTTCGGGGCAAGGACCCTATATTATCTGTGTGGATACTTCCGGCTCCATGCAGGGAAACAGAGAGATCTTGTCCAAATCGGCTATTCTGGCTATAGCGCAACTGACGGAGAAAACCCATCGGAAATGTTATGTCATCAATTTCTCGGATGAGGCTGTATCGTTATTGATTGAAGATTTGGGGCGGGATATGCCCAGGTTGGCGGAGTTTCTGAATAAACGTTTTGACGGTGGAACGGATATAGAGCCGGCTCTTCGGGAAGCTGCGCATATCATCAACGGAAATGATTTCCGTGAATCGGATATCGTATTGATCTCAGATTTCGAGATGCCGCCTTTATCCCGCGATTTAATGGAACAGGTAAAAGTGATTAAGCGGAGGAAGACCTCTTTCTTCGGATTGGTGTTCGGCAACAAGCCTGAGATGGAATACTTGAATCTTTGTGAACGTTATTGGGAAATGTAAGTTACAATTCTGTTACATAAATATGAAATGAATATTACTTGCTTTCTGCGCGTAATAACTTCATCATCAAATTAATGGTTATTCATTTTTAGTATAGGTCATTCCTCTTACATTTGTTATAAAGTAAAAAACAAAAGAATACAATGGGAAGAATGACTTATGTTAAAGCATTGATGTGCCTGTTATTCCCCTCTGCTGCTTTAGTTGCCCGCGCGCAACACCCGGTTGCCGGGGATTTGAAGTGTAAACTGACCGGACGGATGCTTATGGATGGTGGTGTTTATTTAAAGAATGACAACCAGTTTGGTAACGGTACGGAGTTTAATGACTTGCGGTTGGGGGTGAAAGCGACCTATCAGAATTGGAGTATGAAAATGGAGGTGGGGTATGTAGGGAATAAGGTTTCCATAAAGGATGCCTTTGCTGCTTATACTTCGGGCAAGCATATTATTCAGGTGGGACAATTTTATGAACCTTTCACCTTGGACATGCTATGCAGTACGTACGATCTTCGTCTTATTTACGCCAAGGTAGATCATGCAAAGTACCAGTTGAAACAAGGGGTGGAATTAATAATCGCTCATCAGAGGTTCTTTTTGCAAGGGGAGTATATACGGACTATGGTGAAGCGTGAACAGAATTTCACAAATTATACAGGACATGGCGGATATGTGCAATGCTCCTGGTTGTTGACAGGCAGGCAATATGGGTATGATGAAGCATTGGCTTGTCCGGGCAGACCTGTGGGGCGGGCATTGGAGCTGTGTGGAAGATTTAATATCCTTGATATGAATAATGAGGAAGCCGGTGTGTGGGGAGGGGCTCAAAAGGATTTTTCATTGGGCGTGAATTATTACATGAATAAGCATATAGGGATGAAGCTGGCTTATAGCTGGGTGATGCCGGGAAAGCATATAAAGGAGATTAGTGATAAGAATTTCAGTGTCGTGCAGCTCCGGTTCCAAATGATCTTGTAACGGAAGAAGGGTAGAAACAAATTCGGGCGCAATCACTGCGCCCGAGCCATAAAGCTAGATTTATTTTTTATTTTGCGACGGTCTTGATAGCTTCAATCAATCTGCTGAAATCTTCGGGGAACACATCACCGATGTTTCCGATGCGGAAAGTATCTGCCTGGGAAATCTTTCCCGGATAGATGACGAATCCTTTTTCCTTCAACTGATGATAGAATTCCTTGAAATCGAACTCCTTGTCAGGATAAAGGAAGGAAGTGATGACAGGGGATTGGACTTCATCTTTCAGTAAGGTCTTGAATCCCAGTGACCGCATACCTTCTACCAGTACATCGTGATTACGGCAGTAGCGTGCATGCCGGGCTTCCACACCGCCTTCGGCTGCCAGTTCGTCCATGGCTTGTTTAAAGGCACGCACTACATGTGTAGGCGAGGTGAAGCGCCATTTTCCATGTCCTTTCTCCATCGCATCCCATTGGTCGTAGATGTCCAGAGAAAGACTCTTTGATACTCCTTTACAATATTGTAATTCGGATTTACGTGCAATGATGAAACCAAAGCCGGGAACTCCCTGAATACATTTGTTGGCACTGCTGATCATAAAGTCGATGCCTAATTCCTCTACATCCAACGGCACGCCGCCAAAGCTGCTCATTGCATCCACTATCAGCTTTTTACCATGCATCTTTACCATGTGGGCTATTTCCTTTAACGGGTTCAGGATACCGGTTGTAGTTTCGCAATGTACCACTGCCACATGCGTGATTTCTGCATTGTGTGCCAGATAATCATCCACATACTCCACAGATACTTGTTCTGTTTCATCAAAGGCCAGCATATCATAGTTCATTCCATGATATTCTGCAATGTTTCCCATGCGTTCTCCGTATGCACCGTTGCTCAGAATCAATAATTTGTGTTTGGGCGTAATCACACTTCCCAAGGTCGCCTCTACGCAATAAGTACCGCTTCCCTGCATCAGGATGCTGGTGTACTCATCTGTTTTTCGTGTAGCCAGTTGTACCAATCCTTTACGTATTTCCTCTACGATGTGAACATTGTAGTCTTCATCCCATGTGCACCAGTCGGTCATCATGGCTGTTTTTACGCTTTCAGAAGTGGTTAAAGGGCCGGGGGTTAAAAGTAAGTATGGTCTCATAATCGTTTAATTCATTTTATGGTTAATAATTTCAATAATTTCGGGAAGTTCGGCAATGGTGTTTACTACATAATGCGCACCTGCCATATACATACGTTTTCTGACTGCTGCCATGCGTCTGTTCAACTCTTCTGCAGGCAGTTTTCCGGTTTCCTCTTGGGTGAGTCCCATTTCGTTGCTGCCCAGAATCACACCGACAGTCCATACACCGGCATTCACACCTTCTTTGATATCGGCTATCGTATCCCCGTATTTTATTACGCTTTGAACGGAAGGTATGGCCAGATCAATCATGTTCTGGTAAATCATGTAGGGTTGCGGACGTCCTGCCGGAAGATTGTTGGAAGTCACACAGTTGTCTGTGGTATAGCCATGGGCGGCGGCACCGGGCAGCACAATGTCCATCATGGCAGTAGTATATCCGGTGGTGGAACCTATCTTGATGCCGTCCCTTTTCAGTTTCTCGATTACTTCGATTACACCGGGAATAGGAGTCGTATATTCTTCCAGGGAGGCGAACAAGTGTTTTTCGAATTCTTTGTATATGGATACCACATCTTCCTCAGTCCAGTTGCGGTTATAGTTTTGTTTGAATTGCTCCGTCACACTTGGTAACTTGAATAATTCACGGATATGGTCTATTTTGGTCATACCCATGGGGCCTCGTGCTTCTTCCATTGTCACTGTCAGTCCTTTCTCGGCAAAAGCTTTCAGGAAAGCGGCTACCGGAGCGAAGCATCCATAGTCTACAGCCGTTCCGGCCCAGTCCATAATAACACACTCAATTTTCTTCATCTTCTTGTTTGTTGTTTATTTGGTTATACTTTTATTTTTATGTTATGGGTTACAGATGTTTTCTGCTGTTTCCTTTAAGTTGGTTAACGCCATCGGTGAAACGATGATCTTTTTATTTTTTTCTTCTTTTCTCAGCTGTCTTTCCAATTTATACCGTTGCATCAGATAGATGACCGAACCGATGAATGCAATGCTGCACACAATGCCTACCCATCCCGAGAACTGGTTATAGAACTCCATCCAATTGATATCCGGGCTGCAAAATTCCTTGAACAGCAGTACACAGACAGTTCCTGTATATCCGATAAAGTCGATGGTGGCAATGAAGAATCCCACATTTCCTTTAATCTTGAAGCAGGCAATGAAGCGCTCGAAGAACAGAGTCTGGAAACTAAGATAAACGATGTACAGGCTCAGACTTTGGAGGAACAGCCAGTAAAGGGTAGGCAGTTGCAATGCATCATAATTAAAAGCCAGATAGCTGATTGTGCCCGCTCCACCAATAACCATAGCCAGAAGCACCTGCAATACTCTGTAGTTGCTGTTTATTAACGACATCATGGCAAAGATTCCCAAAATAATCAGCGTCACCATACCGTCCACTTGTGCGAACAACCAGGAAGAAATAGTGCTGACATCAATGATATTGACCAGAAAATCTTCTTTTATATCACGTAAAATAGTGATAAACAGATTGGCGAAGAACAGCATGATCAGCAAGGGCATATAACTTTTGAACAGTTGTCTGCGTTGCTCTCCGTTCAAGGTGACACGTTCCGAACGGAGGGCGCGGTCTTCATCTGTGGGTTGTGGCAACTTGTTGAGCGACCACCCCATGAGGATAAGGAGCGGGAAGGCTAAACCACCTATCAGGGCGGGCATCCAGAATTCTGTGACACCAAATGTATTGACTACAAACAATCCCATAGATTTAGCCATTCCTGAGCTCACCGCCATACTTACCCCCAGCAAGCTGGCCAATATATCGGTAACTTTGCGTCCTTCTATGAAACTGAAGATGACTCCCCACATGCATCCCAATGCCAGTCCGTTGAAGAATAGGGCAAACACATTAAAGGGTTGGGGGAGTAATCCGAAGAAGACTAAAGCGAGTTCTGCAAGGGCTACGGAGCATACCATGAACTTCAACCGGTCCTCGCGCTTCAATTCTGAAACAATCTTGATGGCAAAGAACTTTGAAATAAGGTAGCCGAAAATCTGCATGATGGTAGTGGCTACTTTATAGTCCATCCCGAAGAAATCCATTCCGTCAAAGGTGGCAGCTGTAAAAGGTTTGCGCAGGGCATATACCAGTGAGTATGACAGTAGTGCCGCCCCTCCTGCCCACAGGATAAACAGGAAACTGGATATCTGTTTGTTTGTTTCGCTTTTTGCTTCCATTATACTAATTGATATTGACTAATTGTTTTGTTTCTTTTCTTTGTAGAAACCTCACTCCTCGTGTCCTTGGATTGCTGTTTCCGGAAGCAAAAGTAGGAGCCTTCCGAGAGAGAAAAAATGAATCTTTATGATTAATATTTTTCATATTCCACCTGTTGTATGATGTAACATTAATGTAATGTATATGTCATTGTATGTTCATATAAAAACTTGTATTTTGCAAGTTCAATAAAGAAGAAGAGAACAATGAATGATTTGATAGAAATATACCGAAGAATAGAATATCTCCGTAACAATGGTTTGAAAATGAAGGAGATAGCGGATTATGTAGATATGGCTCCCAGTGTCTTGTCTGCTCTTTATTCCAGCGTTCTGCCCACTTATGTAACCTCATTGAAACAAGGACACTCTGAAGAAGATTCATTAGATTTGGCTTTGGCGCAGGTCAATAATGTGTCAAAAAAACGTCTGTTGGGCAATTTGGCAAGTATCAAAGAGTTGCTTTTCAGTTTGGAACCTGCCCATGGTGAGGCAAAGACCAATCCTTTTATGGAGATGATGACTGCCGAGATGCAACGTTCCGTGCAGGAAGTTTATAATTATAGCGGAAGTTATCTGAGCTATAGTCTTTCTTCTTCGTGCCAATGCCTTAAAGTGGAACCCTATCTGATAGAGGCTTCCGAAGACAATACGTATGTGAAGGTGACTCACATGAGTGCCTATAATACAACGCATCGGGGAGTGGGATTATTCAATAATCATCAGAACGGGTATATTTTCTTTAACGAGCGCGAGTCACCGCAAATGGCTTTGTTCAGTATTTATCTGCAATTGCCGATGTATGATTTTCCGCCGTTTCTTAAAGGTTTGTATCTTAGTCTGGATTACAACAGGAATCCGATAGCGCGCCGTATCTTGTTTGTAAAGCAAGGAGACAGTACAGACATGGAGGAATTTCTGGAACTGAAAGGGGAGCTGGTTCCACTCGATAAGTTGACAGAATTACAAAAGAAGTATTATGACTATACTTGTCAGGAGGGAGATTGTATCCGTACCTGCATGGTTCCGTCTCCCCAACTGAATGAAAATGATTTGGAGAGGGAAAAAAAGATTTTGTCTTTATGATTCGTACATTGGAAACGGCTTGTAATAACAACATATCGCATCCGTCGCTGTTACATAAGCCTTTTCTCTTCCTTGATCAAGCCTTTTTATACGGATGTATTCTATCTCCCAAGTCTTTGGAGTTATCTCCATAAGCTTTGGAGTTGACTCCCAAGGCTATGGAGATAACTCCAAAGGCTTGCGGAGATAAAACAAACAGGAAGAAAACCTTTAACCCTACGGCGGGAAAGGTTTAGAGATATGGGTAAGATCTTTTAAGGATGAATCAGATTACAAGGCTACGCATTCCTTACGGAGGAATACCCTTTTGCAGACTTGCTCATCCACTGTAGGGATGGATTCCATTCCTGCAATGGATGATGTTTTGTCAATGCTTATGATAGAAATGTACTTATATTACCCGATGCGGAAATATAAAGTTTATGCATGGCACGGGTGCAGGCTACATATAACATGCTGCGGTCTAT
>PPYE01662377.1_pt1 | contig 13228 bp, 11 predicted proteins | sample 1559881 | NCBI WGS metagenome assembly PPYE01 (sample SAMN08240022, study PRJNA423297) | Human gut metagenome, whole genome shotgun sequencing project.
GAAGATCTCCTTCGCCAAGTATGACAGCGACTATGTTGCCGCCTACAAGGAGAACAAGACCTCCTTTGAGGATGTTCTGGCCGACATCGAGACCCTGTTTGGCCTGAAGACCCAGGGCGAGGAGGGCGACAAGCTGGTACTTACCCCCTACGAGCTGTCCCAGATCAAGACCGCCTATGAGAAGAGCATCAACGAGACTGCCACCGGCATGGATGAGCAGCAGGAGTATGTGATGTACGGCACCTACGAGCCCCTCACCGTCACCATCACCCACATCCTGAACAACAAGTCCGGCGTGTCCTTCACCTCCTACAGCCACACCGGCCTGCCCGTGGCCGTGCTGGCTCACGGTGTCAACGCCGAACAGTTCAACGGCTACTACGACAACACCGAGATCTTCAACAAGCTGGCCGGTATGCTGAACGTGCAGTAACTTCCTCTTCCCTTCCCACCCCTGTTTACAGACAGCAAAAAGGGTGCGGCTCATGCCGCATCCTTTTTGCCCATACGAAAGGACCGATCCGTTTCATGACATCCCTTCTCCTGGATTCCAACAAGCGCCGCTACTACGCGCCCTTTGCCATCTGTCTGGCCCTGATCCTCTTTCTCATCCTAGTCCCCACTGGCTTTGAGGGGGCCCTGCAATATCAGCAGGCCGACCGCTGTACCGCCCTGGTAACAGCGGTGGACGACTCTGCCATCATCGACACCGGCCTGGTCCGCTCCGGCGAGCAGCGCTGCACCCTGGAGCTGTTGGGCGGACGCTTCAAGGGCCAGACTGCCACCGGCGTCAATATGCTCAACGGCTCTTTGGAGCAGGACAAGCTCTTTGCTCCCGGCGACAAGGCCATGGTGGTGGTAAGCTACCAGGGGGACGAGATTATCTCGGTGACCATGACCGACCACTACCGCATCGGCAAGGAGGTCATCCTGGCGGGCATCTTCGCCGTGTTTCTCATTCTCTTTGCCGGGCGCACCGGCGTACGGGCCATCGCCTCCTTCGTGCTGACGGTGCTCATGCTGTGGAAGGTGCTGGTCCCCCTCTATCTCAACGGCTGGAACCCTATCTTCATGGGCCTGCTGGTGACTCTGGTGCTCACCCTGCTCATCATCGCCCTGGTCTACGGCTTTGACCGCCGGTGCCTGTCCGCTGTATCCGGCGCTTTTCTGGGGGTGCTGGTGACCTGTGTGCTGGGCATCCTGTTCACCGACCTGTTCCAGATCCACGGCGCAGTGATGGCCTACTCGGAAAGCCTGCTCTATGCCGGATATCAGGATCTGAACCTGACCCAGATCTTTATGGCCTCCATCTTTATCGGCTCCTCCGGCGCGGTGATGGATCTGAGCGTGGATATTACCTCCGCCGTCCATGAGGTGGTGGAAAAGCGGCCCGACATCTCACGCTGGGAGGCGGTGCGCTCCGGCATGAATGTGGGCCGGGCCGCCATGGGCACCATGACCACCACCCTGCTGCTGGCCTATTCCGGCGGCTACATCGCCCTGCTGATGGTCTTTATGGCCCAGGGCACCCCCATCTGGAACATCCTTAACTATAAATATGTGGCCTCCGAGATCGTCCACACCATCGTGGGCTCCTTCGGTCTGGTCTCGGTGGCTCCCTTTACCGCCCTCACCAGCGGTTTCCTGCTGGCTGGCCGTAAAAAACAGATGTCCCTCCCGGAGGCGGAATAATCCGCCTCCTTTTTTGCTGAGCTCTTGCTTTTTTTCCAGTTCCGGGGTAAAATATTGGTTCGTATTAAGATAAAGGAGTGAAACCAAATGCCAGAAGAGCTGAACCCCACCATGACGCAGAACTTCATCCATGATTTCATCGACGAGGACATCGCCCAGGGTGGTCAGTTCCAAGGCATGACCGTCCACACCCGGTTCCCCCCGGAGCCCAACGGCTACCTGCACATCGGCCATGCCAAGGCAATTTTTGTAGACTTCGGCACTGCCGAAAAGTACGGTGGTCTTTGCAACCTCCGCATGGATGACACCAACCCCACCAAGGAGGACGTGGAGTATGTGGAGGCCATCCAGGAGGACATCCACTGGCTGGGCTACGACTGGGGCGACCGCTTCTACTTCGCCTCCGACTACTTTGACAAGATGTATGAGTATGCCGTGGAGCTCATCAAGAAGGGCCTGGCCTATGTATGCGAGCTCACCCCCGAGCAGTTCAAGGAGTACCGCGGCGATGTGAATACCCCCGCCCGCTCTCCCTACCGGGATCGTCCCATCGAGGAGTCCCTGGACCTGTTTGCCCGGATGCGGGCCGGCGAGTTTGAAAACGGCCGCATGACCCTGCGCGCTAAGATCGATCTGGCCAGCGGCAACTTTAATATGCGCGACCCTGTCATCTACCGCATCAACCATATGCACCATCATCGTCAGGGGGACAAGTGGTGCATCTACCCCATGTACGACTTTGCCCATCCTCTGGAGGACGCCCTGGAGGGGATCACCCACTCCCTGTGCTCCCTGGAGTTTGAGGATCACCGGCCTCTGTACGACTGGGTTATCGTCAACTGCGATGTGCCCGCCAAGCCCCGGCAGATCGAGTTTGCCCGGCTGGGCATCAACTACACCGTCATGAGCAAGCGCAAGCTGCGCCAGCTGGTGGAGGAGGGCCGGGTGTCCGGCTGGGACGACCCCCGTATGCCCACCCTGTGCGGTCTGCGCCGTCGTGGCTATACCCCCCGGGCCATCCGCAACTTCTCCGAGCGCAACGGCGTGAGCAAGGCCGCCTCCACCGTGGAGTACGCCTTCCTGGAGCACTGCCTGCGGGAGGACCTGAACCTGACCGCCCAGCGTGTGATGGCGGTGCTGCGCCCCGTCAAGCTCACCATCACCAACTATCCCGAGGGCCAGAGCGAGACCTTCTCCGTGGAGAACAATCCCAACGATCCTGCCGCCGGCAGCCGTGAGATCACCTTCTCCCGCAACCTGTATGTGGAGGCCGAGGACTTCCTGGAGACCCCGGTGCCCAAGTACAAGCGTCTCTATCCCGACGGCCCCGAGTGCCGTCTGAAGGGTGCCTACCTCATCAAGTGCACCGGCTGCGCCAAGGATGAAAACGGCAATGTCACCGAGATCTTTGCCACCTACGATCCCGACAGCAAGGGCGGCGATCCCGCCGACGGCCGCAAGGTGAAGGGCGCCACCATCCACTGGGTGGACGCTGCCACCGCGGTGGACGCCGAGGTGCGGCTGTACGACAACCTGTTCACCGATGCCGATCCCGATGCCGGCGACAAGAACTTCCTGGACTGCCTCAATCCCGGCTCCCTGGAGGTACTGACCGGCGCCAAGGTGGAGGCCGGTCTTGCCAATGTGGAGGCTCCCGCCTCCTTCCAGTTCCTGCGCCAGGGCTATTTCTGCGCCGACAACAAGGACTCCAAGCCCGGCCATCTGGTGTTCAACCGTTCTGTGAGCCTGAAAGACAGCTTTAAATTTTAAAGTGTAATTTGAGACGGCCCGGCGGGACTGATGTACCCCGGGCCGCCTGTATGGAGGTCATAGACATGAAATACTGGTTCCGCAACGACTATTCCTTTGGCGCCCATCCCAAGGTGCTGGAGGCGGTGTGCGCCGCCAATCTGGAGGGCAACATCGGCTACGGCGACGATCAATACAGCGCCAAGGCCAAGGACCGCATTCGTGAGGTGTGCGGCTGCCCCGACGCCATGGTAGAGTTTGTTGTGGGCGGCACCCAGGCCAACGTACTGGCCTGCGCCTTCCTGCTCAAGCCCTGGCAGGCGGCCATCTGCCCCGACTCCGGCCATCTGAACGGCCACGAGGTGGGCGCTTTTGAGGCCACCGGCCACAAGATTCTCACCGTTCCCGCCTCTCCCGACGGCAAGATCGTCCCCGAGCAGCTGATTCCTCTGCTGAAGCTCCACCAGGATGTGCATCTGACCGAACCCGGTCTGGTGTATATTTCCAACGCCACCGAGAACGGCGCTGTGTATACCAAGGCAGAACTCACCGCGCTGTACACCTTCTGCCGTGAGAATGGTTTGTTCCTCTTTATCGACGGCGCCCGTCTGGGCTGCGCCCTGTCCTCCGATGCCAACGACCTGACCCTGCCTGAGTTTGCCCACCTGTGCGACGCCTTCTACATCGGCGGCACCAAGAACGGCACCATGTTCGGCGAGGCCCTGGTCATCACCCGGCCTGAGCTGACCAAGGGCTTCTTCCGGATGAAGAAGCGTATGCTGGCCGTGATGGAGAAGGGCTGGATTCAGGGTGCCCAGTTCCTGGCCCTCTTTGAGGATGATCTGTATTTCAAGATGGGCCGTCAGGCCAACGAGATGGCCGCCCGCCTCCAGAAGGGCCTGAAGGCCAAAGGCTGGAAGCTGTGGGTGGAGTCCCCCACCAACCAGGTGTTCGTCATTGCTCCCAATGACAAAAAGCCGGTGCTGGATGAGGTATGCCAGTATGAGGACTGGTGTCCCTACGATGAGGACCACACCGTGGTCCGCTTTGTGTGCTGCTTCCACACCACCGAGGCCGACGTGGACGGGTTCCTCTCCGTTCTGCCCGACCTCAAGTAAAATTTGCTCTGAAAACGCCTGTGGCCAAGAGGCCACAGGCGTTTTTTACGGGGTGGTACAGTTTACCAGCCACCCATTTCTACGGTTTCAAAGTTCTCTCTGGCCAAATAACAATAGTAGTGGACAACTCCACTGGTAGCACTGGGCCCATGTATCCAGTCCATATAATCCTCGATCACGCCTACCGTACCGGCCAATCCACTTCCCACCTCAGGCTCCAGAGCACAGACCTGATAAGTCCATCCGTATCCAAATTTCTCCTGCATTGCCCTTCCCCAATACATGGTGAAGCTGGTCAGGCTGCCTGCCATGATCAGATCCTCACTCGCGTAGGGCACAATCTCAACGTCCAGACCTTCCTTCACATAAAATACATAGACCGCGCTCCAGGTTACCCGGTGGGCTCCTGTTTCCCAATCTACCACTTCTGCCAATTCACTTACCTTGCAGGGGTACCCATCCGCCGTATAGGCAGCCACGCCCGTGATGATATCTTCTTCTATTGCATCCTGGATGGTATAGCGCCCGCCGTCCACCAAAAAGCCAGGTACCAAATCCCGCGCCAGTTCTCCTTCTTGATTATAGAAGCGGATTACATAGGGGTAATATCCAGGGATGGGCTCCAGGATGGAAGGCAGCTGATCTATGTCCACAGGGCCAGTCTCCAGCAGGCCGCCCAGATACTCCTCTTCCGCCATAATCTCTTCAGTTTCCTGATACCATTGGTCTTCTGTCTGGGAAAAGGACTCTTCACACCATTCCATAACCCGATCCTCACCGGAAGAACAGGCTGTCGCCGTACAGGCAATGCTCAGCGCCATCAGAATCATAACCACTCTCTTTTTCATTTTCTTTCCTCCTGTCATTCGGTCCATCTCGCGATGTCAATAGTAAGAGCCACCGGCATGACCTCTGGTTTTATACCAGGCAAAAAAATTTTTTATTTTTGTCTGTCTGTTCATGATCACAGCTCTCTGCTACAATAGAACTAAACTAAGAATGCCGTCGAGCTTATCAAATAAATTCTGACCGGAAGGACGTAGCCAATATGAATGGACCTTGGAACCACAACTTTGAACTGGATGACGCGGATGAAACCGAACTGCTGGAGGCATCCACCGGCTTTTCTATTCTGGAGGAGGAACAAGACAACAGTGAGATGCTGCGGGTCCTGGAGCGGCAGATCAGTACCCTTCAGGTACAGCTGGACAATCTGGAGGATGATCTGGCCCGGCTGACGGAAGGGCCCGCTGGTGACAGCACCCAGGAGGCGCTGGTTCTCCGCCTGAGAGACCAGGCGGACCGTCTGGCCGCCCGCATCGATGAGCTGGAAGCCCAGGCAGATTCTCTGGACAACAGAATCTAAAAGCACGGCCCGCAGGTACAATCTTGCGGGCTGTGTTTTTAGGTATACCGCACCATACCTAAACATAGCGATCATAAAGGGTTTCTCAGAGACAACCAGCAAAGAAATCCCGCCTTTTATGGAACTATTTGTAATATTCTGTTGACTTCTTTTCCTACTGCCCGTACAATCGAGGTGTGTGCAAACAGAGGAAATATACGTTATGCGCAGCAGAACTGCTGCCATCTTATCGAGGGAGGAAGAACCATGAAAAATTGTCTCAACTGCGGCCATCCGCTGCACAACGGGGCCGCCTTCTGCCAAAACTGCGGCACTCCGGTTCCTCAGGACCCCGCCCCCGCCAACACCCCTGCCTTTTGCAGAAAATGCGGCGAGCGGCTCACCCCGGATACAAAATTCTGCGTCAACTGCGGCACTCCCGTAGAGCAGGCATCTGCTGTATCTCAGGAACCCCAGCCTGAGGCTAAAGCTGCCCCCGCCGCCCGCCGTCCCAAAGGGAAAATAATCGCCGGTGCCATTGCCGCTGTAGTCGTGGTGGCTGCGGGTATTCTGGTGATCCCCCGGCTCTTTTCCGCTCCGTCCAAGCAATTCGTCTCTTATCAGCAGGACCTGTTTGCTGATCGCGCGCTTGGTATGCTGGAGGAAGGCGTGGACACCATCGGCAGCGGCGCGTTCTCTTCCGATCTGACGATCACCGCCATCACGGACAGCGCAGAGATCAACCAGTACCTGGAGGACTCCTCCGTCAGCCTGAAGGTGGATCTGGACCGGGACACCTTACTGGCCAACGGAGAGTTCACCCTGATGGGCAGCCCCATCCTCACAGGCCTGCTGTCTTATGACAAAGGAACTCTGGGCTTTTATCTGCCCGAGATCCAGGATACCTATTACACCATGGATCTCTCCCAAACTGTGGAGGCCCTCACCGGTCAGGACGTAGACCTGAGTGCGCTGGCTCTGCCTGAGATTTCGGGCAAGGAGTGGCGTTCTCTGCTGGAGTCCTATCTGGATGTTGTCTATACCGTAGTAAACGAAGAAAATGTGACTGTGGAGGATGGCGTATCCTTTACCCTGCCTCAGCTGGGCGGCTCCATGACGGGTACCCGCTACACCTTCCAGCCCCGGGCAGAGGATGTGGAGGCCATGCTGCTCAAGCTGGCCCAGACCCTCCGGGAGGACGAAACCCTGCGGCAGCTGATCCTGAAGCTCATCAACCCTGATATGCTGACCGCCGCCTTCGGTTACGATGTTTTCAGCGGCTATGATCTGGAGGAGGAGCTGGACAATGCCCTGCTCTCTCTGGCGGATGAGCTGGAATACAGCGCCGCCGATGCAGGCCGCGAGGTGGAGGAGTCCGGCTTTACCTGGGAGCTCTATGTGGAGGGCAACCAGGTCCGTATGATCCGTCTGTATACCGACTATTCCGATACCACTCTGGTCTATGAGTCCCAGGGCGCGGAGTCTGACCGGCGACAGGAGGCCTTCTATGTAGAGGTCTATGGTGAGCCCCAGTTCCTGCTGACTCACTCCTACACCAAAAACGGCAGCGTTTCCGATGGCATCATCAGCCTTACCCAGCCTTACGGCGGCTCTCTGGAAATGCGGTACGATATGGATTCGGAGAAAAAATCTCCTCTGGGCATCCCCCAGGGCTCCTATCAAGTATACTCGGATATGCTGCCTGTGAACCTGACGCTGGACGTAACCCAGGGACAGGACAACAGCGTGGACCACACCCTCCAAATCCAGGGCGATTCCTATGTGTTTGACGGTGCGTTCAGCTCTCTGGAGATCAACATCAATACCACCGATGGTTCTTCCGTCAAAGCCCCCGATGTGCCCCCCTACGACATCAGCAACTTCACCTATGAGGACTACTATGAGCTGTTCCAGGAACTGGGTATGGCTGTGGAGCAGGATCTGATCCGCAATCTGGAGCCGCTGCTGGATACTTCCTATGGATGGTAACGCAGTTTTATGTACCCTGCGGCAGGTGGAAAAGCGCTACTCCCGCCATGCCGCCCCTGTGCTGGGTCCCATTTCCCTAACCCTGTCCCAAGGGGAGGTATTGGGCGTCCGTGGCTCCAACGGCGCGGGCAAGAGCACCCTGCTGTCCATCCTGGCCGGGGTACTGCGGCCCGATGCCGGAGAATACCATCTGGCTCCGGAGGCCGTGGGCAAGGTGGCCTATGTACCCCAGGAGCTCTCCCTTTACCACACCCTTACCGGGCTGGATAACCTGCGGTTCTGGGGGCGGGCCTGCGGCCTGCCCTGGCAGGCCATTGCCATCCGCAGCCGCTGGCTGTTGGAGCAGTTGGACCTGACCGACAAGGGAAAGCAGCCGGTCTCCGCCTACTCCGGCGGGATGCAGCGCCGCCTCCATCTGGCCAGCGCTCTAATGATCACCCCCAAAGTGCTGCTGCTGGATGAACCTACCGTGGGCGCAGACGCCCGCTCGGTGGAGCTCATTCTGTCCATGGTGGAGCACCTGCGGGACATGGGCTGTGCCATCGCCATCATCTCCCACCAGCCCGGCGAGCTGGAGCGGGTATGCAGCCGGATCCTCACCCTGGAAGCCGGCCGCCCTGTTCCGGAGGAGGGAAGCCCATGTCCGGACTGAAAGCCGCCCTATGTAAAGACCTGAAGCTGTTTTTCAGCGGCGCCGGGGTGGCCGCCCTACTGCTGCCTTTCCTGCTGCTGGCGGCCTTCCGGATCGGGCTGGGCGATCTCACCACCCAGAGCTATGTGCAGCCTTTTCCCATTGCGGTACGGGATGAGGACGATACCATCATGTCCCGTTCCCTCATCGCCCAGATGAAGCGCATCGAGCTGTTCTCCGATGTGGCCGTTCTGGAGGAGGAAACCAGCAACGCCCAGGCTCTGGACCAGGGTGCGGCGGCGGTTATCACCATCCCCAAGGACTTTTTCTACGATCTGTACACCATGACCGACTGCCCAGTCTCCATCGTCCTCAACGGAGATATGCAGCTGGAGTCCACCCTGATCTACTCCATCTTTGGCTCTGTGATGGATATCATCCGGGGCAATCAGGTGGCCTACACAGCCGTATATCAGCTGTGCTACGGCGACCTGGACAATGAGCAGCAGTGGGCCCTCTACCAGGAATCCTCTGTCAATCTGCTTCATGACGCCCTGGGTCGTCAGAACGTCTTTGAAAATGAGGCAGTCCAGGCCGACCTTCAGGGAGCGCTGGAGCGGCGGCTAACAGCCTGTGTGCTGTCTGTGCTGGCCCTCTTCTTCTCCATTGCCGCTGTTAAAACCCTACCCGAGGAGCTGGGATTGGGTATTCTCCCCCGCTACAGGGCTTTGGGCGGTTCCACGGGAGCCTTTGTACTGTCCAAGTTCCTGGTGGCCTATCTGCTGACCCTGCCCACCCAGATCCTGATGCTGGCAGTCTTTCAGCCGGAACGCCCCATTCTGTTTCTGGTCCTTGCCCTCCTCCTGCTGGCTTCCGCCTTCGGGATCCTGCTGGGGCTGGCCGCATGGCTGGGCAATCCCGCCTCGGTCCAGCGGTGGGGCAATCTGCTGCTCTTTCTCTCCCTGGTACTGGGGGGCACCCTCTGGTCCCGTCAGCTTCTCCCCATGCCCCTGCCTGTACTGGGTAAATTCACCCTGCCCTACTATGCCGGGCTGGGACTGGAGGCTGCCGCCTACGGCCTGCCGCCGGTGAAGCTGTTGGGTCTGCTCTGGCCCATTCTGGCCATGGGAGTCGCCGGCCTTCTGTTCGCCCTGTCCATGCTGCACCGGAACAAGAGGAGCAAATCCGCCCGCACTACCCACGGCAGCCCTGCCAAACCCACAGCTGTCCCCGCCCTGCTTCCCTTCCCGGCCCGGCTGGCCAGCCTGTCCGGCATCAAGCTCACCGCCATGTCCGGCGGTCTGCGGGGACTGGTTGCTCTGCTGGCAGTGGCCCTGCTGTGCGGGATGGCCGCCTCCTCCGTTCAGGCGGGAGGCAGGCAGCAGCTGTGCCTGGCGGTCTATGATCAGGATCAAAGCGCTATGTCCCAGGAGCTGGTCCAGCGTCTGGGCCAGCATACCGAGCTCTCGGTACGCAGCTGCGGCAAAGAGGAGGGGATTCACCTGCTCCTGCTGGGAGAGGTGGAAGGTCTGCTCACCATTGGAGAGGGCTATAGCCAGTCGTTGAGCACTGAGGAGCAAATCCCCCTCCGCTATGAGGGCGCTTCGGCGTCCGTCTCCCTCCAGGGCGCCCGTGAGATCATCGCCGGGCAGGTTTCCCTCCAGCGCAGCCGGGCCCAGGCCAGCGGCAACGCGGAAGCCCATCTGGGGCGGACCCTTTCCGCCCAGGAATCCGCTCAGCTCCAGGTTCTGATGGATGAAGCCGAGGCCTCCATGCCGCCTCTCTACCAGATGCAGATGCAAAACGGCGCCTCCGCTCCCCTGCCCTTCGTCCCCAGCCAGATCAGCTTTACGGCACTGATGGTCCTGTTTACTTTGCTGACCTCGGCAGCCTGGACCGGAGGCCGGGACGGCCGGCTGGTGGAGCGGCGGATGTGGTCCCTCCCCTTTGGCCGGGTGCTGTCCTACGGCAGCGACTGTCTGGCCCTGGTGGGGCTGGGGCTTCTGGTCTCCCTGTGCATCCTGCTCTTTGGCGGCTGTACCAATCTGTGGACCGCCGCCGCTACCCTGGCCTACACCCTGTGCGTCTCCGCCCTGGCCCTGATGCTCATCCGGTTCACCAATACCGACGGGCGGGTGGATGGACTGGCCCCCTTTTTGGCCCTCATCCTCTGCCTGCTGGGCGGGTGCTTTATGGACCTGTCCCAACTCTCCCCCGCCCTGCGGACCGTCTCCCTACTGACCCCGCCGGGCCTGGCGCTGGAGGCCTCTCGGGGCACCTGGCCCGCTTTGCTGGCCCTGCTGTGCGCTGCGGCAGTTCTCTTCGTTATCGGCCTTCGCCCACGCAGAAAATAGTATCCAGCCTACAAGAAGAAAGCCTGTAACCGCAATGGTTACAGGCTTTCTTACGTTTGATTGGGGTTTCAGGGATGGTCCTGCCACAGGCGGCGGATCTCCCGCCCCCCAAGTCCCGTCAGATCGGCGCACTGGACGGAGCAGCCGCACACCACCAGCAGCTGGTCGTAGCAGACACCGGGAACTGCCCGTTCAAAGGTGTCCTCCGGCTGCTCCCTCTGGATGCGCTCCACCAAGGCCACCCGGTCATACCGGGGATTGCAGCCGCCGCAGTATTTCACTCCGATCCGCACGGACGCTCCCCCCGCAGAATGGCTTTGGCCTGGTCCAGCAGCTCCTGGCTCACGCCTCCCACCAGCACCACATCCTTCAGCTCAGGAATGGATTCCAGCAGAGCGGAGCGGATCAGGTTTTCCGTGGTCAGCATGGCGGAGGGGCAACCGGCGCACTGGCCGGTGAGCTGGAAGCGGTAAACTCCGTCTTTGCAGTCCAGGCTGCGGATGTTGCCGCCGTGAAGGGCCAGGTTGGGGCGCACCTTCTCCTCCAAAACTCCTTCGATCCGCGCTAAGATCTCACTGTGCTCAGACACGCTTCCTCACTCCTTGACGTGGGCGATCTTCTTGGCCAACTCTTTCTTCATAGGCAGGTTGCCCTGGCGGGCGATCATAATGCGCTGGGCCTGGGGAGAACCGGCGCCATGGAGAGACTCGGTGCGGTAACCCACGGCGGCGGTACCCAGAGTCAGGTTCTCAATGAGGCGCAGGATGCGGAAGCGGTTCTCCACCGACACGCCGGGGGCCGCCTTGAAGTACTTTTCCACATAGGGCCCCAGCTTGGGGTCCTTCAGATCGGCCTCGGCGGGGGCGGTGACCACCACGCCGCCGGCAATGTCCTCAGCCAGCCGGGCGATCTCATAGGGGAAGCGGGTGACGTTCTGCTTGCACACGTTGGCCAGCAGCAGGTCGATGATGTAGTTGCCGCTGGCGGTGGCGTGGCCTTCAGCGGAGCAGGCGATGCCGCAGCAATACAGGGTCTCGTTCAGGTGGGTCATTTCGATGAGCTTGTCCTTGATGTGGGAGGCCTTGGCACAGCCGTTGTAGTCGGCGGCCACGGCGGCGGCGCCGATGAGCACGTCGCCCACGCCTACCTTGCACCCGCCGTAGCTCTGACGGTGGTAGCCGGCAAACCGCTCCACCAGCATACCGGCAAATTCCGTCTCACCGCACATGAAGATGCGGTCGTTGGGCACGAACACGTCGTCAAAGACCACCAGGGCCTCCACGCCGCCGAACTCGGCGTTGCCCACATCCAGCTCGCTGTCCTCCAGCTTCCGGGTGTCGCAGCTCTGGCGGCCGATGATCATGAAGATACCCTCGGCATCCATGGGCACGGCAAAGGACACGGCGTAGTCCTTGTCCTCCGGTCCCATGGAGATGGTGGGCATAATGATGATCTCATGGCTGTTCAGCGCGCCGGTCTGGTGGGCCTTGGCGCCCCGGACCACGATGCCGTCGGGTCGGCGCTCCACCACCCGCAGGAACAGATCGGGGTCCTCCTGCTCATGGGGTGCCTTGGACCGGTCTCCCTTGGGGTCGGTCATGGCTCCGTCCACCGTCAGGTCATGCTCCTGGACGTAAGCGGCAAACTTCTTGAAATTCTCATGATAGCTGGTACCATACTTCTGGTCGATCTCGTAGGTGGTGGAGTAAACAGCATTGAAGGCGTCCATACCCACGCACCGCTGGAAGCAGGCGGCGGTCTGCTGGCCCAGCAGCCGCTGCATCTTCACCTTCTTCACCAGGTCCTGGGCGGACTGGTGGATGTGGGTGAAGCGGTTGACCTGCTGGCCGGTCAGGTTGGAGGTAGCGGTCATCAGGTCCTGGTACTCCGGCTTCTGGGCCAGATCATAGGTCATGCGCACGCTGTTCAGCGAGGGGCGAAGGATGGGATCGTCCACCGGATTCTCCACCTTCTTGCCAAACATATAGACCTGCATATGCATCTTACGGATGCTCTCAATGTACTGTTCCCCTGTCATCAGTGCCATGTTGTTCCCTTCCTTTCTCTTACTTCAGGCTGAGGATCTCCCGGGCCTCGTCGGGAGTGGCAACCTTTTTGCCGAACTCCTCGATGACCCGACGGGCCCGGTCCACGAACTGGACGTTGCTCTCAGCCAGCACACCCTTGCTGTACATCACGTTGTCCTCCATGCCCACGCGGATGTGACCACCCAGGGCCACAGCGCCGTACAACATGGTGAGGGCGGAATGGCCCACGCCGAAGCAGCTCCAGGTGGAGCCGGGGCACAGGGACTCCATGGTCTCCTTCATGAAGATCAGGTTCTTCATGG
>PPYE01072633.1_pt1 | contig 13223 bp, 9 predicted proteins | sample 1559881 | NCBI WGS metagenome assembly PPYE01 (sample SAMN08240022, study PRJNA423297) | Human gut metagenome, whole genome shotgun sequencing project.
TGTTTGTCGGGCAGCATCCTGTAGAATCTCTTTGTAACAGTAGGCTATCGATCCGATGAAGTGTACCGGATATTGCTTGTAATCATACTGCATCACATTCCTGCGAAAGAAAGCTATAAAGCTGTTCATAACTAATTGGCGGATAGCCGGTTCTTCCAAATGCTGTGCGATAAAAGGAGAGAGACTGGCCAAAAAACGATTGGGAAAGGGCTGGCGATAAACCCGGTCGATGATTTCGGGAGGCGTCAGATCGAACTGCTTCAGAAACTCTTCTTTCAAGGTGGCAGGAAGTTGATTTTTCAGAATATCTCCTACCAGCAGTTTTCCAAGTACGGCACCGCTACCTTCATCTCCCAAAATAAATCCGAGAGGAGAGATGTTACTGACGATCTCTTTTCCATTGTAAAAACAAGAATTGGACCCCGTCCCCAAAATACAGGCGATACCAGCCTCCTGGCCACATAGCCCGTGGGCGGCAGCCAGCATATCCGAATTTGCTTTAATATTCCCGATAACGGGCAGACTGTCTGCAATAGCCCGTCGGAGGACGGGAGCTTTCTCGGGTGTACAACCTGCTCCGTAGAAGTAAACTGCATTGAATTTCCCTTCCGGCAGTTGAGGCAGAAGGGAAGCTGTCAGCTTCTGTTGGATTTCTTCTTCCGACTGGAAGAAAGGGTTGATCCCTTTCGTTCCAAGTCGCTTGATAACTGCGCCGTTCAGTACGACACACCAGTCTGTTTTGGTAGAACCACTGTCTGCAATGAGTATCATATCTTAATGTATATTTTCTTTTTATATAGAATGTAGCCTATTGCCCAGTTGAGAAGGACAAAAAGCAGGGCAAATACCAGTGAGCCTCCTTTATCTCCGAAGACAGGTTGTAGGAGTGCACTGTAAATATAGCCATGTAAAGAAGTCGCTTCACCTTGGTAGGTCATAGGAATGACTGCCAGCGTAATCGCCAGAATATCTGCCAATACATAAATAAATAGCGGATTTACTCCAAACGATTCGAAGAAACGGCTCCAGTTTTTATAACCTTTAATGTCAATGATCCATACGAGTAATGCCAGAAAACTGGAACCCAGACCGCAGGTTACGAGTACGAAGGAAGGAGACCATACTTTCTTGCAGATAGGGGAACCATAACTCAGTAAGAAACCTGCGAAAGTAAGGATAGTACCTATCAGGAACAAACGTTCCAGCTTCTCATGAATATCTTTCACTTCCATCAATAGCTTTCCGGCACAGAAGCCGATTAGGACGTGGGCGATGGCTGAAATAGTACTAAGCAGTCCTTCCGGATCAAGTATCTGACCGCCATAGATATGAGCTTGTCCTAATACTGCACGGTCGACGATGGAAAGAATATTTGTTTCGTCGTAGACATATCCATTGCCGAGGGCAAGGATTGCAAAATAGCTGATGAGAAGTACAGCAATTAAATAAGGTATATATTTATGCTTCATGAGTAAAGCGACTATGGCAGTAACTCCATATCCCAAAGCAAGCCGTTGCATGACTCCGAGAATGCGAATCTGGTCGATAGGGAAGGGATCGTGCTGGAAGCAGAGAATGGAAAGCCAGCTGATGCCAATTCCAATCAGGAAAATGATCACGGTCCGTTTGAGAATTTTTAAACCCGCGGGAACACTGAAGGTGAAATTGTACTTTCTCAAAGAGATGTACGTGGAGATTCCCATAATGAACATAAAGAATGGGAATACCAGATCGGTAGGAGTTAATCCAATCCAATCGGCATGTTTGAGGGGAGCATACGCATGTTGCCAGGAACCGGGCGTATTTACTAAGATCATACCCGCGATGGTGATGCCCCGCATCACATCGAGTGCCAATAGGCGTTTGTTACTTGTTGTTACATTCATGACTGTTACTTTTTAATGTGTTAAGTTATAAGTAATTCAATTTTATCTCTTTTTTCCGAAGGAACTGTCCAGTCGATTGCGGATCATCCATGAAGCAAGGATGCCGGGAATGGTGCATACGCATACCCAGATAAAGAAGTTGGTGTATCCAAGATGTTCCTGTATCCATCCTGCCGGCATTCCCGGAAGCATCATGCCAAGTGCCATAAAACCTGTTCCAATGGCATAATGAGCTGTTTTGTGTTCACCATCTGCAATATAAATCAGATAAAGCATATAGGCAGTAAAGCCGAAGCCATATCCCAGCTGTTCGATGGCTACACAAATGGAGATTAGCAGGAGGTTGTCCGGAGTAGCTGCTGCCATCCAGACATATAAAAGGTCGGGGAGGTTGATGGCCAGCGCCATGGGAATGATCCATTTCTTAAAACCGTCACGGGAAACGAGGAAACCGCTGATGATGCCGCCTATCAGTAGGGCGGCGACGCCGATGGTGCCATAAATGACTCCGACGGATGCGGTTGATAATCCCAATCCGCCTTGTTCGGCACCATCCAATAAGAATGGAGAGGCTATTTTGGCAAGTTGGGATTCTCCCAACCGATAGGTGAGCAGGAAGAAAAACATAAGTCCCAGGTTTTTCTTCTCAAAGAAAGTGACGAATGTCTTAAAGAAATCTTCCAGTAACTTACCCGGTGTTAACCCCGGTCTTTTGACATCTGAAGCAGGGTGGGGGAGAATAAAGCGATGGTACAGTGTCAGTCCGAGGAATAATCCTGCCATCAGATAGAAAGTGATACTCCAGGCCATTGGAACATTGCCTTGCGATGTTTCCAACCAGCCTGCCAACATTACGAGGATTCCCTGACCGAAGATATTGGCGAAACGATAACAAGTGTTTCTGATGCCTACAAAGAAGGATTGTTCTTTGTTGTTGAGGCCAAGCATATAAAAGCCGTCAGCCGCAATGTCATGCGTGGCAGAACTGAATGCCATCAGCCAAAAGAATGCCAGAGTGAGTTGCACATAGTGTGGAGTCGGGATAAAAAAGGCAATACCGGCGAAACCGGCAGCAATCAAACCCTGCATGGCAATAATCCAGGAACGCTTTGTCTTGACCAGATCTACGAAAGGACTCCATAATGGTTTGATCGTCCAAGGCAGATATAACCAGGAAGTATAAAGCGCTATTTCTGTATTCGACAATCCCAGGCGCTTGTACATGATAACGGCAATCGTCATCACAGCCACATAAGGCAGTCCTTCCGCAAAATAAAGAGTCGGAATCCAGCTCCACGGATTTCGATTGTTTCTTGGTATTATGTTCTTGGCATTTCTTGTTGATATCATGGCATTAGTCTCAGATGTTATTCATATTGTTTTTCAAGTCTGCTTCCGGGATAATAGTGAGCTAAAATATCTTTGTAATAATAACCTCGCTCTCCCATTACTGCCGCACCGATCTGACAAAGTCCTACTCCGTGTCCCCAACCGGCTCCCGTCAGTGTAAAGCGGGTTGGAACATTTCCCTCTTCTCCTTTTTCCTTATCCACAAGGAATGCTGAACTATAAAGATGGGAAGGCGACAATGTACGTCGGATCTCTAATTCTTTTCCGATGGTCAGTGTCCGTAAAGTACCTACTATCTTTAATCGTATCAGGCGTCCGGAAGTTCCTCGCTCTACAGGGATTAAATCTATGATTTCCCCGAAATCAATTCCCGAACGTTGATGGATTAACTCAGCTAGTTCCTGTTGGCTATAACTGATTTTCCAACGGTAGAAATCAGTCGTTTCCTGATCGTAGTTATTAAGAACCTGACTCAGAATCTTTTTATCCTGCGTATTACAGAAAGCATCCGGAGAAGTTCGTATCCATCGGTCCGCTTCTTCTTCCTGCGTCAGATCGGGAAGCTGTATTGCCGGACCTGTTATTTGTTTCTCCGAATCAGAAGCATGGGATTCTGGTATGTAATCTTGTTTACCGGTCAGATAAGGATGCCTCACATTCTCCCAACAATTCTGAAACTCTTCCATTGCACCGCCACAACATTTGGAGAATCGTGCATCGCAAATCTTTCCTTCATACATCAGCACCTCTCCACGGGTAGCTGAAACAGCTTCGATAGCTTGTGGAGTAGAAGCACGGGTAATTCCCTGATAGCGCTGGCAATGATCATCCGCACAAACATCAAAATGCGTATGCGCTTCATGATCATACCATTTGATAAGTTGAGAGTTGAGAGTGAAAAGTGGAGAGTTGGCTGCGCTGTCCGGCTGTATAGTAGCTTTCCATTTTTCATTCTCCACTCTCAATTTATTAATCAGCCAGCTTCTGGAAATGACAGCATGTGCTTTCAGTAGTTCCAAAGAGGCGGTGGCACTCATTTCTGATGAGATGACACTTGTCAGGTAATCTTCTATAGAGATTACATTGATGGCGGTCAGTGTCTCTCCTTCGACAATGATTTTCAAAGCTCCCTGGAAGCGTTGTACTTCTTTGCGTTCCCAATGAAAATTGATGCCGATGGTGACATCCTTTAGCTCAAAGAAGATCCCGGCATTTGGCTGAGGATAGAATATCAATTCATCGTATTCTTTCCCTGACCAGTATATCTTTTCTTCTCGATAAACAGCCTTTTGTGCCCCTGAAACCTTTGTGCCGTCAGGAGTAGTGAAGCTTTCGGGAAAAGAAAATTCAATTTCTTTTCCCGAAAGGATACCAACTATAATCTGAGGTTCTTCCATTTCTTCTTTACTAGGATGTTTGATCGGTGAGTGCTTTTAACTGTTCCTGTGACAAACTGACCTCCTTGTAAATCTGAGTGATTTTTTTAGCTGTTATCTTATCCAAATCTTCTTCTCTTACAATGGGGAATACGCCACACATCTCCGCAATAGCCGGGCTTATCAACAAGCCTTTTTTCCCTTGGGCATAATAACATTCCGGCCGATGTTTAGAACGCAGGAAAATAATACAGTTCCACTGTTTTATTTCATCGCCTCCAGTGCGGTTTACTGTTTCGAGTCCATACCAGGCAATCACATTGATTAAAGGTTCCTTGTCATGATAAATAGAAACTATCTTATCGTAAAGATACTCAAACATTTCAATGATCCCTCTTCTGTTTGGAGATGAAATGCCAATGCTCGTGGTGAACCCGTTTTCTAGATGACTATGTACGCTATCTTCAGAACTAAGCATGTCCGATATGAAAGTCATCCCAAAAGGATTGGCAATCTTTTCCTCTTTTCCTGCTGCCTGAAAGTGCATATGGTCAGGGGCGGAAGCTCCGCATTCCGGTCCGTTATATAAGATGAGGAACTCGTTCATGTTTTCGGCAAGGAAAAGCATATCCTCAAAACGGTTTTTGATGGTTTGCGGGGTATGTTCCTCTTCAATTATGGTCAGATGCCGGCGGAAAATCGGATAGGGATTGAGGCATACCTCATAATGTCCGAGTGACAAAGACGTTTGTTCTGCCGGGCGATTGTCATTGCACAGAAAACAAGGTCTTTCTTGTATGGACTGAGAGTCGGTCTGGGCCATTGTAGAGATTGCCCGTTGTGGATTTGGGAAGAATCTGACTCTCTTGGTGTCCCCTCCTAGTTTGAGTTCCAGCGTCTTTTCTTTTTTAAGATTCTGTTCTAATTCCTTATAATTCTTTTTTGCCAGCTTCCAGTCTTTTTTCTGTTTTTCTATCATCTCGTTGACGAGACGCTGAAAACTTTCATCGATGCTGTGCATCCGGATTCTTGCCTGTAACTCCCAAGTTCGGATACTGTCTTTGTAGAAATTGTTCCGGTTAATTTTTTCGATATCTAATGCTGCGTCAGAGTTGCCTTCCCAACGGCGGCAAAGATAGATTACATCATAAATACGACCGATCGTATATTCACGAGAAATACTCAGACCTATGGCATAATCTTCTCCATAACTGGTATTGGGGAATTTGATCTTGCGAAGGATGGGAGTGTAGAAGGCCCGTGGGGCACCCAACCCATTGATACGTAAAGCATTGTTGGGACCGTCCTCTACTGTCCACTCTTTATGGTCAATGACACCGGGAGCTATCTCGTTCATCTGAAAATCCGTCATTAGGTAAGTCCCTATCACCATTGCACAGTTCTGCTGATAGAAGGTATCGACGATTTTCTGTAAGGTATGCTCATCCTTATACAGGTCATCGCTATCCAGTTGCACGGCAAATTTACCGCATTTCTCATGGTGTACTCCTACATTCCAGCAACCTCCTATACCGAGATCATTCTCCTGGGGAATGATATGTATTAGTCTATTGTCCGCACTAAATTCCTGGAGGGCTTCGGTGGTACCGTCCGTTGAGTGATTGTCGATCACAATCACATTAAAGGGAAAAGTCGTTTGCTGGCTCAAAGCAGAATTTACGGCGTCACGAATGGTCCGGATACGATTACGGACAGGTATGATGACAGATGCTTCAAACTCAAAAGCTTCTCTGTCCAGGTTTACTGTTCGGGAAGAAGGTCTTACATAGGCATTGATTTCTTTCAGATGCTTGATACAAACTTTCTCCATTTCGATCTGTACTTCCCGATTTTTAGGATTTACGTAGTCGAATTGTTTTTCTCCGCTTTTCCGGGTATCTGTTTCTATTTCTGTGTAAAGGAACTCATTGATATGGATGATTTGAAATAGATTACCTAGCATCAGACGCATTTCATAAAATGCAGCATATTGGAAAACTGTTTCCTCCAGAATACTTGAAGCAAGGGTGAAAATTTCGGAATTGAATAAAAGCACCGAACCGAAATCAAAATCATCCCGGAGGCTTCCTTGTTGATAATCAATAACGGGAGCTTGTTTGAGAACTCCGTCAACCAGTTGGTAATGATCTGCGTATACCATTGCATTTTCTGAGGAACTCTGTATAATCTGTGTCATGCGTTCCAGTGCGTACAATCCTAGTTTTAGCGGGGTCTGTTTCGTGTAAAGCAAAAGATAGCTGGCATCATCTGCGTTGTCAGCAATTGTTTTAATCGTACTTGTAGAGTAGAGACCGTTAATGAGGAGACATTCACACCCCGGTAAGCACTCTTTGTTGGTATCAGCGCTTAGCAGGTAGATTTTGTTCACTAATTCTGAAGCTTGCAATTCTTTTACAGTTTGTATCGTATCTTTCGGATTGCCAAAAGGTATGAAGCAATTGATTTTCTTTTTCATTTTAATGTTTTTTTATTAAAGAGCTGTTGATAGGGGCTGCTGACGATTTCCTTTTGATGAGCAGGCAAAGCCCCAGAAAAGTAAACGCGGCATTCAATATCAGTAACTCGTAGCTAATTTGATATCCATCGAACCAGGCTTCCGAATTTCTTTGCAATACGTAGCAAAGTGCAGGAGAAAGAATGGCTACTAACGGAATATATGGATCATAAACTTGTTTTTTAGTAAAAATGCCGAAAGCGAATAGTCCGAGAATTGGACCATACGTATAGCTGGCCAGCGTATAAATCGCATCAATCACACTTGTATTATTCAGTAAATTGAATACGAAGATGACGATTCCCATCACGAATGCCATCCCGATGTGCACGTGTTTCCGTATTTTGCTGAGTGCCGCTTCGTCTTTCTTGTGCGCATTCAGAATATCTACGGTGAAAGAAGTCGTCAGGGCTGTCAAGGCCGATCCGGCAGCGGAGTACGCCGAAGCTATCAATCCGATAATGAACAGGATACCGACTATTCCCGGAAAGTAATTGCCTGTGGCGATCATTGGGAACAATTCATCGCTCTTACCGGGATTCTCGATTCCCTGTCGGGCGGTGAAAGTATAGAGCAAGACACCCAGCATCAGGAAGAGCAGGATCACAAAGAACTGTGAAATCCCGCTTGTAATCATATTCTTCTGTGAGTCACGGAAGTTCTTGCAACTGAGATTCCGTTGCATCATATCCTGATCCAGCCCGTTCATGGCGATAACGGTAAAGACTCCTGCCAGGAATTGCTTGAAGAAATATCGCTTGTCGTTGACATCGTCAAAAAAGAACATTTTGGAGAGATCGTTGTCTGAAATCGTTGAGACCAATCCGCTGAAATTCAGATGCAGGCTGGAAGCTATATAGTAGATACAAAGTACGACGGAGACTACCAGACAGAATGTTTTCAGTACATCAGTCCATATCAATGATTTCACTCCTCCCCGGAAAGTATAGAGCCAGACAATGAGTACTGTCAGTATGACATTGATTATAAAGGGAATATGGAAAGGCTCGAAGATGAGTAATTGCAAGGTCAGACATACTAAAAAGAGCCGCACGGCAGCTCCGAGCATTTTGGAAATAAAGAAAAACCAGGCTCCTGTCTTATAGGAAGAAGCTCCGAAGCGATTTTCAAGATATTCATAGATAGAAACCAGATTCATCCGGTAGAAAAGCGGAACGAGTACGAATGCGATAATGAACTGTCCGACGATAAACCCCAGTACCATCTGCAGGTAGGAGAAGCCGCTGGCTTGTACCATACCCGGTACGGATACAAACGTAACTCCGGAGATAGTGGAACCAATCATGGCAAAGGCGACAATATACCATGCCGATTTGCGGTTGCCGACGAAGAAGCCTTCGTTATCTGCTTTATGTCCTGCTATATAGGAGATAGCGAAAAGGATCATAAAGTATGCTATGATAGTAATAGATAAGATAATTGGACTCATATCTGTTGCTTAAAATTCGTTCGCGGGTGAATATATTCAAATATGCTTTTCCTACAAATTGTACAAATGTAGGGAATTTATCAAATAAATGCATCCTTCTTATGAGTTTTTTATTCCGGGTGTGCCACCTGTATCATTTCTCGATGAGTGCCAGTTTTTGTTGAGAGAAGGAAGTTCAGGAGATATCTTCTCTAATGAAATGCCTGTAGTGACTGAAGTGTCGTGCATCCAGTCTATGAAACGGCAGGTATCAATCGTGCGGGGATGTTCTTCATCAGTTGCCAAGGCAAGGTAACCTCCGTCGTTGCTCAGTTGCGGAAATTTGGATATTTCGGTTATACTTTTGCCGTCAACCTTATGCTTTCTGATCAGTGTAGTTGCGGAGTGAGTAAAACAAATATATCCTTTGCCGGGAATAACAAGGTTTGTATTTTCATCTTCCTGTTTGAGTATTGTGGTACTGAATATTTCTCCCGTTGCTCTCATTTTAAACAGACGCAGAGACTTTACAGTGATATCCTGATCAACAGGATTATAGAATTCGATGTATTCGGCACCGTCTTTGGCATTGTCATACATCACTTCGTTGAATAGTAACATATTTCTCACATTGTCAGGATATTCCGGCGATTCCGGTGTGTCAGGCTTGTCCGGTTCATCCGGAACGTCCGGTATGTCGTCTGGTTCAGTACTTGTTATCACATCATCAGACAACTGTATATGATGGAAAGTGAAACCGTCACAGCGGCTTTTTGTATAAACGCAGTATATGCCGCAGCAGATTGACTTTGTGATACTTGCGTCTTTTATTTGTTTCTCCTTCGTATATTCGGTTTCCGATTCCATGCGTGTCCAGAAAGTCCAGTAGCCGTTGGCGTCGCATTCTACTTTGATAAATAATTTCGGAGAATTATTTCCTTTCATGAGTTCTCTTCCCGAAGCCAGTAATTTGGATTGATTCCCATTTTGCCGGTAAAGTGCTACATTGTCTTTTGTTCCTCCTATCTGAATGTAATAGCCGTTCAGATCTCCGGAAAGTATTTCCGATGAAGAGGCTAAATAGAAACGGGCGTAATTATTGGCGGAAGGATTAAAGGTGAGCCGTACCCCGAATTCCCATCGGGTGCTTCTTACAGAAGAAGAGGGGATCGTGACATATGCTGTTCCTGCATCTTCCTGCGGATCATTCAAGTGTACGCCTTCTTTGGTATTAATCGTGAATTTCTCGGTTTCTCCTGTCCAGGGAAGTTCTGATGTTGAACTGTCTGGTTCAAGGCTCTCTTTTTCATCCTCAGGCGGAAGCGCACAACTGTATAATAATATAATGAGGATACTCAGAAATGTACATGCCTTGCAAATTTTCATACGGCTTTAAATTAGTGTTGTTATCTACCGTATTTGTTTGTGTTCAACGCAGAGGCAATTGCGGATCGGATAATGTTCATGCTTGCAAAGGTACAGTTTCTTGTTGAATAAATGCGAAAGGTTCTTTATTGTTTTCTGTGAATGTTAGAAATAAAAGATACGGATTATACGGATTAACACGATAGCTTTATGCTTTCACAACGCTAAAACCGTGTTAATCTGTGTAATCCGTGCCTAAAAGTTATTATTCCTGCTATTACTCAAAGCGCGGCATCACATACTTGTCCGTATAAGAAGTGAAACTGATGCCGGGCATATAATGAGTATTCGAATTATTTTCCAGCTTCTTTATCAGTGAATAATCATCCGCGTTCAAAGCATAGTAATTATCGGAAGCCGGACTCGTCACCCGTACCGTCCAGTCGAACATATTTCCAATGATGGTCAGTGCGTCCGTTTCGGGATTGAATGTAGGAACTCCTGTTTTCACCACATCATATGTGCGGCTTTTCAGCACATATAAAGCATTGTTGATATCTGTCAGGAAAGCAAGCGTCTTTTTATTTCTGAATTCCGTCAGATAAAGGTGCTCTAATGTTAATCCTTCCGGCAAAGTGATAGCACGAACGTAGGGACGCCCTTTCACCTGTTTCAGATGGAACAGACGACGGTCGGCATCCAACAGAAGGTATCCTTCGTCATACTCCTTCTTCACCGTCGGGTTTCCTGCGATCTCAATGGCCGGAAAGCGGAAATCCTTCTTGGTCATAGCTTCTGTAAACAAGAGGCTTTTTTCTGCATTCACGCTATTGGAAGCCATATCGATAAACTCGATGCCTTGCGAAGTAATGCGGAAAACATCATCCGGCATCTTTAGGTCTACACGCCCGGACATCGACTCCAACAGAGGATAAAGACCGATGGAAGGAGCGTTGATATCCGTAGGTACGCTGCGGAAATTGAAATTCTCCGTCTGCACGATCTTCGGAGTGACAGCTATCCCGTTAATCGTATCCGGAAAACGTTCGTCGGACATCAACTGGCGGAAATAAAACATAGGCAGAATACTGTCGAAAGCTGCTTCGGAATAAATGTTTCCGGCAGCGTCGCGACGTACGGTTCCTTTTCCCTCTTCCTGTCCCATCAAGGCGAAATCGCCGATCACGAAACTATATAGAGTGAAAGGAGTCTTCTCCGGCTTTACGACAAAGAAGTTGTAACACCAAGGCAACTGCCAGAGAAGCAGGAAGGCGATGGTGACATATAATAGTAGGGTACTGAAACGTTTCATCTTTATTTAATTCTTCATTTTTAGTTCTTCATTCTTCATTATCCTAGTCCTGCTTTCCCGCTTTGAACCGTACGATGGAGAGCCAGGAGAAAGACGCGGTCAGCAACGTATAGACCAGCAGATACGGGAGGAATTTGTTATAAGCTTCCGGCGTGGGCGACAGGAAGAAGATTCGCAGTAACAATACGGCGATAATGAGATTGATGATTCTGCGTTTCCATGCCGGTTCGAGGCAGATCCATGCGATGAGCAGGTAGCCGGAAATACCGGCAAGATACCACGTGAGGGCGGTCAGCAGTATCTGATTCTTCAGTTCGTGAGCCAGTACTCCGCTCAGATAGACCTCCATCAGAAGGAAGTTGGAAGCGAAGCAGACAAGCAACAGTACCAAACCGGAGAACAACATATTGCCGGTCATTTTCAGTTCGGGATAGGGCAGGTGCAAAGTCAGTTTCAGACATTTGCGCTGCATCTCGGGAACAAACTGCACGATGGCCATCAGCACTCCGGCAATCAGGGGGATGTATTGTAACATATCGATGAATATGGCATCCCGCTGCATCATGACTTCCCATACATGCGCGGCGCCTTTCATTTCTATCACCCGATTGATGCGAAGCATACAGTAGCCTGTAAAACCGAGTGTGGTGACTACGGCAAGCAGAAAATACCACCGTGTCTTGATCCATTCTTTATAAAATATAGCGTACATGAGACTTCTAATTTACTTTTTAATCTTTAATTATTTTATTGAATCAGTATTTGCCGGTCAGACCGATGAAGGCATCTTCCAGATTCACATGTTCGCTATGCAGGTCCGTATAGGGTACTGACATGGATTTCAGTTTCGCTTCCGCCTCTGTGGGGGGGAGGAAGGAGAATGTTTCCAGTGTATTCCGCATCACGGAAGGATGATAGAAATCATCGGATGCGGGCAGTTCGTAACCTTCGGGAACAGTACAGGTATAGCGGCGTCCTTCTTTCAGTAATTCGTCAATTGGCTTCTGAATCAGTATCTTTCCGTAGTCCATTATGATACAGTCGTCTACCAGTCGTTCCATATCCTGAATGATATGCGAAGTCAGAAAGACAGTCTTGCCTTCGGAACGTGCATAATCGCGGAGATAGTCTACAAACAGGCGGCGATAACCGGGGTCGAGACCGAGGGAGAAGTCGTCTAATACAAGAAGCTCGGGATTCTGTGCCAGAATCAGTCCGAGTGCTACTTGTGAACGTTGTCCGCAAGACATACGGGAGATGCGCTGTCCGGTAGCTACTTTCAGTTTGTTCATCAGTTCATAATAAGCCTCTTTTTTCCATTGATTGGGGTAAAAGGCTGCGTAGAACTTCTCAATCTGGGTGATGGTCATGAATTGATACTGTACGTGGCCTTCTATCAACAGCCCGATGTTGCGGCGCAATGCCGGGGCCATCGTCTGTATCTCTTGTCCGAAGATACGGCATTCTCCGGAACGTGGTTTCAGATATCCGCTCAGGATGTTGATGGTTGTGGTCTTGCCCGTACCATTCTTGCCCAGTAGTCCGAGGATGCGGCCTTTGGGGACTGTGAAACTAAGATTTTCGTAAATCAACCGTTTGCCGTAGTAGTGCGTCAGGTTGTTACATTCTATGATTTGTTCCATTTTATTTTATCAGTTATTCTGTTCAAAAGAAGAGAAGAAAAAGGATGGGAATCACGATTCCGACAATCATTTCTATTCCTCCTCTGCCGATAATACCTTTGCTGCCTTTCAGCATGATGACTCCGGAAAGGGTGATAATGATGAGGCCGACTGCGAAAATATCCGCAAAGTAAGTCCACCATTGTCCGGGGTTGTAGTGCAGGCGTGCCATTGCTCCGATGAGCGGGCGGCGGGTGACAGATTCGTAGACTGCCTCTCCCGTACGGACGTTTACCTGCAAGTTGGACCCGCCTTTCAAGAATACTTTCATGATGTCCGTTTTCGGGAAATAGTGCTTGGTATAGTTA
>PPYE01721476.1_pt1 | contig 13220 bp, 8 predicted proteins | sample 1559881 | NCBI WGS metagenome assembly PPYE01 (sample SAMN08240022, study PRJNA423297) | Human gut metagenome, whole genome shotgun sequencing project.
GTGCTGCCCCGCCCCGCAGGTCTGGTGCAGTCACAGTGGCACCATGCAGTTTTGCGCTGCCGCCAAGGTACAGCAGCCGTCCCTCGCTGCGGGCATCAGCCCCCAGGGCGGCAAAGCCCTGTGCGCAGGCAAAGCGGTTTTGGAACAGGCCGTCATAAATGCGGGATGCTCCCTCCGCCCCCAGCAGCACCGCTGCAGCCAGCGGGGCAGTATCTGTGGCAAGGCCAGGGTAAGCAGCCGCTACAAGTTCCTGACCGCCGCGCAGCTTTGTATCCTGATCCCGCGTGATGCTAAACTCATTTTCCCCGCGGGCAACCTCGCAGCCGCTGCCCTGCAAAAAGTCCAGAAACGCCGCCAGCCACACCGGACTGCACTGCGTTACCGTCACCCGCCCGCCTGCAATGGCGGCGGCTGCCGCATAAGTCGCTGCGGCAATGCGGTCCGGCAGCACGGTATGCACACAGCCGTCCAACAGCTCGCCGCCGGTACCTCGGATGCAGACCACCGGCGTACCCGCCCCCGTGATCTTTGCCCCGCAGGCGTTCAAAAAAGCGGCGGTATCCGCAATTTCCGGCTCGCACGCCGCACCGCGCAGGGTGGTAACGCCCGCCGCACAGCAAGCCGCCAGCATCAGGGTCAGGGTTGCTCCCACGCTGGGCAGGCGCAGAGCAAAATCCGTACCACGCAAAACGCCGTGGCGGCGCAGCACCACGCACTCTGCCGCCGCGCACACCTGTGCCCCCATGGCCGTCAGCCCGGCCAGGTGGATATCAATGGGCCGCGGCCCCAGTCTGCACCCGCCGGGCAGCGGCAGCTCTGCCCAGCCCGCGCGGGTCAACAGCGGTGCCAAGTAAAACACCGACCCCCGCATAGCCCCCGCCAACGCCGTGGGCACCCGCCCACTGATCTGCCGGGCTGGCTGGGTGACAAGGTCCTGCCCGGCCCAGGCCGCCCCACTGCCCACAGCCCGCAGCAGATCCAAACTGGTCTGCACATCCCGCAGCAGGGGCACCCGGCGCAGGGTGCAGGGCTGCGCACACAGCAGCGTTGCCGCCAAAAGGGGCAGCACACTGTTTTTGGCCGCTGCCGGGCGGATGCTCCCCCGCAGCGGGTTCCCGCCTGTTACTTCGATATATTCCATTGCCGCACCGCCCCTCTTTGTTCCCACACCAAAGCGCCCTTTTCTATCATATGCCGCACCCGCACAAAACAGCTCTGTTCCACGGGTTTTACAGCAAAATCGGCTGCAGCTGCACCCCGCGCAGAGCGGCTTCCAGCGTATCCGGCAGCTGGGTAAAATCCGCTTTCAGGCTGCAGGGCTTTTTGTAGCTGTCGTCCTGGCCAAAGGGAATGAAATAATAATTTTTGCGCTGCAGCAGCGCCGCCAGCGCTCCCACGCTGCCGGAAAGCCCATCGTTGGTGGATACCCCGATCACCACCGGCCTGCCGCCGCGCAGCATGCTTTTGGCCGCCAGCGTGACCGGCGTTGCGCTGATGCCCGCCGCCAGCAGCGCCATCGTTGTGCCGGTACAGGGGGCAATGACAAGTGCCTGTGCCATATGCTTGGGACCAAGAGGTTCCGCTTCCCGCAGATCCTCCAGCGGGCGGTGGCCGGTGGCTTCCTCCAGGCGCTGCTTCCAATCTGCCGCGCGGCCAAAGCGGGTATCCAGCGCCGACGCCGCATAGCTCAGCATCGGCAGTACTTCCCACCCGCAGGCGCGCAGGCGGATGATTTGCGGCAGAACCGTTTCAAATGTGCAAAAGCTGCCGCACAGGGCAAACACCACCGTGCGCGGCGGTTCCAGGCTGGAATTCATCAGCTCACTCCCCTTTCGCTGCGGGCCGTGGCGGCACGCTCCTGTAAAATCACTTCCACGGTATGCGCCACCAGCGCACCGGCGGTTTCGGGCGCACAGCGGGCGGGCAGGCTCAAGGCATGTTCCGCACGCAGGCCCAGTTCCCGCGCGGCGGCAAAATCCGTTCCGCCGGGGCGGCTGGCAAGGTCCAGGATCAGCGCCCCCCTGGGCAGGCAGCGCAGCTGGGCCGCCCCCAGCACCGGGGCCGGTATGGTGTTGATGACCGCATCAAAGTGCGGCAGAAGCTGTTCCAACGCGGTCAGCGGTGCGGCATGCAGCCCCGCGCAGCGCGCTGCGGCCCGCTGTTCCGGCGCGCGGGCGGCAATGGTCACCTGCCCGCCCAATGCCTGCAGCCGCCGGGCCACCGCCCGCCCAATGCGCCCATACCCCAACACCAGGAACTCACTTTCCCATATCGTGCGCTGGCGCAGCTGCATCAGCAGGGCCAGGCACCCTTCCGCAGTGGGTACTGCGTTCAGGCAGGCCAGCTCCGGCCGCAAAAAGTAATCCACCAACTCCACCCCGGCGGCCTGCGCCGCTTTGCGCACCGGTTCGCTGATGCGCCCGCCAAGGGCCAGCGTACCGGGGCGGGCGGCGCGCAGGATGCGGGCAAGGTCCGCCGCCTCGGCATCCATCGGCATAGGCAGCAGGATGTAATCCGCCTGCCCGGCCCCCTCTGCCCCCAGCACGGTATAGCCGCTGTTCTGCAGCGCCTGCGCCGCCGCCAGTTGGCGGGCATCCCGCCCAACCACACAAAAAGTCAAATTACATGCTGCCGCCATAATGCTTCCCCCCGGTGTTGTATCTGGCCGTTTGTTCCATGTTATGCCGGGGTGGGCGGCATGGTTCCGTCAGAACATCAAAAACGCCTGCCGCAAAAAAGTTCCCCCGCCTGCATCACAAAGAATACAGACAGGGGAATTTTTCTATTTATTGGTTGTGCTCCGTTTTAATAGCTGCGCAGGGCATCGCACTGACCGCGCAGGATACGCAGCGGCTCCACGGGGGTTTTGCCCACGCGCACTTCCACCACGGTAGCTTTGTCGGTGGTGCCAAGGGCATCGCCCTGGGCCACGATTGCACCTTTTTCTACCGTCAGCCTGCGCAGGCCATAGTAAATAGTCTTTACGCCCGCGCCGTGCTCGATCACCAGCGTATTGCCCACATTGGGCAATTTTTCCGCCAGCAGTACCTTGCCGCCCGCCGGGGCAATCAGGTCGCACCTGCCGGAAAGCACCACATTGATGCTGGTGCGGCCGGTACCGGTGTTGTTCTTGCGCTCGGTCTGGGTACGGTTGACATATTCGGTCAGGCCATACGGCAGGGTGACCTCCACCTTATCGCTGAACGGCGAAGCAAACCCAGTGTCCGCCCAGTAGATGGTATCCGATGCCGTATCCAGCAGGTCCAGCACCTCCTGCGGGGTATCATCCGCGCCGACATACGGTGTGACCAGCCTGGACTTGGAAGTATAATCCCGAAAAGATGCGGCGCTCTTGCTCACGTTCAGGGTAAGCTCCTGCACCTCACCGTCCACGGTGACCTTGATGGTATAGCTGCCAGGCTCGGTTTCCAGCGGGACCGCCAGGTAAGCCACCCAGCCATCGCCGGTCGCGCTGGCACGGAAGCCGGTATCCGGCAGTTCTGCCGTCAGGCTTGGCTTGGTATCCGTCTGCTGGCCCGTTACCTTTACGGCCACAACGCCACCCGGCGTAACAGCCTGGGTATTCAGCCGCACGGTAGCCTTAATCGTTACATCAAATGTGAACTCATAGGTCTGGTGGCCCGAAACTGTCGGTTCGCTCTGGTAACCCTCGCCGCTGCTGACCACCAGCTTGGCGGTGTAGCTGCCGGGCGTGGTAAAGCGGTAGGCGGCAAATTCCTGGGCACTGCCGCTGAACACTTCCTGCTTGTTCTCGTCTTTAACGGTCACTTCGGCGCTGCAGTCCGCCGGGGCCACCCGCAGCGTCATGGTGCCGCCGCCAAAATCAGATTCCAGCGCTGTGGGAGTGCTGGAAAGTGTCTCGGCATAGGTACGCTTAAGGTGGTTGCCTGCCACCGGCACCTGCCAATGGTACGCCACGGGGTCCAGCTGCTGGCCCGCCACTGTTACCGTAACGGCAGGAATCATATCCGGCGTGGCCTTTTTGTACAACCAGTATATGCCGCCTGCGGCGATCATACCCGCCAGCAGCACCACCAGCAGCAGCCAGCCGATCAGCAGCCGCACGGCGCGGCCCACTTTGCTGCCCGTCGATTCCGGTGTATCTGCCTCTTTCTCCGCCTGTTCTGCTTCGGCATCCTCGATCTGTTCAATCGAAACCTGGACCGTTCGGGTGATCTCCGCCTTGCGCCGCTCTGCGGCAGCGCGCTGTTCCGGGGTCAGTTCCGGTTCGTCATCCTCCGGTTCCGGCGGCTCCGTGGCCTGGGGCAGCTGCGCGGCTTTGGGTTCCTGCACCGCCTTTTCCGGCATTTCCGGCGCGGCGGCTGCTTCAGCCGGTTCGGCCAAAGCGGCAGGTTCCGGCGTTTGCGGTTTTTCCGGCGCTTCCGGGGGGTCCAGCCGGGGCTCAACATATTGCTGCGGTTTTGCTTCCGGCTTGGGGGCAGCCTTTTTGCGGCGGCGTTTGCCGCCTGCCTGCCCGCTGCGCGGCGCTTTGGGCTTGGCTGTCACCTGTTCCGGGGCGGCAGCTTCGGTCTGCTCGGCTTGTTCCGCCCGCGTTTTTGGTTCTTGCGGGGATTTTGTATTTTGGGGTTCGCTTTTTTGTTTTTGCGTGCCCGTTTTGCGGTGCGCAGTATTGCTATTGCTGGCATGGGGTTTGGCCATCCTGCCTCGCCCCGTGCCTGGAGCGGTTTTGCCCTGCGTGCGCTGCCCGCCCCTGGCTTTGGGCTTTGGCTGCTGCGCCGGCTCCATCGCAGTCTGTGTTACCTTCTCTTCGTCCATCGCTTTCTCCACCAACATTTGCGATTTATCGTTGCCCTAACTCTATTTTGTTACATTGTTTCGCGGTACAAAAGCCCGCTGCTGCCCGTCAGGGCGGCAGCAGGGTCAACGGACTTGCTGCCAATGCGCAGCTCCCAGATCAGGGTATGCTCCTCACTGGTGGTGCCCAGTTCTTCGCCGCGGGCAAGGCTCTGCCCACGCTGCACCTTTACGGCATCCAGCCCAAACAGATAGCTCTTAACCCCGCAGCCATGGTCAATCACCACAGTGCCGCCGGTCAGCGCCAGCGTTCCGGCGTACACCACAGTACCCGCCTGCGGTGCCGTAACGGCGGTACCCGCTGCGGCGTTATAATTGATGCCAGTTGCCCGGCCGGTAATGGTCCCATCGGTGCGCAGCCGCGCGCCGTAATCCGCCAGAATCGCACTGGGCACCGGCGAGGCAAAATTGCCCTGCCACAGCTTTTCGCTGCTGCCCTGTGTGTAAAGGGGCCAGATCGCATTTTTATATTCCGTTGCTGCGCCCGGTATGTCTGCCTCGGCGGCCACATCCACGGTTTTGGCCTCGCTCTGCATCACGTTCAGGGTCAGCTCCTGGGTCAGGCTGCCGCAGGTCACGGTCAGAGTATGGGGGCCGCCCTCGGCATTATAGGTTACCGGGATATAGCCCATATACCCACCGGTCACCGGGCGGAACCATACATTCCCCAGGTCGGTTTCCACGGTCGGCTCGCTGCCATCCAGAATGCCGGTGATGACCAGTGCCGCCACGCCGCCCTGGCTGACGCGCTCACTGCTGAGCACCGCCTTGGGCTGGATGTTCATGGTATAAGATGCACAGTACCGGTACCAGCCGGTGGCATCGCCGGGGTCCGCCGTGTTGCGGTAAGCGGTCAGGGTCAGCTCATAGCTGCCATTTTTGGGGTAAGCATACATCGCAAAGGCAGCGGCATCCCCCTGCACCACAACACTGCCGGTCGAATCTTTCAGCGTAAGGGTCGTGCGCTGCGCCCAGTCCGGCAAAACCAGCTCCGGGGCAGCTTCCGTCATTTCGCCCAGCTTTTGCACCGTCAGGGTGCTGGGCTGTTCAAACGTGCGGTTCAGCACATTGCCCAGCACCGGCACACTCCAGTCATAGCCGATCGGTTCCAGTTCCGTATCGCCCAAAGTGGGGTGCTGCGTGGGAAGTTTGTCATCGCCCGTCATAGCGTACATGGCGTACCCGGCACCGCCCAGCAGCACCGCCAGCATAACCACCACCATAACCAGCCACAGCAAGAGCTTTTTCATGGCGTTCCCTTTCCTTGGCACAGCAGAAAAATCGAAATTCAGTCTGATTTTATAGTCACTGCCGTCATTTTTCTTATTTTCAGCAGCGCCTTATGGTTTATCTGAGCCTTTTTTATCATTTAATAAGTATCACTATTGATTGCAAGAAACACGAACAGCCGGGCCGAAGCCCGGCCATTTTCACTTTTCTGCTGGCTGTTCCGGCTTATTCAGCATCGTCAGCAGCCTTTTCTTCGGCGGCTTCTGTCGGTTCATTGTCGATGGGCAGATATTCGTCGTCATCGTCATAATCGTCGCCGTCATCGCTGTACAGCAGGCGCTCGTATTCGTCCAGTTCCTTTTCGCGGCGGCGCAGGTAGAGCGCAGCGGCAGTCAGGGCACCGGCAGCAGCAAACAAAAACGCCAGAATGGCGCCAAAAGTGGATTTCTTCATCATAATACTTTTCCTCCGCGTATTCTAAAAGGGATGGGTCTGTAAAATATTATACCCGATTAACCGGGTGAATACAATCTTTCCCTTGTAAATTTTTCACACAAAAAGGTTCAGGTATCAAGGTGATACCGCACCATTCTCCGCAGCATGGTCTCCGGAAAATTTCTTCACCTGTCAAAAGCCATGCCACTCTGCTTGCTTTTTATTCCGGCCGCCACTGGCGCATAATGCCCGCAAATGCGCTTGGCACCGCGTATTCCCCGTTCAGCTCCGCGCGGCTGGCCCAGACGCAGCCCTCCGGCGCCGGGCCTGCGGCTGTGCCGCAAAACCCGCTGATCTGCCAGATGCGATGGGTGAACACATGGCGGGTGCTTTGCAGCGGGGCCTGCCACTGCACACAAAGGCCAATGGCGCGCAACGCGGCGTCCAGTTCCGGTTGGGCCATGGCGGCACCCTCAAAGGCAAGGGGCTGCCACAGCCCGGCCAGCAGCCCTTTGGACGGGCGGCGCTGCAAAAGCACGCCCTGCGGCCCGGTGATCAACGCGGCCGTGACCGGCACCAGCGTTTTTTCCGGCTTAGCCGTTTTGACCGGCAGCTGTTCGGCCCGGCCTGCAGCGCGGCCCTTGCACTGAGCAGCCAGCGGGCAGACCTCGCACTTTGGCGCACCGTTGGGCAGGCAGACCAGCGCCCCCAGTTCCATCAGCGCCTCGTTATAAGGGCCGGGGCGTTCCTTGGGCATTTCTTCCAGCACACGGGCTGTGAACGCGCGCTTGGCGGCAGGTTTGGTAATATCGGCAGAGCTATTATCCAGCCGGGCAAACACCCGCAGCACGTTGCCATCCACCGCCGGGGCTGGGATGCCAAATGCAATGGAGGCAATAGCCCCAGCCGTGTAATCCCCAATGCCGGGCAGAGCGCGCAGGGCGGCATAATCTGCGGGAAGCTGGCCGCCGTACTGCCGGCAGACGATCTGCGCCGCCTTTTGCATGTTGGCCACCCGGCTGTAATACCCCAGCCCCTGCCACAGCTTGCGCAGCTTGTCCGGGTCGCAGGCGGCAAGGGCGGCGGGGTCCGGCAGTTCGGCCACAAAACGCTCGTAATAGGGCAGCGCCGCCGAGACGCGGGTCTGCTGGAGCATGATCTCGCTGACCCAGATATGATATGCCGAAGGCTCCTGCCGGAAAGGCAGGAGCCTTCGATTCAGTTCAAACCATTGGATCAGCGGTTCGCTGACCGCCCCCATTAAAAACCGCCGCAGGTGCGCGGGAAGGCAATGACGTCACGGATGTTGGGGATGCCGGTGACATACATCAGCAGGCGCTCAAAGCCCAGGCCGTAACCGGCATGCTTTACACTGCCAAAACGGCGCAGGTCCAGGTACCAGTCATAATCTTCGCGCTTCAGGCCCAGTTCATCCAGGCGGGCCAGCAGCACATCCAGGCGTTCCTCACGCTGGGAACCGCCGATCAGCTCGCCAATGCCGGGCACCAGCATATCGGCGGCGGCAACCGTCTTGCCGTCCTCGTTCATGCGCATATAGAATGCCTTGATCTCTTTGGGGTAATCGGTAACAAACACAGGCTTTTTGAACACCTGCTCGGTCAGGTAGCGCTCGTGCTCGGTCTGCAGGTCAATGCCCCAGCTTACTTTATACTGGAAGTTGTCATCGTTCTTTTTCAGCAGTTCGATGGCATCGGTGTAGCTCACGCGGGCAAAATCGCTGTTGGCAACCAGCTCCAGACGCTCGATCAGGCCCTTATCAAAGAACTGGTTGAAGAATGCCAGCTCGTCCGGGCAGTTATCCAGCAGGTAGCGGATGACATACTTGGTCATGGCCTCGGCGGTGTCCATGTAGGTATTCAGGTCAGCAAATGCCATTTCCGGCTCAATCATCCAGAACTCTGCGGCATGGCGGGTATCATAGCTCTTCTCTGCGCGGAAGGTGGGGCCAAAGGTGTAAACCTTGCCCAGGGCCATTGCCATGGCCTCGGCTTCCAGCTGGCCGGAAACCGTCAGGTTGACCGGGCGCTTGAAGAAGTCCTTGCTGTAATCCACCTTGCCGTCCTCGGTCTTGGGCACATCGTTCAGGTCCAGGGTAGTAACCTGGAACATCTCGCCTGCGCCTTCGCAGTCAGAACCGGTAAAAATGGGGGTGTGTACATAGGTAAAGCCGTTCTTGTGGAAGAACTCATGCAGGGCATAAGCGGCCTGGCCGCGCACACGGAACGCAGCGTTAAAGGTGTTGGTGCGGGGGCGCAGGTGGGTCAGGGTGCGCAGGTAATCCATGCCCATCTTGTTTTTCTGCAGCGGGTAATCGCTGCCGCAGGTGCCCAGCACCGTAACGGTATCGGCGTTGATCTCAAACGGCTGCTTAGCGTTGGGGGTCAGCACCAAGGTGCCGGTCACTTCAAAGCTGGTGTACAGGCCGGATTTTGCAACCTCGGCATAGTTTTCCAGCTTGTCCGCCTGGAAAACGATCTGCACGGGCTTATAGCAGCTGCCGTCTGCCAGAGAGATAAAACCGATCTTTTTAGAATCGCGCACGGTTTTTGCCCAGCCGCAGACAGTGACTTTGGTACCATCCGCCGGGGTAGCCTTATAGAGCGATGCAATTTCAACTCGTTCCATGTGTTCCCACTCCTAAAATGCAAATGTAGGGGGTGTATCTGAAAACAAAGAAAATGACGACTATTTCGCAAGCACATGCCGGATTCAAGGCAAAAGGCCGCAGGAATCCTTTGTGGATTCCAAGGCTTTTTAACGTGGAATCCGGCTGCGATTGTAGAAATAGGCTAAATTTTCGACTTTTCAGCTACACCTAGATAAAATGTATTATAACGTGTGATGCTTAAAAAGTAAAGCGCTTGTTATTTGCGGCGCTTTTTGCTCTTTTTGCGCAGGGCCGGCACGGCCCAGATGGCCGCCAGCAGCACCACTCCTGCCGCACTGAGCGCTGCCCCCGCGGTAAGACCGGGCGTTTTGTAGGTAAACGCCACCGTATGGCTGCCGGGTTCCAGCGCCACGCCGAGGAAAGCCGTATCTGCCCGCAGCACTTGGGCCGGGGTACCGTCCACCGTCACGCTCCAACCAGTAGAATACGGCAGCTGCACCACCAGCACGCTGCTGCGGGTGGTGGTGATTTCTCCACCCAGGCTGTTGGTGCCAAGGGTCACATTCTGCAGGTTTTCGGCCCCAAGGTTCTCCGCACGGGCCGCAACGGTATCCAGCTTCTGGCATTCCACCGCCAGGCGGTCAAACTGGTAATAGCCCGCAAAGGGCAGTACAATCGTGATCTGCTGCAAGGGTTCATCACTGGTGCCAAAGTTATACACAAAGTCATGCCGGCCGCAGTAATACTGGCTGTTGGGGCGGTTATACTCAATACGGCCCTCACCAATGTTGCTGAGCAGGCGCAGATAGACACTGTCCTTGCGCCAGAAATGCGCATACTGCTTTTGCAGGCTGCGGCGGTCATGGGCGCTCATGGCGCTCAGTTCTTCTTCGTTCATCGCATCCAGCGGGCTGGTGGCCGTGTACTGCATGCCCTGCACCACAAAGGCGGTCTCACAATCCGCCACCGGCTGGGCAATGGTCAGGGTAATGCGCCCGCCGTCCTGCGGGGCATAGTAGGTGGTTTCATCCAGCTGCTGCACGCCGTCCAGCTCCATTTCGGCTGCGGGGCTTACCGTATCGCCGGTCAATTCCGCTTCGGGCAGCAGGCCGGTTTCTTCCAGCACTACGCCGTCCAGCAGGGCATCCTGCTTTTGCAGCGGGGTCAGGGCGTCATAGGTTTCGCGGCTGATCTGGTTTTGCGCCGTATAGCCGATGGGCAGCGCCGCCGTATTGGGGTAAACCGCAACCGTGCTGCCGCCGATTTCCGCTGCCTGCACGGCCTGGCTGTCAAATAAGGCGGGCAGCGCCCCGGTGGAATCCGGTGCGCAGAGGGCGTATTTCACGCCGAACAACGTTTCCAGCGGGGTGCGGTTCTGCAGCCCGCGGTAATCATATTCCACCGGGGTGTTCTGCCCCAGTTCCCGGAACAGGCTGGAAAGGTAGCTGTTGTTCAGGCTGAAAAAGTACCCGGTGCCATACACATCCAGCAGCATGGGGCTGTTGATCGGCTCGTTCACCAGCGAGTCATACCGCCAGTAGCTTTGGTCCTCCATCAGATGCAGGGTCACGGCGGGGTTGTCCTGCACGGTGGTGCTCCAGGCGTAACCGGCGGGGCGGTACTCGTTCACGGCATCGGCTTCCTCAATGCCATAGTAGCCGCCAAGGTTCATCACCACGCCAAGGCAGCAGCCCACCAGTAAAACAGCCTGCACACCGCGGCGGCTGACACCATCTGCCGCCAGCACAAACACGGCCAGCAGCACCAGCAGCAGCGCGCCCAGCAGGGCGGTCTCCGTGCGGCCCTGCTTGACGCAGAACGCCACCACGCAGTAAACCGCCAGCAACGCAAACAGGTTGCGCTTTTCTTTCGGCTCAAACGCCGTTATGCCGGGGCAGACCCGCGCCAGGATAAAGGCTTCCAGCATGGTGAACGCCCACACCCAGCGGTTGGAAACGTAAGAAATTCCGTTCAACACACTGCCCGCCTGCGGCACCAGCAGCAGGGCCAGCAGACCCAGCCACGCGCACTTGAGCACGGTGTTCTGCCGCGGCTTGGCAAACAGCACCAGCACACCCAAAAACGCCGCCGAGGTCACCCCCGCATAGGTAGAGTAAGCATCATACCCCATGCCGGTGGTCATGTTGGCCAGCAGCTCAAAAAAGCGGTAGAACGGGTAAGGCGCGGTTTCCCGCGTTAAGCCAAAGCGAGCGCTGCCGAACAGCTCCTGCGCGGTGGGCAGCAGGGTGACGGCTGAAATTGCAATGCCCACCAGCGCAAACCCGATGAACTTTGCCAGCAGCGGCGGCAGGGTGCGCAGGTTTTTGGCCCCGTACCGCTTGCTATACACCGCAATGGCGTACAGCACCAGTAGCACCGCAGCCATATAAAAGAACAAAAAGTTGGAGAGTGCCGTCAGCGCAATGGCGGCAATGTACAAAACCGGGCTGCGGCCCTCAAACAGATCATCCGCTCCCAGCAGCATCAGGGGGAAGCAATACATCGGCACCAGGAACACCGGTTCGATCAGCCCTGCCTGGATGGGCCACGCACTGAACACATAGGCCAGCGCACCCAGCAGGGTGCCAAAGCGGCTGTTGCCATGGCGGCGGCTGAACGCCATAAAGGCCAGCCCCGCCAGGTAGAGCCGCAGCACGATCAGGCCCTCCAGCAGCTGCTCGGTCCGCCGGCCGGGCACAAAGGCTGCCAGCAGGTCCAGCGGGTCCCCCAAGCCGTAATAGCTCAGCGTGGTAATGATATCCGCACCGTAACCGATGGAAAAATCCCAGGTGGGCACCGCCGCGCCGGTCAGCACACAGCGCGCGGCCTGCCGCAGCCAGCGGCCATAATAGACCAGAAACGGGTAATGCTGCTTGAGGGTATCGCCATATTGGATAAAGCTCTGCCCGTTCAGCGCAAAAATAGCAGCCCAGATGCCCATCAACAGGGCAAACAGCGCCGTATAAGCCAGCACCAGCGCCCCGCGGCCCTGCCTGCGGCCCGGTGCGTGGATCAGGATGGTGTTCTGCATGGTATCCTCCTGCGGGGCGGGTGGTGTTCCACCCCGGTTTTTATGGCAGTCCCGCATCGTTCCGGATGCCGTCCGTCGGGAATCATGCGGTGCCGCCTTATCTTTGTCCAGTATATTCTATTTTGTTTTGCGTTGCAAGGGCGTTTTGCCGCGGTTACACGCTGCCGTCAAACAGGGCTGCCAGTGCCTTTGCCGCGTACTGCCCGGCCCGTACTGCCTGCTGCACCGTGTTGGCGTGGCCGCCTATTTCGATCAGCAGCGCACCGGGGCTGACATCCTGATTATAGAACCGGTACCCGCACAGGACCGGCCGGGTCAGGCCGGGGTACAGCATTTCCATGCGTTCCTCCCACTTGGCGGCAAAGCAGAGGTTCAGCCGCCAGTTGGGCAGCTGGACGGTGCCGCCGTTATTGCACCCGGCAATGATCATGACCTGTGCAGTCGGCTGGCCGTCCAGCGTTGTCAGGGGGCGCACACGGGCATCGCCGCTTTCCATCGCGTCGCGGTGTACATCCAGCACCACTTTGATGCTGGGGTATTCTTCCAGGTAGCGCCGCGCTGTCTGGGCGCTGCGGGCGTAACTTTCGGTGTAGCTGGGGGAATCATGCAGGGTGGTATCGTGCAGGGTGGTGATCCCGGCATCGTTTAGCACTTTGGTCATTGCCTCCCCCACCGCGCACATGTTCAGGGTGGTATCTTTGGTGCGGGCGGTAAAGTCGGGGTCATACACCGGGGTGTCCCAGGTCTGGTAGGTTTCCGTTGCGTGGGTGTGCAGGATCAGCACCTGCGGGTCCGGGCTGCCGGGGGTAACGGTAAAGGACAGCGCTCCCTGCGCCGCGGAGGCAATGGTTGAATCTGGTTCATCCGTTGCATTTTTGATACTGCCCGCCGCAAGGGCAATATATCCCTGCCCGCTGCCCTGGCCGAAAGTCCGGTCAAGGATGGGCGCTGTCGTCTGCACCCCCGGCGGTATGGTAATGGTTGGGGCCGGGGTGGCTTCCGGTTCCGCCGTGGGCTGCGGTGTGGGGCTGGGGGTTGGCTGGACGGATGGTTCCGGGG
>PPYE01662447.1_pt1 | contig 13219 bp, 10 predicted proteins | sample 1559881 | NCBI WGS metagenome assembly PPYE01 (sample SAMN08240022, study PRJNA423297) | Human gut metagenome, whole genome shotgun sequencing project.
GTGTTTAGGGGCAGGGGCCCCCCTAAACCGAAAATCCGCCAGTGGGTACTCGCTGGCTGTGCTTGCTACCGTAACCCTTTTTCGTTTTCCCCTCTATCAATACTACAATTCCCAATACGCAAAATGGCCAAGAAAAGCTCCGACCAAGCGTCTAAATTCTTCGCTTGGTCGGAGTTTTTTTACTTCATTATGATAGCGGATACATCCGTATAATCCGGCTGATTATAAAACTCATAGCTGGAAATGACGTTCGTATTGTATGCAGCCATCCCCTTCACGCGAGTCAGAGGAATAATCGTTGCTTCATCATGGAGCTCTTGAAGCAGAGTGTTGTAAACGCTCTGAATCTCGTCCTCATTTGTCATCGCATTAAGGCTGTTGATGAGTTCGTCTGCATTCTCCATACCTGCTAACCCCTGAGCCAGATAGTTATCAATGACAGTGTTTGTCAGGCAGCGAGAAATTAACAGATATGGATCGGAAGGGATCGCATTTGTAATTGCAATCGCTAAATCGAAATCTCCATTGGAGATGTCCTGGAAATAAACCATCTGTTCTTTACCCACCGGGGTAATTTCAAAGCCAACTTCTTTTAGCTGTGCGGCGAGAACTGAGGACAAATCTCCAAGGGAAGCCTGATCGGTGGCGTAAAGAAGATTCCCGGACAACTTAACGCCGTCTTTTTCACGGATACCATCTCCGTCGCTGTCAACCCATCCAGCGTCTTCCAGAATTTGCTTTGCCTTTTCCACATCATACTCATAAGTTCCGGTATCCACATCACAATAGGGTAACTCTTTATCCAGAACCGAATCAGCCGAAGTTTCTACACCATAGAAAATGTTTGTGGAGATGCTTTGCGTATCGATTGCATGGTTTGCGGCCAACCGAACGGCAGGATCGTTAAAAGGTGCGTGTGAAACATTGAATCCCATGGTACGGCTCTGAATGGTGGCATCAGAAGAAACAGCAGTAAATCCCGGAGCGGTGGACAACTCCTCAAAGGTATTATAAGTGAGATTAGCCTGTCCAACAATCATGTCGATTTCGCCGTTACGCAGAGCTAAAACTTTCGCATCATTATCCGGAATAACTTTCACATGGAATACATCCACATCGGATTCTCCACGGTCAAAGTATGGATTGCGTACAAAAGTATAGGTTTCATTTTCTTTCTGCCCATCGTACATATAAGGACCGGTACCGAGCGTTTTTGTCTTGGTAATTTCGGCAAGGCTTCCGTCCTCATTATATCCGGCAGGGGACATCATCGACATAGGCATGGGAACAGCGAAGTCCTGCAAAGCACCATAATATGGTGTTGTCAGCTTTATTCCCTGCTTCAGATAAAAAGTATAAGTCAGTCCGTCGGAAGATACTTCCCACCGCTCCGCAAGGCCGGGTACGATTTCACCATCTTCATATCGCACCAGCGTTTCATAAAAGTTTGTCAGGAAGTAGTACAGACCGTAAGTACCATTGGTCACATTGGGTGCCTGGAGTGAAAAGAAGCCGCCTTCAAAATCCCAGCTTTCGCAGAAAGTCACTTCTTTAACAGTATTCTCTTGGCTGGCGGAAGAACTTTAACTGGGTTCTGAAGCGCAGCCAGAAAAAGATAAGGTTGTCATCATTGCGGCAAGAAACAGTGCAAGAATTTTTTTCGTTCGTTTCATGTTCTCCTCCTACTTCAGATCAACAAGAGCGATATTGTAGTAATCTGGTTCACTGGCAAAAGTATAACCAGCAATCTCTTCATTTTGGAACGCGACGATTCCCTTTACACGGGATAGAGGGATAATAACTGCATCATCATGGAGCGTCTGCAAAATAGAGTTATAAACCTCTTGAATTTCTGCATCCTCCGTCATGGAATAAAGGCTGTTGATCAGCGCGTCCGAATTAGGCAAACTCTGCAACCCCTGCGCTACCATATTGTCACGCATTGGCTCTCGTCGTAGGTTCGCGACAAACTGGAAGGGGTCCATGGGAATATTAAATGTAATGCCAATGCCTATCCCATATTCTCCACGGTTCACATCCTGATAATAGGTCATGGTCTCTTTGCTCGATGTTGTAACTTCAAATCCAACCGCTTTCAAATCCTCGGCAACAGCAGCGGTTACGTCCTCCAGCATGGCAAGATCGCTGCTGCAGGAGATGGATGTACTCAATTTAACCCCATCTTTTTCACGGACGCCATCCCCATCAACGTCGAGCCAGCCTGCATCTTCTAACAGTTTAACTGCCTGTTCTGGCGAATAATGATAGGAACCAGTGTCTATATCGCAATATGGGAGAGCAGGGTCCATTACCGATTCTGCTGGAACCTCCACGCCACTAAAGATATTCTGGCAAATCGACTCTTTATTGATAGCGTAATTGACTGCCTGCCGAATCTCTACGTCCTCAAACGGCTGTGACACAGGGTTAATTCCCAGAATCCGCGTCTGAATGACTGCATCAGAAGTCAATGTGCCGAAAGAAGTATCCTGGCTCAACTCCTGATAAGCATCGTAGCTCATGTTATTTGCAGAAAGAAGCATATCAACCTCTCCGTTGCGGAGGGCCAGCAGCTTGGCATCATTATCAGGAATCACCTTCACATGGAAAATGTCCACATCAGGCTCCCCTCGGTCATAGTACGGGTTGCGAACAAAGGTATATACATCATTTTCCTTTTGACCATTGTACATATATGGCCCGGAACCCATGGTTTGAGTTTTAACAGACTCAGAAAGTGATCCATCTTCATTGAACGCATTGGGAGACATGATTCCCATGGGCAAGGGCAATGTGAAGTCCTGCAAAGCACCGTAATATGGTGTTGTTAGCTTGACTGCCACAGTATATTCGTCCACAACAGTCACTTCATCCAGCAACGTGCTGGTAAGGCCGAAGACCCCGTTGGAATCTCCTAAAATAGCTGGCATATTATCAAAATTGAGTTTTACAACCTCCGCATTGAGCTCTTCACCATCTGAAAACTTGATTCCCTGTTTCAATGTGAAAGTATAGGTAAGAGCATCCGAACTCACTTCCCATTTTTCTGCAAGACCGGGGATAATTTCACCGTTGTCATACCGAACAAGCGTCTCATAGAAATTATCCAAATAATAGAGCAGGCCAAAAGTTCCATTGTGGAGTGCTGGAGCTTGCAAAACCGAAAAGCCGCCATCAAAATTCCAACTCTCACACAGCGTTATTTCACGGAGTTCCTGTGAATTACTGCCGGTTTCAACCGGCTGATTTTTTGTTTGAGAGCATCCAACTAGGGAAAAGGCGAGAAGAATCCCTGCGATCCCAGTTGCGAATACTCGTTTCCATGCTGAATTCATTGTCATTCCTCCTAACGATTATAAGGTGTTTTGGGAGGGAGTGATTCGATCAACTCCCTCGAATATGGGTGGTTAAAGTCGTCATATCCATGAGCGTCAGTAATGGATTCGACGATTTTTCCCTCTTTCATGACAAAAATATGATCGGCCATGTAAAGTGCCACATCAATATCATGTGTGATGAACAGAAAGGTGCTTTGATACTCCTGTCTCAAATTCAGAAGAAGGTCCAGAACCTTTTTCTGGACGGTAACATCCAGTCCGCTGACGGACTCATCGAAAATCACCAGCCGCGGAGCAAGCGCCATAGCTCGCGCAATGCAAACCCTGCTTTGCTGGCCACCACTAAGTTCACTTGGAAAACGCATCAATATATCGTCCTGCAGCTGTACTTTGTGCAAAATGTCATGTACTGTGTGCTGTTCTTCCTGCCGGGTAAGATGCCGTAATTTTCGCAAGGGTTCCGCAATGCTCTCATAGATGCGACGTCGAGGATCAAGCGCTCCCTGACTGTTTTGTAAAACTAATTGAACTTCTCCATGCATCAGCCGAAGTTCCTTGGGGGAGAGGGCCCAGATATTATTTCCGTCTAACAGTATCTCACCGTTTGTGGGGGGAAGTATGGCTGCCAGCATCATCGCCAGCGTGCTCTTTCCGCTGCCACTTTCTCCGACCAGTGCATAAGGTGTATTTTCCAGCAGAGAAAAGGAAACATCATTTACGGATACAAATGGTTCTTTACTTTTTGGCGATCTGCGTGACAAGTAAGTTCTTGTCAAGTGTCGAACTTCTATCACAGAATCACCCCCTTTTCAGATTGCTTGCTTGCAATAGTTCCTGCGTATAAGGCTGCGTAGGTTTATCAAAAATTTGATATACAGATCCGTGTTCTACCACTGAACCGTCATGTAGAACCACTACATCATCTGCCAGTTTTGCGAGGACGCCAAAATTGTGCGTGACAACAATCATCGAAATTCCCGCATTACGAATAGCAGTAAACTCTTCCAAAATAACTGCTTGTGTATGTACATCCAACGCAGTCGTAGCCTCATCCGCAATGATGAGCTCCGGGGAAAGTAGCAAAGCCAGTGCAATCATGATCCGCTGTAACATCCCACCGCTCAGTTCGTGAGGATAACTGTTCAAAATGCGGGGAACATCATCCAAACCAAGTTTGGCTAATTCTTGCGTAATAGAAGCTATGGCCTGTTCCTTGGAGCTTTGCTGATGTGCGCGAAGGGTCTCCACCATTTGGCTGCCAATACGAGTAACAGGATCGAAAGCAGTCATGGGATTCTGCATAATCATAGCGATATGATTTCCACGCAACGGCCGCAGTTTTTTCGATGGTAGCTTGAATAAATCCTGACCTTTGAAAAGAGCTTCGCCACTGATGAGAAAACGACTGGGGTCCAAAAGCCCCATCAAGGCCCGGCATGTCATGCTTTTGCCGCTACCGCTTTCCCCGATGATTCCTAAAATTTGACCTGAATTGGCTTGGAAACTCACATCGTTTACTAATGAAGTACCTTTTTTCTTTAATCTTACTGATAAATGATTGACTGTAAGCAATGGTTCCATGTCATTCCTCCTCCGGAGAAAGAATATCGCGCAGGGCCTCACCAAAAAGGTTGAAGCCAGCTGCAGTCAACAGGATACAGGTGCCGGGGTAGACAATCAGCATGGGATTTGAATAAAGGTACTGCTTGGCGCTGTTCAGCATTGCACCCCATTCCGGAATATCATTTCCAAGCCCAAGGCCAAGAAATGAGTAGCCTGAAATCATCAGAATAATCGAAGCGATGCCTGTGCTAAAGTAAACGACAAGCAACGGCAGGATATTGGGCAAGATATGGGAGAATAAAATGTCTGCCCCGCTACACCCGGAAATTTTTGCAGCAGTGATATAATCCTTGTCTTTTTCTATCAGAACATAACTGCGAACTACTTTTACAAACCATACCCACATGGAAAGGATAATGGAAAGAATGAGATTGACCGCTCCTTGACCGATTACACCAATAAGAGTCAGTACGATGACCAACGGTGGAAAAGCCATAAAAATATCACAGACAATGGTCATAAGCCGATCAAATATCCCGCCAAACCAAGCGCACAACATACCAAGCGTTGTACCGATCAAAGCGAGAACTGCTAAAATCGGCAACGCCAGGCCAAGAGAGTATCTGGCCCCATACAATAAACGTGATAAAACACAGCGTCCCAACTGGTCTGTGCCGAAAGGATACTCATTGCATGGTTCTAAAAATTTTTTTGTAATGTCAACCGCCATAGGATCATGAGGCGCGAGAAAAGGAGCAAGCACGCCCATAAGCAGAATGATTGCAATTAAAAGGGTCCCTATGACAGCCTGTGGATTATGTAACAGCTTATTTTTCAAACTACCTCGCCCTCCTTTCCGCTTATCATGCGTGGATTTAACGCTCGATTGACCAGTTCTCCTACCGTATTGCAGATAACAAAAATCAGTCCGAGAATCAAAACACAGCCCGTAATGACAGGAAGGTCCCGATTAACAATGGCACTGACAAAATAATTTCCTAGCCCTGGCCAGGAAAACACACTCTCCACAATGGCACTACCGCCAATCATCATCCCAATGTTTTGGAAAAACAAGGTGACCATAGGGGGCAGAGCATTTTTTAGAACATGCTTCCAAAGAATCTGAGCGGCAGGCAGTCCTCTGGCCTGTGCGTAAATCACATAATCCTTTTTCAGATTTTCCAGGATCGTGGCCCGGAGCATCCGGACGGAAGAAGACACAACGGATGCCGCCAGTGTGATCGACGGCAGAATCAGGCTTCGCATATTTCCGTAATCCACGACCTTGAATATCGGAATACGAATTGCAAAAGCGGTTAATAGAAGATACCCAAGCCAAAAAGCGGGAATGGAAATCCCAAGAACCGTAATTATCCGAATCAAATGGTCGCAGAACCGATCCTTTCTGACTGCTGACACAATTCCAAGTGGAATGGTAATCAGGACAATCCATAACAGTGCCATTCCCACCAAAAGAAGCGTAGCGGTCAATTTTCCTGCCATCTCCTGTATTACAGGCTGATTGCTCTGATAAGAAGTTCCCAGGTCTCCGTGCAGGCAGTTACCAGCCCATCGGGCATATTGTGTCAGGATTGGCTGATCCAGCCCTTTTTCTGTACGAATGTCTTGGATCTGCTCTTGTGTTGGGTTGCTGTAAATACGTCGGGCAATCGCTTCTGCTGGATCGACCGAGGACAGATTCGCCAAAATGAAGGACAGCAGGCTCACACCGATGAGCACGATCAGAACTCTTATCAGCTTTTTTATGAAATGCAAAATCCTCCTCTCTCCCTTCTTGTAAAAATAAAAATGTGGAGTGATTAGCTGAAACTAACCACTCCACATTTTATAAACAATCCGCGTTCTAATCAATAGTGAAGAGAGATTAAAAAATACAATTCAGGATTCGCTGGAAATGCCCTTAAATCCAGTGCATTCCCATGGTACAAATAGAAATATTAAAAATATCGTGACAAAGAAAAATGGTATCGTGACACTATCTTCATTTTATCTTGTGAATGTTGCGGTATTCTTGTGGCCCCATGCCAAAGGTGTCTCTGAACAATTTGGAAAAATGACCTGCATTTCGATAGCCCACTTTGAGAGCCACGGTACGGATACTATCATCCGAATCCTGAAGAAGCAGCAAAGCATAGTTCATTCGCATGACCTTGAGATATTCATAGGCTGTCGTTCCATACACTTGTCGAAAAGCCATCTGGAAACGGGAGGGACTCATATTTGCGGTTTGAGCCAATTCGGAGATCGAAGGGTAAGCCGCCAAATCCCGCTTCATCAGCGTAACAGCCTTTCCGAGAGATCGCTTATCCTTTTTATCCAATTTAACCGGCAGGTGTCGCCGGTTTTGCTCTTGCTCCAAATTATGTGTAACCAACGACAGGAGCTCCATGACCTTTCCTTCCATGTAGAGCGTGCGGGCGCTCCCCTCCGCAGGGCAGTCCTTGATTTGCTGAAAGACGAAGTTCAATTCAGGTGAGTTGGGGTTTTGCAACAGATAATCCAGTGCATTTTTGGAAGTTTCATAGGTGTCTCCATAACGCCGCTGTAAAAACTGATCAAAATAGGAGCGGGTAACGATCACCTTGGTAAATCGGGTTGGCTTGCCAGCTTCGCAAAACGCATAAGCAGTCTTGTGAGAGTTTGCGTAGCAGCAGATTCCTCGATCCACTTGTTTGATTTTGCGCCCACCCACTTTGAAAGAGCTGGAATCTGTCTCGAACTGGCTGATTTCAAAATACTCCTGCTTAATTTCTGAAACCTTTTCAAAATTTTCCTGTGGCGTGAAATCCGCCAGGACAATGAGAAACTGCTGGTGAAAATTGAGAATGCGAACACTGCCAGAACCATAATCGGACAACATCCGATAAGTGTCACAACATTCATCTGACTGCTCTGCCACACGCACAAAATGCAAGTGTTTTGGCAGATCCATATAATAGTCAATTACGGTCTGTTCCATAGGTTCACCTCCATATGTTCAGCATATCACAAGATAGTATCACAATCAAGTATTTTTATATCAAGATATTTCTAAAACGCTTGGCAAAAAGTTGACAAAACCCTTGTGTTTACAATGCTTTTTCACCGGATTGAAAATCAAATTTGAAATGAACAGAATAATTGATTTTTGCTTTTCCAGGTTGTAATCTATAGCCATGTGGTTAGCTATTTCTAACGAATAAATCTAACAAGGAGGAGGCTCAATATGCAACGCAAAAATACCTTGAGCGTTCTAACATTGATGAAAGAAGAGCGCGGCAGACTATCAGTCGGAATTATTTTGGCGATACTTTGCTCGGCGCTTTCCTTTGTACCGTATTTCATAATTTACCAAATGATTCTGTCCTTGATTCAGCAAACGCTTTCTTTCTCCAACGCCCTATTTGGGGCTATGGTTGCCGTGGCGGCTGCTATTTTACAAAATGTACTGCTATCATGTGCCACCATTTGCACACACACGGCGGCATTCAATACCATGCACCGCCTGAAACTCCGTGTGCTGGAACATCTCTCCCGGCTGAATCTTGGCTTTTTCCATGACCATGCACCTGGTCGACTGAAAGGAGCATTGTTCGATGATATTGGACGGTTAGAAGACTTTATTGCTCACAATACCATTGAACTTGCGCAGGCGATTGTGGTTCCAGTGCTGCTGTTCTTGCTTCTTCTGTTTCTCCAACCGGTCATGGCTCTGTGTATGCTGATTCCTGCAGTTTTAGGAATCGCCCTTCCTATGGCAATGATGCGGAGATACCCAGATTTGACAAATGAATATGCGAAAACCATGTCGGAGCTGTCTGGCTCTGTCAATGAGTTTGTAAACTGTATGCCCATTATCAAAATGTATGGACTTACAGCAGAGAAATTCAAAAAATACAGTTCGGCAGCTTTAGCTTATACTGGCTGTCTGAAAAAGATGGCTGGTTGCTCCTGCCGACCGATTGCCATTACGATTGTTATTTTGGATTCTGGTATTTTGTTTACCCTTCCTATCGGGGGGCTTCTTTATTTGAACGGAGGACTTACTGCGGAAGTCTTTTTGCTGTTTATCCTGTTGACGATGTGCTTTTACAGCGCCTTTTTCAGTCTGCTGAATATCATGATGGGGCACATGGAGCTGGAAAGCGGGCTTGCCAGCATTAAAGAAATCTTAAATACCCAGCCCATTTGTGGCGGTGATAAGAAACTTCCGAAAACCGGGAGTTATGAAGTTCGTTTCGATGATGTGTGCTTTGGATATGACCGGGATAGACAGGCTCTCTCCCATGTGTCACTGACGCTGAACCCCGGAACACTGACCGCCTTTGTCGGTCCATCCGGTGCCGGGAAAACAACTGCGGCCCAGTTGATTGGACGGTATTGGGATACAGACAGCGGCACGATTTCTATTGGCGGAGTTCCCCTGCAAGATATAGATTCCGAATCGCTGATGGATTTGACAGCGTTTGTGTTTCAAGATGTTTTCTTGATGGAGGACACCCTGTTTGAGAATATCCGTATGGGAAGCAATGCAACGGAGGAGCAGGTCATAGCCGCTGCCAAGGCCGCGCAGATCGATGATTTTATCTGCACACTTCCGCAAGGATACCAGACGAGAATTGGGGATAAGGGAGTGAAGTTGTCCGGAGGCCAGCAGCAGCGGATCGCCATTGCCCGTGCTATCCTGAAGGATGCTCCCATCGTGATTTTTGATGAAGCGACTTCCTATTCTGATATTGAAAACGAACATAAAATCCAGCTCGCCCTTCAAAGCCTTTTGAAAGGAAAGACAACCATCATGATTGCCCACCGTCTGCATACCATCCGAAACGCAGATAACATTGTGGTATTTGATGCTGGTCAAATTGTAGAACAGGGACGGCATGAGGACTTGGTGGCTGCCGGTGGGATATACAGTCATATGTGGAAGGCTTATTTGGGAAAGGAGGCGGTCTGATGCTACATACAATTCAAAAGTTGATTGGAAAGAGCAAAAAGGAATTATATTTTCCCATCTTTCTTATGTGCATTGATTCCATGGGCAGCATGGCACTTTATTTTGTCCTGTATCTAACGGTGCTGGATCTCTTTTTCGGCACACTTACCATGAACAAAATTGGCATTTACACACTGGTCTGCTTGTTGGGGGTGATTTATCGGATCATCGTTTACCGGAAAAGCTATCTCCTTTGTTTTGAAAGAGCCTTCAATGTAACAGGACAGTTCCGAATTAAGCTGGCTGATCATTTCCGTGAATTGAGTCTTGGCTATTTCAACCAGAACAGTACGGGATACCTGATCAATACCATGACGAACGACATGGGGAGCTTCGAGGGCGTTTTGTCTCATGCACTGTCTTTCCTGATGAAAACCGTAACTCTTTGCGGTCTTATACTGGTTGGTACCTTTTTCATCAACTGGAAACTGGCACTGGCGGAATGCGTGGTTCTCCTTTTTGCTGTTCCGTTACTGCGTTGGGGAAACCGTTTGGTAGAGCAACTCGGAACAAAAAAGAGGACAATGACGGCCCGCATGGTCTCTACCGTAATGGAGTACATCAAAGGAATTAAAATATTCAAGGCCCACAACATGACTTCCACCCACTTTGAGCGCCTGCTGGAGAGCTTGGAAAAAGTACGGAAAATCAGCGTACAAATTGAGTGTCAGATGGCTCCGCCTACGGCGATTTACTCGATCCTTGTCAATTTTCTGATGCCATTGGTCCTGTTGGGGGGCAGCTATTTATTGCTGGGCGGGCAGATTCCAAATGAATCCTTTATTGCGTTTCTTATTATGAGCATGGCAATCTCCGGCCTGCTAATCTCTTTTGAGCATTACTACATTATGCTCAAGGACTTGAAACTGGCTGCAGATAATCTGGAAAAAGCAATGTCCCATGCCCCGCTGCCCTATCAGGATGATAGCTTTACTCTGGAACAGTATGATGTTGCATTTCAAAAGGTTTGCTTCTCCTATGACAACGGAGAAGAAGTGCTACATCACATTAGCTTTACAGCTCCAGAAGGAAGTGTGACTGCGTTGATAGGCCCATCCGGCTCTGGGAAATCGACGGTTGCAAATCTGATCGCGCGTTTTTGGGATGTGAGTTCAGGTGTGATTACCATTGGTGGCCGGGATATTCGAGAGTTGGAGCCAGATCGTCTGTTGCAATCAATCAGCGCTGTGTTCCAAGAAAATACACTGCTCTCCGACACGATTCTAAATAATATTCGTGTTGGAAAACCGGATGCGACCATGGAGGAAGTCATCGTTGCGGCAAAAGCGGCGTGCTGTCACGATTTCATCTTAAAACTGCCGGACGGATATAACACAGTTTTGGCAGAAGGTGGAGCTTCCCTGTCTGGAGGGGAGAAACAGCGAATAGCTATCGCAAGAGCTATTTTGAAAAACGCTCCTATTCTGTTATTGGACGAATCCACAGCATCACTGGACGCAGATAACGAAGAGCGGATTAACCGGGCGTTAGACCACTTAATGAAGGGAAAGACAGTTTTTGTCATAGCGCACCGGCTTAACACTATTCAGAATGCCGATCAAATCATCCTATTAAACAATGGGAACATTGAAGAAATTGGAACACATTTAGAACTGCTCAAAAAGAGAGGACACTATTATTCCATGATCCAGGAACAGGAAAAGGCAAAAGCCTGGATTGCGAAAGGAGAGTAAGAAGATGAAAACGGATCGTATCAAACTCATGAGTGAAGCACCCGTATCAAAAGCGTTGTTTCAGTTGGGAATCCCAATGGTCATCAGTATGCTGGTGACTGCGCTCTACAACGTGGTAGATACATATTTTGTTTCCGGCCTTGGAAAACAGGCAGTGGCCGCTGTATCAGTTGCCTTTCCCATTTCCTTGATTTTTTCCGGCATTGGGCTGACATTCGGTGCCGGTGCGGGTTCCTATATCTCCCGGCTCCTCGGAAAAAAGGACAAAGAGATGGCGGAGCGGGTGGCTTCTACCGCCATGTTCAGTAGCATTGTTACTGGTCTGCTTGTGGCCGTGATACTATTAGTGGCATTAAATCCAGTCCTGGAATTTATGGGAGCAATCCCTTCCATCTTTGATTTGGCAAAGGACTATGCTGTGCTCTTTATCATCAGCACTGTTTTTAGCACAGCGAATGTAACTGCGGGAAATCTGGCCGTTGCCCAGGGAGCGTCCAATATTTCGCTGACTGCAATGATCGGTGGCGCGGTACTCAATGTAATTCTGGACCCGATTTGTATTACTTCTTTGAACATGGGGGTTCGTGGTGCTGCGGTCGCCACGTTGATTTCACAGATTGTTACCAGTGCCATCTATGTTTGGTTTTTCGTGGGTGGAAAGAGCTATCTGAAGATTGCCTTTTCCAAATTTAAGCCTTCTGTCGGAATTTATGGTGAGATTTTGAAGGTGGGCGTTTCCATGCTGTTGCTTCAGCTGCTTTCCAGTCTTTCCATGAGCCGTATATCTGCCGCTGCCGGAGTTTATGGCGAGGACGCGATTGCGGCCATGGGCATTGTGCTGAGGATTGTGACATTGGGGGTAAATGTAGTATTCGGGTATATGAAAGGTTTTCAACCCATGGCTGGGTTCAATTACGGAGCAAAAAACTATTCTCGCTTAAACGAAGCTATCCGGAGCTGTATGAAGTGGACTACCATTTTTTGTGTCGCATGGACGATATTGATTTTCCTACTGGCTACGCCTATTCTCTCCCTGTTTGGCGATGATCCGCAAGTCCTGGAGATTGCCGTTCCGGCTCTAAAAGCAAACACAATTTTGTTTTTTACCTTTGGTTTTCAGTTTACCTATTCCACGCTCTATCTCTCCATGGGAAAAGCATTGGGGGGTGGTTTCCTAAACATTTGCCGGCAAGGGATTATGTTTATGCCGGTCATTCTAATTCTGCCTGGAATCTTGGGACTAAATGGAGTGATATGGGCACAGGCGGTTGCAGACATCTTAACCACTCTTGTAACGATTGTATTTGCAGCTCACATTCATGGAGGATTGCGAAAAGCTATTAAAGCGGCTGATTCAAATGGAAATTATTGATAAGCAAATGTCAAAAAGCGAAATCGATTCCCAGTGCTGGAAAAGGAGTAGCCAAAAATGAAACTCTATGCGTCGGGAGAAGATTACCTGGAGGCTATCCTTATTCTCCAAAGGCAAAAGGGCATGGTGCGCTCCGTGGATGTTGCCCGGCACCTGGAGGTCACAAAGCCCAGCGTGTGCCATGCGGTGGCGACCCTGCGGGACGGGGGCTTCCTGACGATGGACAGCGACTATTTCCTGCACCTGACCGATGTGG
>PPYE01434415.1_pt1 | contig 13217 bp, 11 predicted proteins | sample 1559881 | NCBI WGS metagenome assembly PPYE01 (sample SAMN08240022, study PRJNA423297) | Human gut metagenome, whole genome shotgun sequencing project.
GCCCTGAAAACTCCTTGGTGGACGGGGTTGGTTTTGTGCGCCCTTTTTCGGGCCTGCTCGGATTATTTCTTTCACACTAGCACCCCTTCCCCTTTTTGTTTTATCATACCACACTCCCTCCGCCGGGGGCAACAAAAAAGACACCCAGCAATGGCGGGTGTCTTGGGGATTGTGGGTTATTTTAGGGGAATTTTCTCCGCCGCGCACGTGCGCTATCCTCTCGATGAGCACGAGCGGCAGCGAGCTGCCCAAGGCGCGAATTGAGAGCCCAGGCACTGGGCTAGCTCAAGAACCCCTCCACGATCTTCTCCTCGGCCTCCTCCTCGGTCAGGCCCAGGGTGCGCAGCTTCAGTATCTGCTCCCCCGCTATCTTGCCGATGGCCGCCTCGTGTATCAGCGCCGCGTCCCCGTGGTTCGCCGAAAGCTCCGGCGCCGCGTCTACCCGGCCGTTCTCCGCGATGATGGCGTCGCACTCCGAGTGCCCCGCGCAGGCCGCGTTCCCCGTGATTTTGCTCCGGTACGCCTGGTAGGAGTCCCCACGGGCCACCGAGCGGCTCACCAGGTCCGTGGAGGAGCCCTCGCCGTCCATCACCACCTCAAAGTCCGTGTAGGCCTGCTGCTGCCCCTCGGTGAGCAGCCGCTCCCGGATGACCAGCTTGGCCTTCTCCCCCAAGGTGGCCTTTGTCTTGCGGGTGGTGCGGTCCACCCCGCCGATTTGGGAGGTGTCCATCTCCAGCACGGCGCCGGCCTGCAAATGGCACTCCGTCACCGGGTCGATGGAGCGGATGCCCTCGCCCTGGCCGGTGCCCACGTGCTTTTCGATGTACTTCACCCGGGCGCCCTCCTCCAGGAAAAACCGGTGGATGCCGTTGTGCCGGGCGGGCTCGCCGTTTTCCGTGTGGACGCCGCAGCCCGCCACGATGGTCACATCGGCGTATGCGCCCACGTAGAAGTCGTTGTACACCAAGTCGTCCACGTCGCCGTGGGTGACGCAGGCGGGGATGGACACGCTCTCCCCCTTAGTGCCGGGCAAAATGTGGATATCCAGGCCGGGCAAGTCCTGTTTCGGCTCGATTTTGATGTGCTCGGTGGACTGCCGCCCGGCGCAGCCGCCGTCCTCCCGGATGTTGAAAGCTCCGGTGAAGCCGCCCTTCCAGTCGGACACAAGTTTCAACAATTCCTCTGTGATGCTTTTCACGAGAACACCGCCTCCCTTTTCACACAGCCCCCGCAGGAGGCGCTGCCCTCCATGAGCTTGGGCAAAATGTCCCCGGCGGGGCCCTTCTCTTGGAGCTGGCCGCCGGAGATGATGACGATTTCATCGGCGATTTGCAGGATCCGCTCCTGGTGGGAGATGATGAGCAAGGTGCCGTTTAGCTTGCCCCGCAGGCTCTGGAACACGTCGATGAGGTTGGTAAAGCTCCACAAATCGATGCCGGCCTCGGGCTCGTCGAACAGGGAGAGCTTGGTGTGGCGGGCCAGCACCGTGGCGATTTCGATGCGCTTCATCTCCCCGCCGGAGAGGGTGGCGTCCACCTCTCTATCCAGGTATTCCCGGCCGCACAGGCCCACCCGGCCCAGCATTTCGCAGACGCCGGAGGCAGGCAGGGGCTTGCCGGCGGCCAGCTCCAGCAGGCGGCGGACGGTAAAGCCCTTAAACCGCACAGGCTGCTGAAAGGCGAAGCTGACCCCAGCCCGAGCCCGCTGGGTGACGTCCAGGGGGGTGATGTCCTGGCCGTCCAGGAGTATTTTGCCGCTGTCGGGTGTTTCGATGCCGGCGATAAGCTTAGCGAGGGTAGTTTTGCCGCCGCCGTTGGGGCCGGTGATGACCGTCAATTTCCCCTCGGGCACGGAGAAGCTCACGTCCCGCACAACCTGGCTGCCGCCGGGGGCGGTCCAGGAGATGTGTTGTAGTTCTAGCATAGTTGGAGTTCCTTCTTTCTGTACGTAAGGTGGAAGAAGTGAAAAGATGGCCGAGCGAAGCGAGCGTAAAGTTTTTTGATGAAACTTTTTTACAAAAAAGTTTCGACCTTGACCTTATAGGCGCGCAGCGCACAAAAGAAAGCTAGGGAAACAGCGCAGCGTTTTTCCCGGCCGGTGGCGCACCAGGAAGGTGGCTTCACGGAGCCCTCTCCGTCATGCCTTTGGCATGACACCTCCCCCAAAGGGGGAGGCGAGACTTGGCTTTGCGCAAGCTTTTGGTAGCGCACATACTTGGCTCCCCCTTTGGGGGCCGCTACGTCCCGGTGGGACGTTGCCCAGCGGCCGACCGAGGCGGCAGCCGAGACGCTGTCGCCGTTAGGCGACTGAGAGGGCCTCCCGTCAGCGCTTCCACACAGCCCATGGGAGGGGGCCGCTGGCAACTTGCCCTCTCCGCCCCCCACAGGGGGGCACCTCCCCCAAAGGGGGAGGCGAGACTTGGCTCCCCCCTTGGGGGAGCTGTCGCCGTTAGGCGACTGAGAGGGCAAGCTGCCAGCCCCACCGGCCGCTCCCGTGGCTATCGCCCTTACGGGCGCGTCCGCCCCGGTCGCTGGTTTCTTTTTAGGCTGCCGCCTATAAGGGCAAGGTCGCGCCTTTTTGAAAAAAGGCGCCCCAAAAACTTTTAATCTCGCTTCGCTCGGCCCCACCTTTGTTCTCTATTCTAATTTATTTCCTCCCCGCTTGCAAGGCCCGGGAGGCATTTAAAATCGCCAGCACCATCACGCCCACGTCTGCGAACACCGCTTCCCACAGATTCGCCAGGCCAAAAGGCGTCAACATGAGCACCAACAGCTTCACCGCCAAGGCGAACACGATGTTCTGCCGCACGATCCGCAAAGTGCGCTTGGATATCTCCATGGCCTTGGCTATCTTCGAGGGCTTGTCGTCCATCAGCACCAGGTCCGCCGCCTCAATGGCCGCGTCGCTGCCCAGGGCACCCATGGCGATGCCGATGTCCGCCCGGGAGAGCACCGGCGCGTCGTTGATGCCGTCCCCCACAAAGGCCAGCTTCCCCTTGGGGGAGGTCTCCTGCAGCAGCGCCTCCACCCGCTCTACCTTGTCCCCGGGCAGCAGCTGGGTGTACGCCTCATCCAGGCCCAGCTCCTGGGCCACGGCCTCGCCCACGTCCTTGGCGTCGCCGGTGAGCAGGACGGTCTTCTTCACCCCCTGGGCTTTCAGGGCGGCGATGGCCTCCTTGGCGTCGGGCTTCACCTCATCGGCGATGAGGATGTACCCCAGGTACCGCCCCTCTGCCGCCACGTGGACCACGGTGCCCACCTGCCCGCTGGGGCGGTAGGCCAGGCCTATCTCCTCCATCAGCTTGCCGTTGCCCGCCCAGACTTCCTTGCCGTCCACCTGGGCACGCACGCCCCGGCCGGAGAGCTCCTCCACCTGGCCCACCCGGGCGGTGTCCAGCGCCTTGCCCCAGGCCTCTTTGAGGGAGCGGGAGATGGGGTGGTCCGAGTAGCTCTCCGCCAAGGCGGCCAGCTCCAGCAGCTCTTGCTGGCTGACGCCCTCCGGGTGGATGGCGGTGACTTGGAACACGCCCTTGGTGAGGGTGCCGGTCTTGTCAAAGACCACCAGCTCCGTGTCCGCCAGCACCTCTAAATAGTTGCCGCCCTTCACCAGGATCCCCTGGCGGGAGGCCCCGCCGATGCCCCCGAAGAAGCTCAGCGGCACGGAGATGACCAGCGCGCAGGGGCAGGACACCACCAAAAAGATGAGGGCCTTTTGCACCCAGCCGGTCCAGTCCCCCACAAAGAGGGGCGGCACCACCGCCAGGGCCAGGGCGCAAAACACCACCACGGGGGTGTAGTACCGGGCGAACTTGGTGATGAAGTTCTCGGCCTTGGCCTTTTTGCTGCTGGCGTTTTCCACCAGGTCCAAAATTTTCTGGACGGTGGACTCCCCAAAGGCCTTGGTCACCTGCACCCGCAACAGGCCGTTCTGGTTGACGCACCCGCTGATGACGCTGTCCCCGGGGCGCACCTGGCGGGGCACGCTCTCCCCTGTGAGGGCGGAGGTGTTCACCAGAGAGGAGCCCTCCAGCACCAGGCCGTCCAGGGGGATTTTCTCCCCGGCCTTCACGGTGATGGTGTCCCCCACGGCCACCTCCTCGGGGTCCACTTGGAGGAGCTTGCCGTCCCGCTCCACGTTGGCGTAGTCGGGGCGGATGTCCATCAGGCTGGCGATGGACTTGCGGGACTTGCCCACGGCGTAGCTTTGGAACAGTTCGCCCACCTGGTAGAACAGCATGACGAACACGGCCTCGGGGTACTCGCCCTGGCCGAAGAAGCCGGTGCAAAAGGCCCCCACCGTGGCCAGGGCCATAAGGAAGTTTTCATCGAACACCTGGCCGTGGGCGATGTTGCGGACAGCCCGCCAGAGCACGTCCCAGCCGATGACGAAGTAGGCGGGCAAAAACAGGGCGAAGCGCCAAAGGCCCTGATAGGGCACCAGTGCCGCGGCGATGAGCAGCACCGCGCTGACGGCGATGCGGACGAGCATTTTTTTCTGTTTGCGTGTCATAGTGGATGTCCTTTCCGAAATCATAGAATAGAGGTAGGACGAGGGGGTTGCACCCCGGGCGAGTCGCGCCACTGGGCGGCGGCTGAACGCCGCGCCTGTGTGAACCATTAGCTCGCGTGCGCGCCGTAGGCGGGTGAAGTTCTTTGCCCAGCTTTCTCGAAAGAAAGCTGGCAGGGTGTGGGACAGCGTCCCACGGTCTTATAGCGTCAGCAAGCGCAGGAAGGTAGAAAAGGCTTCCGGCGGAAGGCTTTTCGCAGGGAACCCTCGCCGGGGGTTCCCTGACTGGGCCGTCAGGTCCAGCGTAGTTACCGCTGCGTTTTCCTGTCCAACCGCCCAAAGCGTGTGCCGCCCTTTGGCATAAGCGACGGCGGGGGGACACGGATGTGTGCAGGGCGCTGGCGGGCTGCCCTCTCAGTCACGGCTGCCGCCGTGCCAGCTCTCCCGAAGGGAGAGCCAAGTCTCGCCTCCCCCTTTGGGGGAGGTGTCATGCCTTTGGCATGACGGAGAGGGCAAGCGCTGGCTCGCAGCCCAGCTTTCGGAAAGCCACCTTCCTGGTGCGCTACCGGCCGGGAAAGGCGCTTCGCTGTTTCCCTAGCTTTCTTTCCTGCGCTGCGCGCCTATAAGGGCAAGGTCGTAGGGCTCTGCCCTACAACCCGCAGCTTTTGAAAAAGCTGGCAAAACTTTTACGCTCGCTCCGCTCGGCTGCCCTTACAGCTTGATAACGCAGTCCGGCTCCACCTTTTTACAGGCTTTCACCACCTGCTTCATAATCTCCTCAAAACGGCCATCCTCCGCCTCTACCGTCAGCTTTTGGGTGAGAAAGCTCACGCTGGCCTCCGTGACGCCGTCTATCTTCTGGATGGCCGCCTCCATTTTGGCGGCGCAGTGGGCGCAGTCTAAATCGATGAGTTTGTAGGTTTTTCTCATTGCGGGACTCTCCTTTGCTGTACTTTATTCGGTGACGTGCTCCATGCCCTGGCCCAAAATGGTGCGCACGTGGCTGTCGGCCAGGGAGTAGAACACGGTCTTGCCCTTGCGGCGGTACTTTACCAGCTTGCTCTTTTTCAGCACCTGCAGCTGGTGGGAGATGGCCGACTGGCTCATGCCCAGCAGCTGGGCGATGTCGCACACGCACATCTCCGACTCAAAGAGCACATACAGGATTTTAATGCGGGTGGAGTCGCCGAAAATCTTAAACAGCTCCGCCAGGTCGAAGAGGGTTTCCTCGGCGGGCATGGCGGCGTTGACGCGCTCCACAATCTCCTGGTGCACAAACATGAACTCGCACCCCGGGGCGGTTTTCTTCTCCGGCATTTTCCAACATCCTTTCATTTGAACGATTGTTCATGTATATAGCATACGCCCCTCCGCCGCCGTTGTCAAGGCCCCGCCAAATTTTATTTTTGGGGGACGCGCCGCTGTCCCGCCCAACAGAAAAGGACACCTCCACAAAAAGGGGGTGTCCTTTGTTTTTTGGGGGCTTCTCGGCCCCTCGCAGCCAATATGTTGCAATCCATCGAAATATCTGCTATCCTAGAAATGCATGGGATACCATGCGGGAGTCTGCCAAGAAACGGTACAAGTAGGCTGCTTGCGCAGTCTACGCGGCTGGCCCTTCCCAGGAAGTCTGGACTTCCTGTTTACATAGCCCCCTGTGGGGAGCCTTGTAGAAGGGAGGGTAACTTCATGAGTGATTTTGAGTTGCTCTCCATTGTGTTGATGATACTCGCTATCTTACCGGCAGGCTCTCTTTTTCTATCTCTATGGTACCACGTTCCGCGGCGTTTGTCAACGGAGGGGGCAAGCACTGGCTCGCAGCTCAACTTTCGGGGAAGCCACCTTCCTGGTGCGCCGCCGGCCGGGAAAAACGCTTCGCTGTTTCCCTAGTTTCTTTTTGGCTGCCGCCCACTAAGGGCAAGGTCGCGCCTTTTTGAAAAAAGGCGCCCCAAAAACTTTTACGCTCGCTTCGCTCGGCCCCCGGCGCGCACGTGCGTTTTTCTCTTGCACAGGCGCGGCGTTCAGCCGCCGCCCCAGGGCGCGAATTGAGAGCGGAGGCACTCCGCACTTTACTTTTCTTCCGCGAACAGCGGCAGCAAATCCTTTTCCCGGGTGAACACGGGGATCTCCTCCAGGGGCGCGGCTACGGTGACGGTCTGGCCGCCCTCGTAGGTCTCGCCGCTCCACACGTGGGTCCACTGGGCGCCGGCGGGCAGGTACACGCTGCGCTGGCGCTGGCCCGCCTCCATCACCGGGGCCACCAGCAGGCTGGGGCCAAAGAGGTAGGCGTCCTCGCAGGCCCAGGCGGCGCTGTCCCCGGGGAAGTCGTAGAACAGCGGGCGCATCACCGGGGTGCCCTTTTCGTGGGCGGCGGCCATCTGCTCCTTGATGTAGGGCCGCAGCCGCTCCCGCAGGAACATGTACTTCTTGCAGATTTCGTAGTCCTCCTCCCCAAAGCACCACACCTCGTTGGGCGCGCCGGAAAGGCAGGTGGCCCCGCCGGTGGTGCCCTGCTGGGGCTGGGTGGGATAGCGGTCCCCGTGGAGGCGCATCACCGGGCAGAAGGCCCCGTACTGGAACCACCGGGCCAGCAGCTCCTGGAAGGCGGGGTCGGTGGGGTCGCCGCCGTGGAAGCCGCCGATATCCGTGGTCCACCAGGGGATGCCGGCGATGCCCATGTTCAGCCCGGCGGCGAACTGGTTGCGGAAGCTCTCAAAGCTGGAGTGGATGTCACCGCTCCACACCAAGGCGCCGTACTTTTGAGAGCCCGCCCAGGCGCACCGCAGCAGGTTGATGATGTTCTCCTGGCCCTGGGCCTGCATGCCATCGAAGAAGGTCTTGGCGTAAAACAGGGGGTAGCTGTTGCCCACCTTGGTGTTGGGCCCCAGGTAGTAGCGGTAGTTGTCAAAGTCGTAGGCGGTGTACTCCGGCTCGGCCTCGTCCAGCCAGAAGATGCGCACGCCCTTGTCGTAGTAGTTCTCCTTGGCGATGCCCCACACATAGTCCCGGGCGGCGGGGTTGGTGGCGTCGTAGTGGACGGTGCTGCCCTGGAACTCCATGGCCACCCGCACACCCCTGTCAGTGCGGATGAGCAGCCCCTTCTCCAGCATCTCCCGGTAGCGGGGGTTGCGCTTATCCACCGTGGGCCAAATGGACACCATCAGCTCTATGCCCATCTCTTTCAGCTGGGCGATCATGGCGTCGGGGTCCGGCCAATAGGTGGGGTCGAACTTCCAGTCCCCCTGCAGGGGCCAGTGGAAGAAGTCCACCACAATCACCGAGATGGGCAGCCCCCGCTTTTTGTACTCCCGGGCGATGGAGAGCAGCTCCTCCTGGGTCTGGTAGCGCAGCTTGCACTGCCAAAAGCCCATGGCGAAATCGGGCATCATGGGCACGGTGCCCGCCACGGCGGCGTACTGCTCCTCCATTTGGGCGGGGGTGTCCCCGGCGGTGACCCAGTAGTCCAAAATGTCCGTGGCCACGGCCTGGAAGGAGGTGATGTTCTTGCCGAAGATAGCCCGGCCCACGGCGGGGTTGTTCCACAAAAAGCCGTAGCCCCGGGAGGACAGGAAGAAGGGTACGCTGGCCTGGGAGTTGCGCTGGGCCAGCTCCAAGTCGGTGCCCTTTAAGTTCAGGTAGGGCTGCTGGTACTGGCCCATGCCGTAGATGCGCTCTTCCGTATCCAGGGACTCAAACCGGGCGGTGAGCTGGTACTCGCCGCTGGGGATGGGCCGGAACTCCCGGGCCTCCACCTCCAAAGCGGAGCAGGTGGGGCCGAACAAATCCTTGCGGTTGCGGCTGTACTCCCGCAGCAGCTCCTTGCCCTGGGCGTTGAAGAACTTCAGCCAGCCCCCGGCGGTGAGGGTGGCGGTGATCTGCCCGTTGGTGATGGAGGCCTCCCTCTCCCCCACCGTCACCTGGGCGCTGTGGGACACGGCCTGGGTCAGGGCCCAATCCCGCTGGGGCATGGGGGCCACTTTGCTGGCCCGCACCCGCAGGCTGTTCTCCCCCCAGGGCTCGATGCGCAGGGTTTCCGAATCGTACTGGTAGACAAGGGCGTTGCCCTCTTGATAGAATGCCATAGCCATTCCTCCCAAAGAATCACAAAATTACGAAAGCTTCCGGACGGGGAAGCAGAGGTACTCCTTTCCCGCGGCGGGCAAGGTGAGCTCCTGCACGGCGCCGGCCAGGGGAAGCCCCTCCTCCGCAAGGGCCGCCAGGGCCTGGGCAAAGGCGCCGGGGCCCTGCTCCACCACCCGGTACTCAAACCCCGGGATGGTCCACTTGGTCCAGCCCGCCGGGGGCTGGGCGGTGTCCTCGCACTCCACCCCGGCCAGGTACAGGCCCTTCTGGAAGTTCTCCTCCCAGGGCAAAAAGGAGCGGGACATGTCCGTCATGGCCCCCCACACGCCCAGCAGGTCGCCCTGCCCGTCCCGCTTGGCCAGGTGGGCTATCTGGGCGAAATGGCCGTTGGCGTCCTCCCACAATGCCTGGATAAACCCGGGCCCCTGCTGGGTGGAGCCCTCCTTGCCCAGGACGGAAAAGGCCTCTTTCTTCATCTGGAACATGGCGCGCGCCTCCCCTTTGGTTGCTCGTCTTTATTCTAGCACGGGGGCGTTAGGGAAACAATCCAGATATTTGACGAGAATGTGCGTTATTTTGATATCCTAGACAATTCCCCCCGCCCCGCCGCTGTAGTATACTGGTGGGGAAAGGAGGGCATCCTCATGGAAAACAGACGCTTTGTGAAGCTGCGGGAGGAGCCCCGCTGGCTAGAGGCGGCTGCGGCCTGGTTCCACCAGAAGTGGGGCATCCCCCAAGAGGCCTACCGCGCCAGCATGGAGGCGTGCCTCACTGGCCAGGGGGTGCCCCAGTGGTACCTGGCGGTACAGGGGGAGCGCATCCTGGGCGGGCTGGGGGTGATCACAAACGACTTCCATCCCCGGCGGGACCTCTCCCCCAATGTGTGCGCCGTGTACGTGGAGGAGGACGCCCGCTGCCAGGGCATCGCCGGGGCGTTGCTGGGGCTGGCCGGCCAGGACATGGCCCAGCTGGGGTACCCCACCTTGTACCTGCTGACGGACCACACCGCCTTTTACGAGCGCTACGGCTGGGAGTACCTGTGCCCTGTGCGGGGCGACGGCGAGGCCCAAGACAGCCGGATGTACATCCACCGGCAAACAGTAAAATAACCAAAAAAACAGATGGGCATTTCTTGGATTTTATTGTATTTCCCGTCCAAATCTGCTACAATACAGGGGAGGAAGTGTGTGTGCTCCTCCCCTGTTTTTTGCTTTGTGAAAGGATGGTGCTCTATGAAAAAGAACCGTAAGCTGTGGATAGTTTCCGCCGCCCTGGTGGCCGTGGTGCTGGTGGCTGCCCTGTGCCTGCTGCTGCCCCGGCTGCAGGTGGAGCCCGGGGTGCCCAAGTCCGGCGCCATCGTCCGGCAAGAGGCCGCCGAGGACGGCCGGCAGCTGTTTGTGCTGGAGCGGGACATGGAACACATGTCCCTGCAAGAAATTATGAACGAGTCGGATTTGGTAGTGATGGGCTTCCTGCTGGAGCAGTCCCCGGGCTTCCAGGTGAAAAGCACCGATGGGGAGGTTTCCACCTTCACCAACTATTTCTTCCAGGTGACAGACACCTATCGCGGCGAGGCGCCGGGGGATGTCATCACCCTGCGGGAGGAGGGCGGCACGGTGGAGCAGGTGAAAACGGTGGTGGCCGATGATTACGACTTCGCCGAGCAGCAGGCGTACCTGTTGTTCTTGCAGCGTCCCCGGGTGGGGGACACCTTCGCCACCCAGGGGGACTACTACACCCTCACCGGCGGGTGGCAGGGAGTGTACCCGGCGGGGGATACGCCTGTGCTGCGGAGCGTCCCCATGCCCCTGCGCAACGGCCACGACGAGGCCGTTTTGAGCACCGACGAGCTGCTGGCGGAGCTGGAGGGGATGGAGGCGCCCCAGCCAGCCCCCGGCCCGGAGAAGTACGCCAAGCTTTTGGGGGAGGAGCCCCAGTTCAGCGGGGAGCCGCCCCTTCTGGACGACCCGGAACAGCTGAACAGCCTGATACACTTCCGCAGCTACATGGGCGTTGATTTGGCGCACCTGGAGAAGTACTCCAACCTCATTGTGGTGGCCGACTACCTGGGCCGCGCCGGCCCCCAGGAGGGCAGCGCCTACACCTACCGCACCTTCCAGGTGCTGGACGTGCTGCGGGGTGAGGCCCCGGAGGAAGGCACCGTCACCCTGCGGGACGAGGGAGGCTACACCAGCCAGGAGGTCACCTGTGTGGAGCCCGCCCACGCCTTTGTGAAAAACGATACCTACCTGTTGTTCCTCAACCAGACGGCCTTTCAGCAAACGGAGGACTCCCGGCCGGGGGAGTACTACTTGACCAGCGATATCCAAGGCATTTACCCCCTGGGGGACGTGCTCTACACCCCCGAGCTGAATATTGAAGTGGCAAACGTTCCCATGGGCCTGGGTCCCACCTTCACCTTGGGGGCGCTGCGCCAAGGCCTGGAGCGCATCAACCAGGAGTACCCCGCCGAGGTGGACTACGCCCACCAGCAAAGCCTGGAGAACATGGAGGAGAACGTCCGCACGGGCATGATGACCCAGGAGGAGCTGGACGAGTATTTGGAGCAGTCCGAACAGTACGCCACCTATGTGACCGACCCGCCCGCGGGATACAGCGGCAGCGAAGAATAACAAATAGGCACAAAGAAAGCCCCCGGCAACGCCGGGGGCTTTTGTCTGAGCACGAGCGAAGCGAGCTGCCATGGGCGCGAATTGACAGCGGAGGCACTCCGCCGTTCGGGAAAGGCGCTTCGCTGTTTCCCTAGCTTTCTTTTCTGCGCTGCGCGCCTATAAGGGCAAGGGCAAGGTCGCACCTTTTTTGAAAAAAAGGCGCCCCAAAAAACTTTAATCTCGCTGCCGCTCGGCCAACTCCTCCCTTGCGTCATCCAAGGCGGCGCGGATGACCTGGTCCATATTGTAATAGCGGTAGCTGCCCAACCGGCCGCCAAAGCGCACCTCCGGCCGGGCCTGGGCCAGCTGCTGGTACCGGGCCAGCAGCGCCTGGTTTTTCCCGTCGTTGACCGGGTAGTAGGGCTCCTCCCCGGGCTGCCAGGGGGCGGGGTACTCCCGGGTGATGACGGTCTTCTCCTGCTGGCCAAAGGCGAAGTGCTTGTGTTCGATGACGCGGGTATAGGGCACCTCCCGGGCGGTGTAGTTCACCACGGCGTTGCCCTGGTAGTTTGCCATGTCCAGCGTTTCGGTCTCAAAGCGCAGGGAGCGGTACTCCAGGGGGCCGTAGCAATAGCCGAAAAACCCATCGATGGTGCCGGTGTACACGGTCTTGTGGGCGATGTGGGGATGCTTTTCCACAAAGTCCCGGTAGCAGGTGGAAAGCAGCACGTCGCTGCCAGCCAGCAACCGCTGGACCAGCACGTCGTAGCCCTCGGTGGGGATGCCCTGGTGGGGGTCGGTGAAGTAGTTGTTGTCGTAGGTAAAGCGCAGGGGCACCCGCCGCAGGATAAAGGCGGGCAGGTCTTTGCAGTCCCGGCCCCACTGCTTTTCGGTGTAGCCCTTGATGAGCTTTTGGTAGATGTCGTCGCCCACCAGCTTTAGGGCCTGCTCCTCCAGGTTTTGGGGCTCGTCGATGGCGTGGCGGCTGGCCTGGCGCTGGATTTCCGCCTGGGCCTCCCCGGGGGTGAGCACGCCCCACAGCTTGGAGAAGGTGTTCATGTTAAAGGGGAGGTTGTACAGCTCGTTGTGGTAGATGGCCACCGGGGAGTTGACGTAGTGGTTGAACTTACCATAGCGGTTGACGTACTCCCAGACCTCCTCGTCGGCGGTGTGGAAAATGTGGGCGCCATAGGCGTGGACCAGAATGCCCTCCACCTCCTGGCAGTGGGCGTTGCCAGCCAGATGGGGCCGGCGGTCGATGACGAGACAGCGCTTGCCGGCGGCGGTCATCTGCTGGGCAAAAGCGGCGCCATATAGCCCGGCGCCTACAATGAGATAGTCGTATTTCATAAAAAAGCACTTCCTAAGTTAAGCAACGCATGTACACAGGGGGGCCGAGCGGCAGCGAGCGTAAAAGTTTTGCCCAGTGCCTGGGCTCTCAATTCGCGCCTTTGGCAGCTCGCTGCCGCTCGTGCTCATCGAGAGGATAGCGCACGTGCGCGCAAGAAGCCGAGCGGAGCGAGCGTAAAAGTTTTGCCAGCTTTTTTCAAAAAGCTTGCGGGTTGTAGGGCGCAGTTTGCCGGTGGCAAACGCCCTGCGCCGACCGAACCGGCAGGTGAGACCAGAGCCCTACGACCTTGCCCTTATAGGCGCGCAGCGCATGAGAAAAAGCTAGGGAAACAGGGGCTTCGCCCCGCCTTTCCCGGACGGTAGCGCACCGAGAAGGCGGCTTCCCGGAAGCTGGGCTGCGAGCCAGCGGCTTACCCTCTCCGCCCTCCCTTGGAGGGCACTCTCGCCTGCCGGCTCGGGTGATGCAGCCCAGTGGGCTGCGTCCAGCACCGACCGACGCGGCAGCGGAGACCGAGCGCTGAACGGTGCCCACTGGGCACCAGCGCCCCCCAAAGGGGGAGGCGAGACTAGGCTTTGCGCAAGCTTTTGGCGGCGCACCTACTTGGCTCCCCCTTCGGGGGCCGCTACGTCCCGGTGGGACGTTGCCCAGCGGCCGACCGAGGCGGC
>PPYE01233665.1_pt1 | contig 13215 bp, 14 predicted proteins | sample 1559881 | NCBI WGS metagenome assembly PPYE01 (sample SAMN08240022, study PRJNA423297) | Human gut metagenome, whole genome shotgun sequencing project.
AATTATTATCTAAACTCATTATGTACACTCACTTATTGCTTATTTCGACCGTCCAAATTTCAAGAGCATATTGTTCTTTCTTCTATTATAATATATTCATTGCATCAGAACAAGTGTTTTTGCGATTTTTTATGAATTTGAGCAGATATGCTCGAATGTGCAATTCATCCCATCACCTATAGAAGGCCACTGAAAAAGTCCTTTTTTCGTATAAATCAATACAAAATAAAGTATATCAGTCAATATTAAGGCACTATATATAGTATGCAAAAACAGTTTTTCAGTGGCGTCCCTATAGAGGTGAGGGAATTCTTGCTACGGTTGTTAAATACCAAAAAAGCGATTCACAGACCATATATGGGAGAAAAATCTGTGAGTCGCCTTTTCTTTTTCATCTTAGAGATGTTTATCTTTTTTTATTTTTGAAACAATAAAGGAGAAATTTTTATCATCGTCCGTACCAAAGTTTTCATGTTCTTTTTTCCTCATGGTACGGTTTTTAATTTTGTAAGACTGAAATGCATTATTTATTTCAGCCCAGAATGTTTTTAAGGAGACTCCCTTTGCCTTATCATATTTAGATGGATATAAAACATATAGCAGAAGGGTCAGAAGTACGCCAAAGCCTGTATCCAGGATACGCGCGATTGTGTATAGTAAAACCCTTTCCTTTCCGACAGTAAACATAACAACAAAGTAAATCACAATTCCGGGCTGAATTGCAGAGTCTGCGCCCAGTGCGAAGTTGCACCAGAGTACAAGACAAACCCCTGCAACAAGCCATACCCAGCCAGGTATTCCAAAGGGCTGACTGATATACAGCTTATAAAAAGGGATCACCAGAAGACCACCAACCAAAGTCCCTATCACACGGTTGATCCCATTATGAAAACCTTCTTCAAACTGGCTTCCCACCCCATATACTGCACCAATCAATGCAAAACAGGGATTTCGTCCTTCCAAAGGATATTCATAAATAATAGAAGTAATTAATACTACCAGAGCAGTACGCCACATACGTTCTGTAAGACGTGGTGATTTAAAGTTTTTCAGAGGCGTCAGCTTCCACTTATTTTTCACTTCTGCTCTGTCCAGCATTTCCTGTGGTCCCATAATGTTAATTACAAAGTCTTATGGCAGGTACGTGCAATTACATCAAGCTGCTGTTTCTTTGTTAAGGAGATAAATTTCACAGCATAACCGGAAACACGGATAGTAAAGTTCTGATATTCCTCTTTTTCCGGATGTTCCATTGCATCGATCAGCTTTTCTGTACCGAATACATTTACATTCAGATGATGGGCATCCTGTGTAAAATATCCGTCAAGAATCTGAACCAGGTTATTCTTGCGTTCCTCGGTTTCATGTCCAAGTGCATCCGGATTAATGGTCTGGGTATTGGAAATTCCATCCAGTGCCCAATGATACGGAATCTTTGCAACAGAGTTCAGGGAAGCCAGGAGTCCGTTCTGCTCTGCACCATAAGATGGTGACGCACCTGGGGCAAATGAGGTGTATGCTTTACGGCCATCCGGTGTGGCACCTGTAGCTTCACCATAAACTACGTTAGAAGTAATTGTCAGGATAGAAGTACTTGGCTTGGAATCACGGTAAGTATGACGGCGGCGGATCTTATCAAAGAAAGTACGCAGCAGCCAGGTTGCGATCTCGTCTGCACGAGGATCATCGTTACCATAGCGCGGGAAGTCACCCTCGATTTCAAAATCTTTTGTAATACCTTCTTCATCACGGATGATCTTCACTTTCGCATACTTAATTGCACTAAGTGAATCAACAACATGTGAAAATCCGGCAATTCCAGTTGCAAAGGAGCGCTCACAATCATTATTGATCAGAGCCATCTCTGCAGCCTCGTAGTAATATTTGTCATGCATGTAATGGATCAGGTTCAGCACATTTACATAGATGTCTGCCAGCCAGTCCATCCACCAGTCAAATTTCTCGATCACCTCGTCATAATCTGCATATTCAGAAGTAATGCGCTGCATGGCAGGTCCGCACTGGATCCTGTGTTTCTCATCAAAACCACCGTTAAATGCATAGAGCAGAGTCTTGGCAAGGTTTGCACGTGCACCGAACAGCTGGATTTCTTTTCCTGTTTTTGTTGCGGAAACACAGCAGCAGATAGAGTAATCATCTCCCCACTCCGGCTTCATAACTTCATCATTCTCATACTGGATAGAGCTGGTGTCGATGGAAATCTTGGCTGCATATTTCTTGAATGCAGTCGGAAGATTTGGACTGTAAAGTACAGTCAGATTCGGCTCCGGGCTTGGTCCCATGTTTTCCAGGGTATGAAGGAAACGATAGTCAGTCTTTGTAACCATGTGTCTGCCATCCAGACTTGTACCGCCTACTTCCAGAGTAACCCAGGTAGGGTCTCCAGAGAATAACTGATTGTATTCCGGAATACGGGCAAATTTTACCAGACGGAATTTCATAGTCATATGATCGATCAGCTCCTGCGCCTCAGACTCGGTAAGAGCACCATTCTGCAGGTCACGTTGAATATAAATGTCAAGAAATGTAGAAATACGTCCAACACTCATTGCTGCACCATTCTGAGTCTTAACAGCAGCCAGATATCCAAAATACAGCCACTGAACTGCCTCTTTTGCATTTCTTGCCGGCTTGGAGATATCATATCCATAAGCCTTTGCCATTTCTTTCATTCCGTTAAGAGCTTTCAGCTGCTGGCTGATTTCCTCACGCATGCGGATTACATCATCATACATGTTTCCGCAGCCAGCCCGGTAATGAGCCACTTTTTTCGCCTCAATAAGGCGGTCGATTCCATAAAGGGCAACACGACGGTAGTCACCAACAATACGTCCACGGCCATAAGTATCCGGCAGACCTGTAACAACATGTGTTTTTCTGGCAAGACGCATCTCAGGAGTATAGGCACCAAAAACAGCATCATTGTGAGTAGTTACATAGGTTGTAAAGATCTTCTTCAGTTCCGGATTGATCTCATATCCGTAAGTCTCTGCTGCCTGAACTGCCATACGGATACCGCCATAAGGCATAAATGCACGTTTCAATGGTTTATCTGTCTGCAGACCTACGATCTGCTCCAGTTCCTTCATGTCCTCACTGATGTAACCGGCACCATATGCGGTAAGACCAGAAACGACTTCTGTCTCACATTCCAGAACGCCACCTTTTTCACGTTCTTCCTTCTGAAGCTTCTGAACATGGTTCCATAACTTCTGTGTTCGGTCTGTAGGATCAGTCAGGAATGCTTCGTCTCCATCATATGGAGTGTAGTTTTTCTGGATAAAATCGCGGACATTGATCTCTTCCTGCCAGATTTCACCGCGAAATCCATCCCATGCTCCGTTGCTGTCAAATTTTCCAGGAGTTGTCATAGGCATTGTTTGGATCCTCCTTATTTAATGAACTTAACTTCCGGATAAATAGCCTGCTTAGCGGCTTCTTTTCTCTCATTGAAGATAACCTTGTTTTCTTCAAACAGGTTGCGGCCCTGTGCATCGATAGATACGATCAGTGGACCAAATTCTTTTACCTTGTTGCACCATAAGGTCTCAGGCATTCCAAGCTCATCCCAGTGATGTTCTACGATCTTCTCAACCTCTGTTGCAGCTACTACTGCACAGCCAGCCGGGAATACACAGTGGATCGCACCAAATTCTTTGCATGCACGCTCTGTATTCGGTCCCATTCCGCCTTTTCCAACGATTACTCTTACACCTGTAAGCTTAGTAAATTCATACTCAAATTTCTCCATACGCATGGAGGTTGTCGGTCCAACGGAAACCATTTCATAGTCATCTTCTGTTCCCTCAATTTTACGAACGATTGGGCCAGCGTGGAAAATTGCTTTGTCCTTGATATCATATGGAAGTTCTCTTCCATACTCAACCAGACGGCGATGTGCCACATCACGGCAGGTCATCAGCTCTCCGTCCAGCCATACAATATCACCGATTTTAATGTCAGCCAGGTCTTCTTCACTGATTGGTGTAATAAGAACTTTTTTATCTCCTCTGATTTCGATCATGTTTTTTCCCTCCGATTATGCGTTGAATTTCCATGTGGAATGTGTATCACAGGTTACTGTAAGGTCAGAATTTACGGTCAGGTGACCACGGCGGTGTGACCAGCAGCCTACATTTACTGCTACACCGATTGTAGACGGATGACGGGCTGTATTCTCGATATTAACGCCCATTACAGAATATTTTCCGCCCATTCCCTGCGGTCCAAGGCCGATTGCATTGATTCCGTCTTCCAGAAGCTTCTCCATTTTTGCTGCATTTGCATTGTCATTGTGAGAACCGATCGGACGCATAAGTGCTTTCTTGGAGTTGAGGGCTGCTGTCTCTACAGATGTTCCTACACCTACACCCACAAGAAGCGGAGGACAAGCATTCAGTCCGTAAGTTGTCATCTGATCAAGAACAAAATCGGTAACGCCTTCATATCCTGCACCTGGCATAAGTACCATTGCTTTTCCCGGAAGAGTACATCCGCCTCCTGCCATGTATGCGTAAATCTCACATTTATCACTGTTTGGAACGATGTCCCACCATACAGTCGGAGTTCCTTTTCCAACGTTTTTCTTGGTGTTGTACTCGTCGAAAGTTTCTACAGAGTTATGTCTTAATGGTGCTGCAAAAGTAGCCTGTACAACAGCTTCTTTCAAAAGGGCTTCCAGCTCGTTGATGTACGGGAAATTAGTTCCGCATTTCAGCCAGAACTGAAGAACTCCTGTGTCCTGACAGCTTGGACGGTTCAGTTCTACAGCCAGTCCCTGGTTCTTAGTCATTGTCTCATAAAGTACTTTTGGAAGTGCTGCGCTTTCCTGAGAACCAAGCTCTTCCAGTTTTGTTACTACGTCGTCCGGTAATTTTTTTCCAATGTGGGCAACAAAATCTGCTACCATGTCTGTTAATACTTTAACTCCATTTTCCTTAGTCATGATTTACCTCCTGATCATTCAATGGTTTAGGGTTGTTTGGCTTTTAATTTTGGGTTATTTATCTAAAGCAGCATGTTTTCTGCTTTATTTCTATTGATACATTTACATTAAGCGGAAAATCTTCCGTCTCATATGGTTTATCCTCTCACGGATAGAACGGGAACAGAACAGGCAAAAGGATCATACAGATCACGAAGGATACCAGAATCAACGGTAAACCTGATTTCACGTAATCCTTGAATTTATATCCTCCAAGTCCTACTACCATAGTGTTTGCAGGCATTCCAATCGGTGTTGCATATGCACAGGAGCCTGCGATAACAGTTGCGATAACAACAGCTCTCGGATCCGCACCAAGGTTGTTTGCCAGAGAAACTGCAATTGGGATCATCAGTGCGGTTGTGGCTGTGTTTGACATGAAGTTTGTCAGTGCACAGGTTACAATAAATATTACCAGAAGAAGCACAATCGGGTTCGGGTCTGCACCCAGAAGTCCTACGATCTTATCTGCTATCAGTTCACCGGCACCTGTTGTGTCCAGGGCTTTGGCAAGTGTAAGAGATCCTCCAAAAAGGAATACTACTTTCAGATCAATGGAAGCCAGTGCTTCTTTTTCTGAAAGAACTCCAACCAGCACCAGAATGATTGCTCCGATGCATGCAGAAATCTCAATGCTGACTCCGATCTGTTTCTCAAAAATCATTGCAAGAATCACAAGTATCAGAACTATCAGTGAAACAGTCTGTTTCCATTTCGGTACATCACTGAAATCTTTCTGTTTTTCAACAGTTGCCCCTACAGCCCCTTTTCCATCCGGAAGAAATCTGTATCCAATGAAAACGAAGTAGATAATTCCTACCAGAAGCATCGGGACTCCCACCGGTGCATACATGAAAAAGCTTGTGGAAAGCCCCATTTCCTGAAGTGCGTTTACACCCATCAGGTTTCCGGGTGCACCGATGATGGAAAGATTCCCGCCAAGCGCTGCTGCAAATACCAGTGGCATCAAAAGGCGGCTTCTTGAATAGCCGGATTCATCGGCGATTCCACAGACTACAGGGATCAGCACTGCTGCTGTACCTGTGTTTGATAAGAATCCGGACATCACACCTACGATTACCATGATTGCAATAATCAATGTTCTTTCTGTTCTGGCAAATCTGGTGACCAGACCTCCGATTTTATTTGCCATTCCTGTTTCAAATAGTGCCTGACCTACTACAAACATGCCGACACAAAGGATTACGTTACTGTTTACATACTGTGAAAACGTTGTAGATACATCCACTACTCCGGTGAGTGTCAATCCGATTGCACAGATCGAAGCTGTAAGCCCAAGTGGTATCTTTTCGAGGATGAAACTAATGATCGTAAACACAAGAAATAACAGTGTGATTGTTTGTTGAGACATTTTATTGATCTCCTTTCACTTTTTTCTGTGATTTCATTTTTTATTTTGCTCTTCGCTTTTGTCTTACTTATCCGTCTTTTTTTTATTAATCTCTCTTGAAAGGTACCGGCCGTGCACGTTTCCTTTGATGAGTTTATTATAAATCATGCACGTATTAAAAAACAAATTAATGGGTTGCATATCCCCATAAAAAAAATTTATAATTATGATTTTAGCGGATTTTTTTTGTGCAATTTTACTGCAAGACAAAAAAAAGCGGAAATAAATATGGAAATTATGATAGGTATGTGGTATTTTTATTTGAAGATAGCTTAAAGCAGTTCCAGAAAATACTGCAATTGCTATAGAAATGACATATAGAACGAACTTAGAGGTATTTACTTATGACACTTAACCAACTCCGTTACTTTTGCACAGCAAGCCGCTGCCACAGTATCACCAAGGCAGCCGAGGAATTATACGTTACTCAGCCCACTGTGTCCGTTGCTATCCGCGACCTGGAAATTGAATTCGGCATCAGCCTTTTCTATAGGAAGGGAAACCGACTGATTCTTACCGAAGAAGGCGAAGAGCTTTATAACAAAGCTACCTACATTCTTCAGTACTGCACCGAGCTTCAGGCAGATTACTCCAGTATGGCGAGAGTAAAGCCCCCTCTTCGTATCGGAATCCCGCCTATGCTGAGCACTGTCTTTTTCCCTGAGCTTCTCATCGCATTTCATGACCAATATCCGGAAATCGCTGTTGTTCTGGAGGAATATGGCTCTGTCCGTGCCTGCAATCTGGTACAGGATGACACTCTGGATTTGGCTCTGGTAAACATGGAACAGTATAATATTGATAAGTTTAACAAGGCTCTCCTGGCCAACGACCAGGTTGTTTTTTGTGTAAGTGATGACCACCGACTGGCAGCCAAAGAAGTTGTGACCACAAAAGAAATGTCTAAAGAATCTTTGATCTTTTTCAATGCCGATTCCGTACAGAATCAACTGCTGAAAACACGCTTCGAAATGGACGGTTACATTCCGGATATCGTCATGCGCAGCAGCCAGATTTATACGATTTTGCAGTTGGTAAAGACCTGCAAGTATGGCAGCTTTCTCTATTCCAGCATGACCGACAGATTTGCCTCTTCCGGCATAAAAGGAATTCCCCTCAGTCCACCCATCCGCATAAAGATCGGAATGATATGGAAAAAAGGGAAATACATCAGTGATAATATGCAGAAATTCCTAAACTTCACCAAGATGTACTACCGGGAACATCCGCTGATTCAGAAGTTCTGATTTGTACGCCACTAAGCTGAAAAAAGCAACTTACTACAAGTACATTGTAAAGGCTTACAAGATGGTGGATGGAAAGATAGTAAGCGGTAATACAAAAGCAGTAACTGTGACATCTGATGGTGTAATCAAAGCTATGAGAAAAGGAAACTGTAAGATATGGGTATATGCACAGAATGGTGTATATAAAGTGATTACAGTTACAGTAAAATAATTTTTATGTGCGCATCAGTTTTACGGCTGATGCGCATATTTTTATGACCACATGAGGTCCTGCATATTGGAGTCAGACTCCACGAAATACCGATATGTTCAAACACACTCCAAAAGATAGTCAAATGAATAGTTTGATATCAGAAATCCATTGCAAATTGTCCAGAGATACCATAACGATTGAACTCCGAAAAATATATATAAAAATTTTATATATGTATTGACATTGTGGTAGCATCGAAGTATAGTATATATAAAATTTATATATATAAATATTTTACATATATACCAGGAGGTGATTCAATGTATTTTCCGGTATCAGCATTATTGATTGAATATATGATACTGTCAGTGGTAGAAAGCAGGGATTCTTATGGCTATGAGATCAGTCAGACAGTGAAGAAGGCTGCTGACATTAAAGAATCTACGCTCTATCCCATATTGAAGAAGTTACAAAGTGCAGGATATCTGACTACCTATTCGCAGGAGTATCAGGGAAGAAAGAGAAAATACTATTCCCTTACAGAAGAAGGCAAGGCACAGATTGCATATCTGAGCAATGAATGGCAAATCTACAAAGACACTGTAGATGGAATTATTGAAGGGAGGATAAGAGGTTGAGCAGAGAGGAATATTTAAACCAGCTGCATAAATATCTGCGGAAGCTTCCGAGACAGGACTATGAAGATGCAATGGAATATTTTACCGAGTATTTTCAGGAGACAGATGAAGAAGGAGCAGAAGAACTGATGAAAGAACTTGGTACGCCGAAGGAGGCTGCCAGAGAACTGATGGCGAATCTTCTGAATAAGAAAATAGAAGATCATCAGAATTATGAAACAGATGGACAGACCAGAGCAGAACAGAAAGGTTCCGGAAAACATGTGGTATGGATAGCGCTATTGGTATTATTTGCAGCACCGGTAGGAGCTCCGCTTCTGGCAGCATTTGCTGCAGTCGTTCTTGCATTAGTTGTGTGTGTATTTGCAATTTTGTTATGTGTAGTTTTATTTACGGCATGTCTGATACTTATTGGCGGGAAAATCCTTATCCGCGGTATACTGGCAGTTCCGTTTTCTATGAGCGGTTTTACAATGCTTACAGGAAGTGGGCTGTTGGCTGTGGGCGCTGGCATCCTTGGTGTACTGTTGTGCGTATATCTATGTAAATGGAGCAGCATGCTGATTGCGAAGCTGGTACGCCGGATCACAGGCAGAAAGAGAGAGAGGTTAGAACGATGAAAAGATGGGCAAAGGCATGGCTTGCAGCAGGAGTCGGATGCTGTGTATGTGGTGCAGCTTTGACGGGCATCGGTGTTGCGAGCGGTGGAAGTAAATATGTGAAATCAGCAGATTTAAACAAAATGGATGGAGCTGCAAAAAAAAGCGATAATGAGATGGTTCTTGAGAAAACAAAGCTTGATGATTTCGACTCAGCAGACATCTCCATGACAGATATGAATTTGCAAGTAGTCAGTTCAGATGATCAGTACTGTTATATTTCTTATCGGGCATCCGATCAGAAAAAGGATCCGATCAGTTATCAGGTAAAGGATGGTAAATTAAGGATTCAGGAAAATAACAATGATGGGAAGACTTATTATCATGTTGATATCGGATTTTTGTCGGGTCTTTTGGGTGAAGGAACACTTACTACAGATGAAAATGTGGTAACACTTTACGTGCCGGAAGGTCAGAAATGGAAACTTGCAGATATTAAATCGGATATGAGCAATATATTGCTGAATGGATGCGAAATCGAAAATGGAGCCATTCAGACGGATTCAGGAGATGTATTTTTTAAAAATTGCGATTTCAATAATCTAAAAGTGAAAACGGATATGGGTGATCTTTGTTTTATTGGTAAAGAAAACGTGATGCGCACATGGAACATACAGGTGAATACTGATATGGGAGATATCAATGTAGATGATGCGCTGGCAGGTAAGATGGTGGAAGACCAGGATGACTGTAATATTTCTTACACACAAAAAGGAACGGGCGGAAATCTGGTGATCCAGACTGACAGTGGAAATATAAGGCTGAAGTGCAGATAACGTTACTGTTTACTTCATTCTCAACAACAGAGCCTTTCCCTGAAATTTTCCGATTGACATTCAAAAAGGAATGCTGAATAATTTTTCAAACACGCTCTAATACGCTCATTCTTTTTGACTGAAAAATTCTATCTAATCATAAAATATAAATAAGCATATCAGGGTCAGAAGTTTCCAAAATCTCATCGTATAAACACGAATGATCTAAGAATCTTCTGACCCTGATATTTATTTGCGTTCTACAATATGATAGTAAGAACGCGCCGTCATAAGATAAATCAACCCATACACAACAGCAAAGATCAATACTGTTCCCGCCGTACATCCAATAAACAGCTTCGTATTTGTCATTCCAAAGAGCAGGAGCATTCTTCGGATCATTGGAAATGCCATGGTAATATGAAGCATTGCCATTAACAGCGGGAGGAAAAATACCATCAGAATCTGTCTGCGGACAGAACTTCTGACCTCCCGGCGGCTTAAACCAACCTTCTGCATGATTTCAAATCGCTTCTGATCTTCATATCCTTCGGAAATCTGTTTATAATAAATAATCATAGCTGTTCCCATAAGGAAAAGAGAACCGAGAAAGATTCCGATAAACAAGAGAGAACCATTATCCGCATAATAGGACTCATATTCCTGCTGGCGGATTCCGGAAGTTATCCATGAGTTTTCTGACAAGCCTCCGTTTTTCCTCAAGTCTTTAACAGCCTCCATTACCGGGGTTCCAAAATCAATCTTATCAGTCTCCGAACCGGTAATATCCAGCCCAAGATGAAGTGTCAGGTCCTCTCCCGCAGGAGCAGAAGAAACTCCTTTATACATTTCTGTACGCATATCATCAAATTTCTTAAAATCTTCATCTGTAACAACCAACACCGCATTATCACTGACTGCATCTTCGCCACAGGTCAGAGGATTCTTATCCAGCCATTTTTTCACTGTAAATTCTGTCTCATCAACAGTAACTGAATCTTTCTGCACTGCTGAAGGATACCATGCAAAAATTTCACCATCATTGAGATTTGCAGAAATTCCTGTAAGTCTTTCATATTCTGCCTGAGTGAAAAGAGAAAGTACCAGTACCGAATCAGAATTTCGAATAGTATTTGTTGGTTTTATCAGAATCTGATCACCATTTTTGCTGCATACGATATCCAGATAGATTTCCTCCACAGACTTTTCTACCGGAACTTTATTATCCGCAATAGCTTTTTCAAAAGCCTCTATTGCGGTCTGACATTCTTCTTCGCTTATGCTGGTAACAGACATATCAACATCATACGGATAGCGATTCAGCATAATATCATTTATTCCGAAATAAATGGAAACTGTCATGGAAATCATAAGCAGAACACCTGTACTCAGTATACAGATACTTGCCAGACCGATTGCGTTCTGCTTCATTCGATAAAGCATTCCCGATATGCTGATAAAATTTCCAGTCCTGTAATAAAAACTCTTTCTGCGTCGGAGAAACTTCAGAATCACAATACTTCCTGCGGTAAAAAGCAGATAAGTCCCTGCCATAACAAGAATAACAGCAAGAAGAAATATCGTAATTGCCTTGATTGGAGATTCAGTCGTAACCGCAAGGTAATAACCTGCGCCAAGGCAAATAAAACCAATCAATGCCATAAGCCATTTTGCTGCCGGTTCTTTTTCTCCGGTATTATTACCGCGAAGTAATTCTACCGGACGGCTTAAATGAATTTTCGCAAGGTTCAGAAACAGAATCATCAAAAATACGATGCCAAACATGAACAGACAGGTAAAAATACCCTTTACTGAAATATAAAATCCAAGCACTGAAGGGATATGAAGCAGCTTTAACAGCAAAAGAAGTGCCAGCTTACTTCCAATAATTCCGGCTGCAATACCGCCGGCAAGTGAACCTATTGAGGTAATGATCGTTTCAAGAAACATTACGATTCCAATGTGATTTCTTTCCAGTCCAAGAATATTATAAAGACCTATCTCTTTCTGCCTTCTCTTCATTTAGAAAACTATTACTGTAGATCAGAAAAATAATACAGAAGATCTCTACGACTATCTCTCCTGTAAACACGATCATACGCACTTCATCCGCCTGACGCACTGCCTGATCCAGTGTCGGGCAGTCACGCAGAAATTCTATCATATAAATCATTGCAATACAGAAAATACAGGTGATCATGTATGGAATATATGTGGTTTTGTTGTTTCGGATATTCTGTTTTGCAAGTCTGGAAAAAATTCCCTTATGCATGCTGCTCACCACCTGTCGTAAGTATCGTAAGCGTATCCGCGATCATCTGATACATTTCCTGACGCGATTTACTGCCTTTGTATATCTGATGAAAAACTTCTCCGTCTTTGATGAAAAGAACTCTGGACGCATGGCTGGCTGCCTGTGCACTGTGTGTGACCATGAGGATTGTCTGTCCCTCTGCATTGATTTCACCAAATACGGAAAGAAGTGCTGATGCCGCCTTTGAATCAAGTGCGCCCGTCGGTTCATCCGCAAGAATCAGTTTGGGATTCGTGATCAACGCCCTTGCAACAGCAGCACGTTGTTTCTGACCACCGGAAACTTCATATGGAAATTTATCCAGAAGCTCTGTGATCTTAAGAGCCTGCGCAATCGGGCGGATTTTCTGTTCCATCTCACGATAATCTTCTCCTGTAAGAACAAGTGGAAGATAAATATTATCTCTCAGGCTGAAGGTATCCAGCAGATTAAAATCCTGAAAAACAAATCCAAGATTTTTCCTTCGGAACGCGGATATTTCTTTTTCTGTAAGGTGTACAATATTTTTTCCTTCCAGAAGAACCTCTCCGGATGTCGGACGATCCAGAGATGCAAGAATATTAAGCAAAGTCGTCTTACCGGAACCAGATTCCCCCATAATCGCGACAAACTCACCTTCCTCTACAGAAAATGTAACATTTGAAAGCGCCTGTACCTTGTTTCCCCCGAAACGTGTACTGTATATTTTTTTGATATTTGTAACTTCAAGCAAAGCCATAAATGGGGCTCCTTTCTTTTAATTGATACCGTAAGTATAAGGATTTTTTACGGCTTCTGCCATCGAAACAGGTTACATTATATGAAAAAACCTTACATTTCTGTAAGGTTTCGTGTCACTTAAATATTAGCAGGTTTCCTCTAAAACGTGTAAAAAAACTCTAATACATATTCAAATCGTGAATTAAAAACTTTATCCTCACATGACTGAAGTCACGTGCTTCCAGACGCTTTAGGCGTCAGACTGAATATCGGCGGATACGCCTGTAACTTAGG
>PPYE01000978.1_pt1 | contig 13213 bp, 10 predicted proteins | sample 1559881 | NCBI WGS metagenome assembly PPYE01 (sample SAMN08240022, study PRJNA423297) | Human gut metagenome, whole genome shotgun sequencing project.
TCTGCCGCTTTACCTTGTTTACCGTGGAGAGCAGCTGTTCCAGCCCTTTGGCGGGCAGATACTCCGCCTGAACGGGAATTATGATCCTGTTTGCAGCGGCCAGCGCATTGACTGTGAGCATCCCCAGGGAGGGCTGGCAGTCGATGAGGATATGGGAGTATTGCCCCTTCAGCGTGTCCAGATATTGCCGCAAGATAGTCTCCCGACTCATGGCGTTTACCAGAGATACCTCCATACCGGATAACTGGATGTCCGCAGGCATCAGGTCTACGCCCTCTGAGTGGTGCAGGATACCCTCGCCGGGACGGAGCGGCTCATCCATCAGGATACGCCCCATAGCGTCCGACAGCGTAAATGGCAGCTTGTCAGGCTGAGGATTGCCCAAGCTGATAGTCAGGCTTCCTTGTGGGTCTCCGTCGATCAGCAGGACTTTCTTCCCTGCCTGTGCCAGCCCGATTCCCAAGTTGGCACAGGTGGTGGTTTTGCCAACACCGCCCTTCTGGTTGGCAATGGCAATGATTTGCGTGTTCATTGACTTCACCTCATTTCTAATTGTTGCTGTTGCTTCTGGAAATAGAAAAAGCCGCCACCCCAAAATCGGCTCTCGGTTGTCCTATAATTTAACCACTAGCCCCTTTTTTTACCCCCATTTTTGCCGGTTGTCCTATATTTAACCACTAAAAATTGGGTGAAAACGGCTCTCGTTTTGCCAAATTTGGTCAAACCATATCAGCCCGTTTAGATATAGTAAAAGCCCGGAAAACCTTGATTTTCCGGGCTTTTTGAACCATTTTGATACGGTTTGAACAGCAGATTATCTCTTGCTGAACTGAGGCGCGCGACGAGCTGCCTTGAGACCGTATTTCTTTCTTTCAATCCTCCGCCGTTAACATTAATCAAAACATCAAACTTGCCTAAGGTTTTTGTAGCGTCCAGCGGCTGGCGAACTACAACCTTCAGAGTTTCAAGACCAAAGTAATCGTCAATATCTCTCTTGTTTATTGTAATCTTACCTGTGCCGGGCACCAATCTAACCCTGGCAACAGAACTCTTTCTTCTGCCTGTTCCGTAATACTGTACTGAATCTGCCATAATTATATAAGTCCCCTTTCTTAAAACTCACGTGTCCACTCAATCGGTGACTGAGCAGCATGTTCGTGTTTGTCGTCTGCGTAAATTCTAAGTTTCTTTAATTCTTTTCTGCCAAGACTGTTATGCGGAATCATGCCTGTAACAGCTAATTCCATAGCTTTTTCAGGTCTTTGCTCCATTAAGTCCTTATAAGAAACTTCTTTAAGGTGACCAATATAACCGGTATGTCTGTACCATTTCTTTTGAAGAAGCTTGTTTCCGGTAAGAACAGCGTCTTTAGCGTTGATTATGATAACATATTCGCCGCAGTCAACACCCGGAGTATATTCCGGACGGTGTTTTCCTCTCAGGATTGTAGCAGCCTGAGCTGCAACTCTACCCAGAGGTTTGCCGGCAGCATCGATAATGTACCATTTCTTTTCGATTTCATTAGCTTTAGCCATATAAGTTGACATAGTAATGAATACCTCCTAAATTTATAATTAAGTTAATAAGTTTACAAAATAAATGACGTCTCCTTAAAGACGTCCTCTCTAACTTGCTTAGCTATTATAATACGGTTTCATAATTTTGTCAAGACTTTTTTGCAAAAAATTAATTTAGCTAAACACAAACTCTTTATTTTAGCTATTTTCTCTCTTTATCTCGTGTTTGCTCATTTGCCATTTACGATTTTGTATAATTTATACAAACATAATAAAAGCTTTATATTTATACTGCTATATTGTTATTAGGAATGATGTATGGTATAATAAGTATGAAATGAATATCCTTTTAGGAGGAACACATTATGAAAAAAATGGCTTTTATTTTTGCTTTAACTATCGTTTTAACTTTTTTATGGAGCTATACCGCAAATGCAGATACAGTAGAAAAAGAAGAACCGATTTTTATAAAAGACGGTCTTGAAACTGAATTTACCGATATAAAGCCTTTTATTATAGAACCGGGTATAACGTATGTCCCTGCTTCTTGTTGTAATAAGATTTTTAATTCCGGTTTTTCATATGAAATAACAGATGAAACTATTAAGCTTATACAAAAAGGCTTAGAATATGATACAACTTTAACTGCCGGAGTTAACCGCAATACGATTTTTGTCAATAACAAAAAAACAAAGATTGATTATGAGCCATTAACTATTGACGGAGAAATTTATATTCCTTTAAGTTCTATAGCCGAAGCTTTGGGATACAAAGTATATTATAATGAAATTATCTATTTTGATAAAGCGGCATCTAAGAATGTTGCTAAAGACTCTATTCAGTTAAATTATATTCTTGCAGATGTTTATATATGGAATGAAGATCCTAATTCATCTGTAGATGGTATACGATATGCTGTTACTCAACATAATGACAGCCAAACAAACATAACTGATATATATAATAGAAAAACTTCTAACAAAGAAGATATATTTAATATATTAAATATTGAAAAAGGTTCATTAGTTAATTTATACTCTCTTTATCAAACAGAAGGCTATAGAGTGCCATGTGGATATTGGGGAGAATTAATGCAGAATTTACGTGACCAAAACTATAATCCAATACTAACTGAAAGATGGATTGGTGATAGTTCTTCTTCTGATATGATAATCTTAGGGATAGGTGAAAATTCAGATCCTGCTATCTCTTCCATACTCAAAAGTTTGGGGGAGGATAATCTTCGCCAAAATAATGGAGAAGTTTACCGACTATCATATTTCGGCACCTTTAGCGGCAATTATGTTTTAAGAATCAACCTCAATTCTGACGGTACTTCAACCGTAAAATATGTTTATAATTTAACTTTGTCAAAAATTGATAATACAAATGAAATCCAAGAAAAAACATTGACTAAAGAAGAAACTCAGTTAGTAACGAAAAAATTCTTTGAAACTGATTTTTGGAATATGCCGCTAAAGGTTCACCGCAGCGGAGCTGATGGGATGGATATAATAATTGAAGCAGTAAAAAATGGAAATTATTATGGCATACCGCTGGACGCCTGTAAGCGGCAGTTTTTTTGAACTTTATGAACAGCTTGAAAGTCTCCGTATAAATCTATTCGGCGAAGAGTAAAAAAGATTATTAAACAAAAAACCACTGCTTTTTAGCAGCGGTTTAATATTAAATTTCTGGAGCTGGTGATGGGACTCGAACCCGCGACCTGCTGATTACAAATCAGCTGCTCTACCAACTGAGCTACACCAGCACAGCTGCCGTTAAAATATTTTAACGCGTCAACGAATGATATATTACCACAGAATTTAATGCTTGTCAACACTTTTTTTAAAATTTTTTAAAAAATATATTTTTGGCAAGTGTTGCATGAGAATTTTTAATATAGTATAATTTTAAAATACAATTATATTCTTTACACTTAGGACAAAATTTATGAATATTATCAAGATAGAAAATTTAAACAAGTCATTTATAAAATCCAAAAGTCCATTTAAAAAAATTTTTGGTTCTTTATTTGGTTCTCAAAAACTTAACTCTGCAGAACTTTTTTATGCTCTCAACGATATAAATTTTTGTGTCAAACCCGGAGAATGCGTCGGAGTCATTGGAAAAAACGGCTCGGGCAAATCCACACTGCTGAAAATCTTATCAGGAATTTCCGGCTATGACAATGGATCATGCGAAGTAAAAGGTTCAGTTTCCTCCCTGCTGGAGCTCGGCGTTGGATTCAACCCGGAATATACAGGCATAGAAAACATATACTTAAACGGTACTGTTAATGGTCTCAGTAAAAATTTTATTACCCGAGATATTGATAAAATTTTGAATTTTGCGGAAATCTCACCTGAATTTGCCAGATTGCCTGTTAGAACATACTCTTCCGGAATGCTGGTGCGTTTGGGTTTTGCGTCCATGATATGGCTAGATACAGATATTATTTTAGTTGATGAAGCCCTGGCTGTCGGTGATTACCGTTTTCAAACAAAATGTTTTAAAAAATTTGAGGAGCTTAAGAAAATTGGCAAGACAATTCTTTATGTTTCGCACGACATTGATTCAGTCCGCAGATTCTGCACCAGAGCAATTTGGTTAGATAACGGTAAAATTATTGCAAACGGCGACGTTGCAACTGTTACATCAAAATATATTGAAAGCTGCGTAAATCCCGGCAATAAAGCTCACGGTCAAAAACAGAGACTCACCGGTGCCTTAAACCATTACGGCAGCCATATTGGAGCAATAAAAAACATTTCTATACCAAAAAACGTGGAGTTTTATCTGCATGAAAACGTTAGGATTACAGTCGATGTATATATTTCCGATGATATAAGCCTTGATAGTCTTGGCGTGTCTATAGCGCTAAAAGACAAATTTGGTCTTGATTTGATAGTTTTTCAAACTGACGAACCGCTTCATTACGGAACCAATCAAATAAATTTTTGTTTTGAAAACCGCCTTAACTCAGGCAAGTACACAATAGCGGCAGGTCTTGAAAACAAGAACAGTCTCCCCATCACTTATTACGAGTATATTGAAGGAGCAGCGGAAATTAAATCAATTGCTCCTCCGCAAACTTTTGGATTAATATCCGCTCCATGCAAAATTTATGTGAGGTGATAATTTGAAACGCAGAAAGAAGCCCACAATGACTTTGTTAAACGCCGCCGGCGGAAAAATTATCAATATTCGTTTATGGATTAAAAAACTTATATGCGATCTTAAAAGCTATAAGCGCCGTAACATCAAAACGACGCCGCCGCGGCTTATTGCCGATAACAAATACCCACTGGATATATCCGTTATTGTGTGCACATACAATCGGCCTAAAAAACTTGCCAATGCTGTAAAGTCACTTTGCGGTCAAACCCTTCCGTCGGAGAAATATGAAATTATTATTGTAAACAACGGCGAGGAACTTAACAATACCTTTGAAGAATACAATGACTGCAATATAAAAATAATTAAAGAAGAACGAAAAGGATTGACTTATGCAAGAAATTTGGGTGCGTCAGTATCCAACGGAAAATACCTTGTCTATATTGATGACGACGCTATTGCAGAACCGCGTCTGCTTGAAACAATAAAAAATGCTTTTGACGCACACAGCAATGCCGGAATAATCGGAGGACAAATAATTCTTAAAACACCGGAACCCAAACCAAATATTATACTTGAGGGAAAAGAAACTTTATGGAGTGAATACACCGTTCCTTACACCAAATACCGTGAGATAAACAAGCAATATGAATTTCCGTTCGGGGCTAACTTTTCAGTTAGACACAATATATTTAATGCTGTCGGCGGTTTTGATGAAAGCTATGGGCGTGTGGGGAACAACTATGCAGGAGGAGAGGAAACCGTTCTATGCTTTAAAGTATTAAACTGCGGCTGCAAAATAGGCATAGAGCCAAAAGCAGTTGTCTATCATGACGTTGATAAAACCCGTTATACCAAAGAACACATAAAAGAGACCATAAAAGCCGGAATATTTACCACTTACCGTCTGTACAAAGATGGATACAGCCCGGCGGCTTGGGATAAAAGCTATGCGTTGGAAAGAATAAAAATAGCAGAATGTGAAATTGAAAAATTAATTAAAAGCAACGCTGACGAGCTGGAATTATACTATAAGGAATGTGAAAAAAATGGCTTTATTGAATTGGCTGACTCGATTTGCGAATAAGAATAATGACATACATCATTTAACTTTCTCCGAGTATAAAAACAAATTTAATAATATTTATAATATTTCTGTAAGAGACCTTAAAAACTTAGGAGAAACTGGGCTGGTCTCAATTGTGTTACCTGTGTATAATGGTGAAAAATACCTAAAACATGCAATAAATTCAGTAATATCACAGAGCTATAAAAAAATAGAATTAATTATTGTCGATGATGGTTCAGATGATAAAAGCGGCAGTATTGCCGAAGAATACGCAAAAAATTATAACAATATATTTGTTATTTCTCATAATGCTAACCGCCTCCTTCCGGCCGCACTTAATTCAGGTTTTAAAATGGCAAAAGGCGAGTATTTAACATGGATAAGCCATGACAATATTTTGCTTCCGAAATTCATAGAAAAAATGGTACAGGAACTTGATTATTATAAAGACGCCGCTATGGTTTACGGAAATATGAAATTGATTGACAAAAATGGAAACGTATTAAGAGGGAAAGGCTGGTATGAGTATCCGCCCATGAGCGGCAATGTAATACTTCCAACCGGAACGGATAATCTAAATATAACTGCCAATAATACTATTGGCGCGGCATTTATGTACAGAGCATCTGTTGCGGATTTAATCGGCGAGTATTCAGACGATAGGTTTGGTATAGAAGATTATGACTACTGGATGAGAATAAATGAAATTTTCCCCATAAGGCATACTGAGTTCTCAGAACCTCTTTATCTTTATCGATTTCATGACGATTCGCTGACTTCCAAAGACGAAGAGTTGGGAATAACACTGAACCGGCCTAAGCTCATGGAATTTGATGAACTCAGACGAAACTTCCTGCTTCTTCAAAATCAGAAGGACGCTTTAGATGGGAAAGAACTGCTTAAATCAAAGATTGATAAACTTAATTCAATAACTTTGGACGAGTTAAAAAAACTTTTATAACTATTTTGAAAATATTTGAAATTAATTTTTTTATTTGTACATATTTTAATTTAGGTCATAATATTATTGATACAGAATTGTCAAATAATTTTTACTGTATTAAATATAAATTTCTGTTTAAAATCTCAAATTTTTTGTTGATTTTGGCAAAAGTTAAAAAAAAGTTTCTCCAACCACAAGATATGACGTTTTTTGCTCATATTAAATAATATTATTTATCAATACGTACAAAAATGAAAAGTATATTTTGTGCAACTTTCTGAGCATTTAAAATAGACAAAAATTTCTAATTATGATAAAATAAACTTGTATAAAATATATAATAATTCTATAAGTATTGTTTTAATATGGAGCAGAATAAATTTTTAGGAGAACACAATTATGAATGATTTTGACATTTACAAAAACGGAAAAAAGAGGGATGCCGGAACCTATATAGACGATGCTCCAATGTATTTGTTTAACCAGGGAGTAAACTACGAATCCTACCGTATGCTGGGAGCCCACAGGGGCAAGTCATTTTCCGGAAAAGACGGTTATTTGTTTGCTGTTTGGGCGCCTCATGCAAAAAGCGTATCCGTAGTTTGTGACGGAAACGGATGGGACAGAAACAAGGGCAGAATGTACAAACATATGGATTTTGGGATATGGGAAGTTTTTTTGGAAGGAATTGAACCGGGACAGTGCTATAAATATAGTATTGAAACATTCCGCGGAGATATATTTCTTAAATCAGACCCATACGCATTCTATAGCGAAGTCAGACCGGCCAACGCATCTATCACAACTGAACTTGACTATGAATGGAATGACAAAAAATGGATAGATAAACGGACAAAAACAGAGCCTTATGACAAACCTATAAACATTTATGAAATGCACTTTTCATCATGGAAAACGCACGAGGACGGAAGCTATTTAACTTATACCGAAATGGCGGACGAACTTATTCCGTATGTGAAAAAGATGGGCTACACGCATATTGAGGTTATGCCTCTCTCAGAATATCCGTTTGACGCATCATGGGGATACCAGGTTACAGGTTATTACAGCGCAAACAGCCGGTTTGGAAGACCTGAAGAACTCAAATACTTTATCGACAAATGCCATCAAAATGATATTGGGGTAATAATGGACTGGGTTCCGGCACATTTTCCGAAAGACGGCTTTGCCCTTGCCAAATTTGACGGCGAATGCCTGTTTGAACATCCTGACAGCAGGAGAGGCGAACATAAAGAATGGGGCACCTTAGTATTTGACTGGACAAAGACAGAAATTTGGTCATTTCTAATTTCCAACGCCTTATTTTGGCTGCAGGAATTCCATTTCGACGGCTTGAGAGTTGACGCCGTATCCAGCATGTTATATCTTGATTATAACCGCAATGACGGAGAGTGGCTGCCAAACAAATACGGCGGAAAAGAGAATCTAGAAGCTATAGAATTCCTTCAAAAACTGAATATGGCAGTATTTGAACGCCTGCCGAACGTTATGATGATTGCAGAAGAATCAACCGCTTGGGGAGGAGTAACATCTCCGGTGAATAAAGGCGGTCTGGGATTTAACTTTAAATGGAATATGGGCTGGATGCACGATGTTCTTGACTATATGCAGTGCGACCCATACTTTAGGAAAGGAAACCACTATAAACTTACATTTCCGATGATGTACGCTTTTGCTGAAAATTATATTCTTGCACTTTCACACGATGAGGTTGTTCATGGAAAGCGCAGTCTGATTGACAAGATGTGGGGAACATATGAAGAAAAATTCAGCGAACTGAGACTATTATACGCCTATATGTATTCTCACCCCGGGAAAAAATTATTGTTTATGGGCGGTGAATTTGGTCAGTTTATAGAGTGGCGTTTTGCCGAACAGCTTGACTGGGGGCTTGAAGAATATGATAACCATAAAAAGATGTGGGAATATTCCACAGCTTTAGGACATTTTTATCAGGAACATCCTGCCTTCTTTGAAATTGAACGCGAGCTTTCAGGCGGCGAATGGGAAGGTTTTAAGTGGCTTAAAGCTCAAGATTGCGAAAACAGCGTTCTCGCTTATCTGAGACTTTCCAAAGACAAGAAAGACGAGATATTGGTCGCTATAAACTTTACTCCTATAGACCACGCTATTTACACTATAGGAGTACCTGAAAACGGTGATTACAAAGTTGTATTAAACAGTAATGACAAAAAGTTTGGTGGGGATGGAAGCGGCAGTAAAACATATCATGCTAAAAAAATACCATGCGACGAGTTTGATTATTCAATAGATATAACCTTGCCGGCGCTTACAGCACTTTATATACAAAAGCTGCCTCCAACTAAAAAGGTTAAGAAAGAAAAAGTTGTAGGCTTAGTTAAAAAACAGACGAGCGAAATAAAAACAATAGAAAATAAAACCAAAGCGCTTGCAGAAACAGAAAAATCTGAAAAATAAATCTATATTTATTCTTGGAAGTAAAGCGAACGTTAATTGTAAAATAGGAGGAGATAAAATGAGGTTAAAAGAATGTGTTGCTATGATTCTTGCCGGCGGACAGGGAAGCCGGCTCGGAATACTCACTCAAAATGTAGCAAAACCCGCAGTACCATTTGGCGGTAAATATAGAATTATTGATTTTCCGCTCAGTAACTGTTCTCATTCGGGTATTGACACAGTGGGAGTTCTGACGCAGTATCAGCCCCTTGAGCTGAACACATATATTGCAAATGGACAGCCTTGGGATTTGGACCGTACTAACGGAGGTGTTTTTGTTCTTCCTCCATACACATCCGCAGAAAAGGGCGAATGGTATAAAGGAACAGCAAACGCAATATATCAAAATTTAGGGTTTATGGAACAGTTTAATCCTAAATATGTTATTATTTTGTCGGGTGACCATATCTATAAAATGGATTATAATAAAATGCTGTCGGTGCACAAAAAGGCAAATGCTGACGCAACCATAGCAGTTATTGAAGTTCCATGGGATGAAGCTCCCAGATTTGGTATCATGAACACAAGCGACGATATGCAGATAGTTGAATTTGAGGAAAAACCAAAAGAGCCTAAAAGCAATTTGGCTTCTATGGGAGTTTATTGTTTCTCTTGGGATGTTCTTAAGAAATATTTAACAGAGGATGAAAACGACCCCGAATCAGAAAACGATTTTGGAAAAAATATTATTCCTGCTATGCTTAATGACGGACTAAAGCTTATGGCTCACAGATTTGACGGATACTGGAAAGACGTTGGAACCATACAGAGCCTATGGGAAGCTAATATGGAACTTTTAGATGACCAGCCGGGTTGTGATTTGGATGATGATACATGGAAAATATTCAGCAGAAATCCTGTAAAGCCCCCTCAATATGTGGGCGAAAACGGTTCTCTTAAGAATAGCTATACTACGGAGGGCTGTGAAATTTACGGCCGGGTTGAACATTCCATTTTGTTTGAAGGCGTAACTATCGGAGACGGGGCTGTTATTAAAGACTCTATTATCCTTCCGGGCGCGGCTGTTAAACCGGGCGCTGTTGTGAATAAATCAATTATTGGTTCAGACGCCGTAATAGGTGAAGAAGCCACAATAGGAAGCACTGCCGATAACGCAAACAAATCATTTTATAATACTAAAATATGCAGCGATGACATTACATTGATAGGACCAGGCATAGAGATAGGAGACAAGATTGAAATCGGCGTATGCTCAATGGTTACAGAAAATGTATAATCCGTGCATGAAGAAAAGTAGAAATAGAAATTTAGTAGAGGTGATATAGATGAAAAACGATATGCTGGGCGTTATATTTTCTGAAAACCCGGAAGCCAGTATGGGCGAACTCACAAGTCTTAGAGCTCTTGCCGCTGTTCCGGTTGGAGGGAGATACAGAATTATAGATTTCATATTATCAAATATGGTAAATTCGGGAATAATAAAAGTGGGGATTACAACTCCTGTTAATTATCAGTCGCTTACCGACCATTTAGGCACCGGAAAAGCGTGGGATATGGACAGAAAGGACGACGGTCTCTACATACTGCCGCCGAAAGACACCGGTGAGTCAGGTATTGAAACACACGGCGGTGTGGATATATTACATGGTATTTCTTCATTTTTAGCTAAAAGTAACCAGGAATATATTCTTGTTTCTGATTGTAATACAATCTGTAATATAGACTTCGACATGGTTCTTGAAGAACATTTAAAAAATGAAGCTGATTTTACACTGGTTTATACAAAAGCTAAACATTTGAGCGCTAAAGATGTAAAAAAACATATTTTGCTCGATATCAATGATGAAAAAATTGTTACTGACATGCACGTTTATCCAAGCAAACAAAAGACAGACTGTTCATATATGCATATGTTTATAACCAGACGCGAATTGCTTATGGATATGGTAGAATATGCAGTCACACACGGAAGACATACAATTTCCAAAGACATATTGCTTACGGCTGTTTCCAAAGGTTTAAAAGTTTCTACATATGAGTTCAGCGGCTATAAAAAGAAGATTGACAGTATACAATCCTATTACTGTTTTAATCTGGACCTTCTTAAAAAGGATATACGAGATGAATTGTTTGGTCTAAACACAAACAATCCTATCTTTACAAAAATAAAAGACACCGTTCCAACTAAATATTCTAAATCCGCAGAAATAACGAACTCATTTATAGCGGATGGATGTAAGATAGAAGGAACGGTTAAGAACAGTATTTTGTTCCGCGGTGTTCACGTCGCAAAAGGCGCCACTGTTGAAAACTGCATTCTTATGCAGAACTCTGAGATAATGGAAAACTGTCTCCTGGAAAACGTCATATTTGACAAGGGTGTAATCCTGAGAAGCGGTAAGAAACTTGTGGGTCAAGATACATATCCAATGGTAATCGGTAAAGAAATTATAGTGTAATTATTAACTCACTTTTTTTATAAACGGTTAATGTTACTGAAGAAAAGCTTAGTGAAAGGATGTGTTTTCAAATGAGTAAAATATTTATGGTTTCATCAGAAGTTTCCCCGTTTGCAAAGACAGGCGGCTTAGGAGATGTTGTTGGTTCCCTGCCGTCAGCACTCGGAAAGCTGGGAGATGATATCAGGGTTGTAATGCCCAAATACGGCTGTATTCCTCATGAATATCTGGAACAAATGGAGTTTAAGTTTTTTATATATATACCGCTCGGATGGAGAAGAAAATACTGCGGAGTATTTGAGCTTGAAAAAGACGGCGTTATATATTACTTTATCGACAACGAATATTATTTCGGCGACCCTTATCTATACAAGTGGAACGACCTCGAAAGATTTGCATTTTTTGACAAAGCAGCGCTGGAAATATTAAAACATCTTGACTGGAAGCCTGATATCATACACTGCCATGACTGGCAGACCGGTATGGTGCCTGTTCTGCTTAACGCATATTATAATAAAGACACGTTTTATCAGGGAATAAAAACTGTATTTACTATTCATAACCTGCGCTATCAGGGAATTTACTCTATTGACATCGTTTCGGATTTCTTCTCACTTAACCGTGACTTTTTTACAGCTGATAAATTGGAGTTTCATGGCTGTGCGAATTTACTAAAAGGCGGTATAGTTTATTCCGACTATATCACTACTGTAAGTCCGACATATGCGTCAGAAATACAAACCCCGATGGGCGGCGAAAAGCTTGACGGATTATTATCTGCAAGATCACAGTCTTTGTATGGTATTTTAAACGGTATAGATTACAATGTTTATAATCCTAAAACGGACAAATATATATTTGAGAATTATGATGCAAGAAACGTTGTAAATAAAAAAAGAGAAAACAAGATGAAGCTGCAGCAACAGCTTGGATTGACCGTAGACGGCGAAAAAGTAATGATTGGTATCATATCAAGGCTTGTTGACCAAAAAGGTTTTGATATAATAGCAGAGGCAATGGGCGAGCTAATGAATATGGATATTCAGTTGGTTGTTGTGGGAACCGGAGAAGCAAAGTATGAAAATCTGTTTAGACATAATGCGTGGTGCAATTCACAAAAAATGTCTGCTAATATAATGTTCAGCAATGAGCTGGCACACAAAGTATATGCTTCATGCGATATATTCCTAATGCCGTCAATGTTTGAGCCTTGCGGTCTCAGTCAAATGATTTCACTTGCATATGGAACAATTCCTGTAGTTCGTGAAACCGGGGGATTGAAGGATTCAATTATGCCGTATAATGAATTCACCGGAGAGGGAAACGGATTTAGTTTCTATCCGTATACTGCTCATGATATGATGTATACATTAAGATATGCCATTAAAATTTTCAGTGATAAAAAAGCCTGGACCGATTTAATTAAAAATGCTATGAGACAAGATTTTTCATGGAACGAATCGGCAAAGAAATATCAGGATATGTATAATAGGCTGCTAGGTTAATTTTTGATTTAAAATCTATTTTAAGCCCGTAAGAATCAATTTATTCTTACGGGCTTAGTATTATATAAAAATATAATATAAAATTTATTATAATAATGTTTTAATATATTAGTCTAAATTATTAAAAATTATAAATTTATTTT
>PPYE01321157.1_pt1 | contig 13212 bp, 16 predicted proteins | sample 1559881 | NCBI WGS metagenome assembly PPYE01 (sample SAMN08240022, study PRJNA423297) | Human gut metagenome, whole genome shotgun sequencing project.
CAACTGGCGAAAGAGATAGAATATGGAACTTCCATGACTGCCGGAGATGTGAAAAGTGTTTTCCAGTCGTTTAAAGATTTACTTGTCCACCACCTTCTTCTTGGGAAAAGGGTACACCTGGAGGAAATCGGATGTTTTCAGCTCTCTGTAAAGGCTCCTGCCGTGAAAGACCCAAAAAAGATGAGGGCAGATCATATCCAGGTCAAATCCATTCTCTTTTTACCTGAGCAGAGTTTGAAAAGTAAAGTAAAAAAAGCTCAGTTTGAGAGAGTTAAAGTAAAGAATCATTCTAAAGCACGTTCTAAAGAGGATATCTTGCAACTTCTCAAAGATTATTTTAAAGGCTATGACTATATCAACCGGAGAGACTTCCAGATATTATGTGACCTGACACGCACTACTGCACAAAGAAGAATCAATAAATTGATAGAAGAAGGAGTTTTAAGAAGCAGTGGCAGAATCGGAGTGCATGTCTATACGCTGTGTGAAGCCTATAGGGATTAAGGTTTGAAGCCGGGTCTGCCGCTACAGAATTAATTTTGCATGCTGTTATTGAAAATGACAATCTTCTTTGTCCTGTACTCATTGCTGTGCTCATTGAGGGAATAAAGCCAGTTGAAATACATCTCCCGTGGCATCTTACGGTATCCAAGCTCATGGATGCGGGAGTAGATTTGATCCATATCAGCTTTTAGGGCAGTGGCTTCCTGCGATGATTTGTCCTCAAACCTCCGGTATGTTTCGGATAATACGCCGGCTTTAATCAGTAGGGCATTCAGGTAGTGGGGGAAATGTTCCAGTGCCGTATTGCAACATTCCAGGATGAAACGTCCGTCTCCTATCCCGTATTTTTCCCTGTATCCGTGTGCCAGGTCGGTCAGGCAGAGGGCAACGGATTGTTTTAAGGAAAGAGTATCCATATAGGCTCCGCTACGGATGGCATCCAGATGTACATATCCGGAAGCTGTCAACCATGCATCTGTAGGGAAGTCTGCACAGGTGAGTTCAATGTTGTACCATCCTGCCCGTTTGTTCCAGGCTTTGATATACATATGGTTCGGTGCCAGTGCCAGCCAGGACTTTTCGTCCAGTGTATCCATAATGAGTTTATAAAGCAGTGACAGGGAATGGCAGTTGCCTTTTCCCGTTTGCATGAGTGTGGAGACAAACATATTGCTCCAGTCTTTACGCCCGGCATAGTCGTCAAAGTTGTACGTAAATGGCGGATGCCAGGTGAGGCTATCTCCCAGTTGCATGGGTATGGAGTCGGTCATAAATACGAAAACTGCACATTGTGCCATGGCTGACTTTTCATCTCCCTGGCCTTCGTAGCGGATGTTACCGGAGTTGATAATCCTGCGGCAGAAATCGGCATAAAAGTCTATTTGATTGTTGAACGCTTCTTTATTTAGATTGCCGTTGAAGAAAGCGTTTTCGACGGAGTAGATGGCCTCACGGAGATCAAGGGGAGAAGTGCCGGTGAGCATATTGGTTAGGGTGAGCTGGGAGCGGAGGTAGGAGGCTTGTTAATGGGAAATGCCGATATTCGTTTACTATAATCAACCTTCCAAACATCAAGTTCATATAATATTCCTTTTTCGTCAACATTTAAAGAAACAATTATATCAATGCCATCTTCATCAACAAATGTCATTTCACTTACCCTTAGTCTTAATTTTCTTTTTTTATCTACATGTGTCCCTCTATAAAATAAAAATAAACTGCCCATTCCACCATCGTCCAATGGTTTAGCTAATAAATTTTCTCTCCAGTTAACAGGAATGTCTATGGAAGATTTACTTATCAGAAAAGCTATTAATTGTTCTTCATCTTTAGTTAATTCTCTACTCTACTCCATATAATCTTGTCATGTTAACTATATTAGTTAGAAATTTATATATTATATTTTAATTTTTTATTTGAATATATAATCCGTCCAGTTAGCCCCCTTCACGCTCATTAGTTCCCTGCAATCCACTTTCTGATAAAATGAAAAAATGATATCGTAATTATTTCTGCTATTAAAGCCGGAATCAAAATCATTCCAATCATAATGTCTATATCAAAATACCCAAATTGCCAGATAACAAAAGATAGAATGACAGAAACAAAGAATTGTAGTAATAACAGTATAATTATTCCCCATCTTTTAATAAGCGCTTTTCGCAATATAAAAAAGAATACAATACTACCAATTAAATATGTTATAGAACCCCAAAAAAGTTGGAGTGATATCAACTCCGAAATTGAAATATATTGCTCGTCCATATTATTGTTCCCATTCTACTTTTATTCTAAATAATCTTGCTACTATCCTTTTAAATATTTATTTCATATGAAATCATTACATTTACAGGAATATCATCTTTTATTCCAGGAGAAAAATAAGGCAGCTCTTCAATTCCTCTATTTATTAAATTAATTGTGGTAGAATCTTCACTGTAAACTTTATGTAAATGAGCTTTTCCTAACGTATCTATTTTGATATAAAAGACAATAGGTTGATTCATTCTTATTTTATTTTGCTCTATTCTTTGATTGAAGAAGTCTTTTATTAGCGCTTGATTATCTTTATTATTTAATGCACCAGATAATAAAGGTTGTTTGTCAATATGATTGATAGACACCACTTTTTCTGAAGTTTCTTTTTGCATTTTAATCATTTTAGCTTTCTCTTCTCTTTGAACCAAACTTTTGATGCCTTTAAATTTATTGAAATAGGAAAGTCCGTATGTCCTTGCAGGTTTTACTTTTATACTATCACCAACTGCAAAATAAAATATTCGGTTGGTTTCTTTCTCATTTATTTTATTACCTATAAGAATACTTGTGTCTCTTTTTCCATTAATGATGTAACTGATTTTATATTTTATAAAATTATCTTTGGGAGATAACCTTTTGAACAAAAGGCTGTAAGCGGAGTTTTCAGTGGGTAGAGGTAACGATTTGGAAACCGTGCTTATTTCTGCGTTTTGCGCTGTATTTCCTCAAATTACTCGGGTGCTAAATTACAGATTTTTCTCTGATCAACAGCATATTTTTTTCCTTTTTTTATTTGATATACCTTTCTTTCATTCAGGAAATAGATAAGGCAAGCGGTTTTTAGAAATTTCTTCCTTTTTGCTTCACAAAAAGAGTAAATTTCTAAAAACCGCTTGCGGCTTGGTGTTTCCGCTCTATTGCCTGTGTGTATTTTTGTATCTCAAATGAATAAAGGATTACTTTAATCCATTGAAAAATAACAAATAAGGCTTTCAACCGATACAACATAATTAAAGTCGTCTATCGAATGGAAATCCAACTTTCGGGCAAATGACCTGCTTTTCTCATTGGTGGATTCTATTCCTATATGTTTAAAGCCGTATTTTAAGGCGATTCCTGCTAAGAACCTGACGAAGTGTGTCATGCCCTATATGTTCCTTCTGAAAGCCAATTCGGGCTATAATAAGGCAATCGGGCGGGAACAGGCTTTCTATTTTTCGGATGCGCAAATATAAATCTATTCTGCTGTTTCTTCGGGTGGCTACAATATTGTCAGATGTGAGATAGACAAGGGACAGACGGTATTTAAACCGCTTCATCAGGTAGGTATCTATTTCTTTTCGTATTTCTTCGTATTCATTCATGTCGCTAATTTTTAGTCGTTTATCTTTTGATTCCCTTATTCCGTTCCTGCTTCTTCTCTTTCGTTGGTGGCTTTATTGCCTGTTTCTTTTCTTTTTCATCGGGAAGCGTGTTTTGTGGAGTAGGTTGTATCCGGGCGGTTTCTTGTTTAATCTGCTGTTCCTGCATGTTGAGTTTGTCGGAGATACTACCGTTCTTCAACATGTTGTAGTATTCAAAGGATTCGGTTAATTGCCGTTGGTAACCGAATAGCCTGTCAAATCCCTGCTCTGTCTGTTGGAAAAGGTTCTTTCTATCGAAACTGCCCTTGACTGTTCCTTTCTTGGTGTTCTTGTGGTTGGTTAGCGGAGACAGCTTCTTTTTGTTGGATTGGTCTTTCCGGCTTACTATCAAATGGCAGTGCATATTTAATTCATTGTTTGACCTATCTCGACTAAAGTGTATTTTGCTGTAAAACTTAATATCCTCTGCCGATAGTCCTTTGTTGAAGTTCTTAGCATATTCAGGAATAACCACTTCACGGATATACCGCTTCATAGCTTCGGCTTGTTCCTGTTCTGTATTACCCATTGTAGCCAGTTCTTTCTCTGAGGGGCTTACATGGATAGCGTAAAATTTGGCATCTGTTTTTAGAAGTTGCCCTATATTCTTGTCAATGTCTTTAATAACCTGCGATTTATAGATATTATCATCCGTCAGGTTGAAAAATCCTTTTGTGTAGATTCCCTGCTCCATACGTTTCATATCCTCATGTTCGAGGTAATCACATAGCTTCCGGCTACTGCCTGCGTTGTTGTATGTGCCTTTGGACGGTGGCGGGAAATCTATGTTCATTCTTATTTCTCGTTTATCAGATCGTTAATCTCGTTTCTTAGGTTCTCTTTCTGCTTGCCGTCCATTACTCCGCAAGTGGCAAGTTCAGAATACAGGGAAATCAGTTTCAGGAGTTTATTATTATTCCGCTCCTGTTTCTTTGATGATGCGTTTATAGTCCCAGCAAGGTCGTTTATCTGTTTGGCTTGGTTATTAATCATTCCGGCATGTTGGTTGAATGTTTCGCTTATCTTTTTCAGAACATTGTCCTGCAATTTCCTGCTCTGTTCTATTTCAGAAGCTATCAACCCTTTCTGTTCTTTCACGGAAGTATCAAATTTGACAGCGATTGAATGGCTTGTCCGTATCATCGGGTTAGGCTGTTCTTCCTCGTACTTCCGAATGAAGCGGATAATATCGTCCTGCCGTTTGTTAATCTTGGCGAGCTCCGATTTTGCCGATTCGGGAGCATCGGCAGGGTTGATATGTGCTTTATCCAGATACAGGAAAGCCAGTTTCACTATTTCCCCTTTTTTCAGCAAATAGCGTTTGCAGAGCTTTTCTATTAATTTATCCGTTTCTGCTTCTATCGCTATTGTCGTAAATATGATATTTCTATTTTGTTTAGCCATAGTTATAACTATTTTATAGCTATTCATATATATAACTTGCTCAGATAGAATTGCATATCAATTCAAGTTATAGCAAGTCTTATAACTGTGCTTTTGCATAAAGCACTAAAGCCGAAGGCTTTGCCCCGCAGGGCAAGAGGAAGAACAGGACAAAGTCCGGTTCCCTCTTGCTTAATTTCGCAAAACAAACAGAGCCGTGAGGCGAGGTTGTTTTTGAGAAATGCGGAGCGTTAAATAAGAGGCGATGAACCGAAAACCGCCTCTTTCATTTGCGCTATTCTGCTTAAACTAAAAAGCAGAATCATTTATCATCTTTCTTGTCTTTATTATTCTTTGGGTGCTTTTTTTCAAAGTCCTGATAGGTCTGAAAATCCATGTGGCTACGGACAAATTATCTTACATCGGCAGTCCGGTAGTAGGTTTTATGAGCTACCATAAAATAGGGGAGTTTTCCGCTTGCCCGGTAACGTTGGAGCGTTCGCTTGGATACCTTTAAGAGAAAGGCTAAATCCTGATTATCGAGCAATTTCTCGTCTTCATCAAATACTTCACTGGTATTAATCAGGGACTTCAAATCCTGACCGATTTCACTCAATTTCTTGGATAGCTTCTGCATCCACTTTTCAAAATCTTCGTTATTGATATACATGATTTACTTCGTTTTTCAAATTAATACTATTTGTTTTCAATCGATTGACGAAGCAAAATTCAGAAGAACGGAGCAATTAAAATAGGGGAATCCCTATGGACTCCCCTAAAACCAGTTTGCAAAAGACTATAAGCTAACGTTTTGCAAAATCATCTTTTTTCATCTTCTTTTTATGATTTTCTCGCGCAATAAGATTTCTTAGGTAGTCCAACGTCTTTGTTAGATTGAAAGGTTTACGCTTAAATACTCGTTCTTTGGATTTGTGGGCATTCCCGAATATAAAATGAAAACTTTGTTCCAAAGCATGAGCGATATGAATGAAAGGAGCGGTTTTTCCGTCTTCATCAAAAAACTGACCTGACAACTCAAATGAAACGGCAATCTCTCCCATGCTGTCAATCCCTAAACCTTGCGACTTGGGGATAAAAAAGACTTTGGGATTATTTGATTTTGTCTGGTCAGAGAAGCGGTTTGCTTGCAGGAAAGTAAGTTTTAACAGGTCAATCTCGGATTCAAGGAATAGGATTGCTTTTTGCAGATAGGCAAATTTGAGCGCATTTTTTTCCCTCCTCGTGCTGATAAATCGCTTTTATGAATACTAACTCAACATGAGCAATATTCAGCATCCGAATGACTTTCAAAAAGTCTTGTTCGGATTGGCTGACCGTTTCTACTTGTTCCATAAAACACCCATAGGCATTTTGAATTTCTTCATTTGTTACTTGTGAAGGTTCAGATAATAACCTGAATAACTTCGTTTTCAAAATTTCATTCATAAGCATAAAATTTAAAAGGTGAATATTGATTATCAGAACGAAGTCCTGTTTTATGCTGAATGATTTTTTAGAATTATCGTCAATCCAAATTCTTGATTCGTTGACTTTCCGTACTAATAGCAGAACGTGATTGGTATTTACTTTTTCGAGCACTGAAACGATAAGTAAGGGAAAAACTCAGGACTGAACGGTCGAAATAATAGTTATATCCAATGTAACGGTTGTTGATAGTGGTATAAGTGTTCATGTTATCCGTGTGAAAAATATCGTTCCACATAATACTTGCCGTTAGTTTATCTTTCAGGAATGATTTTCTTACACTTGTATCCATCCGAAAAACAGGGTCGAAATAAAAGATATTCTCCACTCCTTTGGTAAAATAACGGATGTTTGTACTTAGTTTGAAGCCGTGAGGCAGGCTAAAATCAAAACCGGAATAGGCATACCACATCGGTTGTTTGAGGTTTGAAACACCGGAACCATTGTCATTGCTTATCGTATAAATTAAGCCTGTTGACAAATAGCAACTTACCCAATTATTACGGTAAGGCAATACGGCATCAATGGAAAGCACGTCCGATTTATCTATATTTTTTTGAGTGACTTTGGATATGGCAGGAGTAAAAGGGTCTTGTTCTATAAACCACGCTAAAAGATTGTTTTTTTGGGTATAGCTGAGTCCTAATGATGCCATTTTGAGATAGGTTAACTTAAATGTCAGCACATGGCGAGTTTCCGGTACAAGTGTAGGATTTCCCTGAAAATAAGTAAGGGAATCAATATACTCAATGGCAGGATTCAAATCCTGAAATGTAGGACGGGTTATTTTCATGGCATACGAGAAACTTGCATCCCAATTTTTGGCGATACTGTAATTCAGATTCAGGCTGGGAAAAATGTTCCACTCGTTTGTGTCCTGAACAATTATATCGGTAGTTGCATAATTATCTGAAACTTCAACCCGTGCCCCTAATTCGGAATTCAGTTTCCCGAATTGTTTGGAAAGAATAAAGTACAACGCCCCGATATTTTCTTTGTAGTTATAGTTTACATCCTGAATGGTAATCCCTTGTGAAGAAAAATCAGTGTTACTTTGATTATGGACATTGGTATATTTCAACCCTGTTTCCATCTTATACCCCTTAGATAAGGGTATTACTACATCTGTTTTAAATGAAGTAATGTCAATGTTGGTTTTGACGTTATTCTGCTTGGAAACTGTAGCAGAGCTTCCCGTTTCTTGTATTTGCGCACTTAATTCCGTATCATAACGGGATTTATCAAATACGCTTGTCAAACTCATTCCTGTGGAGGATGATTGGTAAGTATAATAAGCCGTTCCCGTCAAATAATTTCGGTTGAAAGGTGTTTGTTGCGTGGTTACTATTTCGGAAATGGGAGCTACATTTGTACTTGTAGAGCCATAAATACGGCTAAGTTCGTTTTTTGAATTATTCCCGTCTAAAAACTGTCCGCTAAACTGCAACCCTGCCTTGTGCTTGTCGGAAAATACATAATCTCCCGATAAACGTATCCTGTGATTTTCTTTCGTTTTGTTCAAACTTTCCATATCTATAAGCCCGTAAGAAGGTGGAATTTCTTTTGTGTAATCCCTTGTGTAAAATTCCGTATTTAGTTTTTTTGTCGGAGAAAAAGCGTAAAAAGCATACAATGATAATTTCGGCATTTTGGCTGTGATTTCCGTGCCGATATAGGGACTCCAATATTCTCCTTTGTTCATTCGCCCCGTAACTTCGGCTCCGATGCCTTGATTCCGTGCTTTTTTAGTACGAATTTCAATAACAGCTTTACCTTTCGCATCATATTTGGAAGAAGGATTGGTTATAATATCGACTTTCTGAATCTCGGAAGAAGACAGCATTTCGAGAGCCTGATTGCTTGGCAGTTCTCGTCCATCGACCAAAATAAGAGCATTGCCAACACCTAAAACAGAGATTCCGGATTCATCAACTTTTACCCGTGCTGCTTTTTGCAGAACATCCACCGCCGACCCTGATTCGCTCAAAGCCGTACCCGCCACATTCAGCGTCATACGGTCATTACGCATACTGAACATGGGTTGTATTGCCTTAACAACCACTTCATCCAGCGTATAGTTTATGGATGTAAGCCGAATATCCGGTAATCTATCCTTAGCCGACCCGACTAAGAAGGTGGTATCCCTGAATCCGAAAGATGTTATTTTCATCAAAACGGGAATTTGATTGGTTTCAATCGAAAATTCCGGTTCCATGAAAAAATCGCCTTTATAAATGGACGTATCTTTAGGCGAAAGCAATACTACATTGTATCCGTCAACCGTACTTCCTGTTTCACTAATGACTTTTCCCGATATTTTTTGAGTGATTTGAGCATAACTGCAAAAAGGAATAATAACCAATACTGCTAAAATGATTTTTGTTTTCATTTGATTCTTCTGTTTGAATTTTATGCAAACATAAACCTCAAATGACGCGGCTTAAAATAACAGGGATACACAAAGGGTTTCTGTGATAAAATGCACAAAATTGCATTTTATCACGTCCTTTTGGGACAAATGACAAACCTGTCAAACATGAAATTTAGCGCAAAGCGTCCTTTAGATTTTTCAGGTAAGTGCGGGACACAGGTATTTCCTGATGAACATTAGAAAGAGTTAATTGATAGCCCTGTGCGTTTCCTTGTGTGCTCGAAATATGGTTGAGATTGACTATAAAAGCACGATGACAACGAATAAACATAGAGTAATTTTTCAAAGATTCTTCCATTTGCTTAATCGTGGAGCGAAGTTGTTTATAAGTAGCCTTATCTCCCTGTCTGTAATGCACGTTTACATAATTTCCTTCGGATTCTATGTACAATATATCTTCCGGTTTTATGCTGATAGATTCTTTTGTAGAGCCGTTTAATGAAATAAGGTCATCTTCTTTTGTTGAGGTCTTTATTCTTTCGGAAAGAATCTGATTTATTTCCTTTGAACTATTCAAATTACGTTTTAGCGCACTATTTTGAGTAATGATAGTTATTATACTTAGGGGGACAATGCCAATGGTTAAGACTGCAAACAAATCGACTAAAAAGCCCATCGGAAAGTATTCCGGCAATTGTTTCATTACGATAAAGTAATCGTAACAAACAACGCCGATACCCATTATTATTAAAAAGAATACATTGTTCAATAAACTTTTGCCGATAGTCCATTTGTCAGGATTGTAGAATCGCTTGAATATCTTAGGAAACAGAACAAACGCAATAGTGGTTACAAGCATTGTTAGCACTGCAAAACCAACCAGTACCCATACTTGACCTAATGAGTTAAGTTTGAAGTTAAAAGGTTCAAATATGGCTAAAATAAAAATAACGATGCCTGCACATAGTAGCACCGATAGCCACGGTCTTTCGTTGACCGGAGCAGGTTGGGATAAATATTTTGAAATTTTACTTCGCATCTAAAAAATTATGGATGCAAATTTACGAAAATAATGTGTACTTTCTTTTGATTCGTTGTGTAAGGTTCACTATATCCGTTCTACAATCTGCTTTTCAAACGATTCCAGTTTATGAGAAAGGACTTCCATATCCTGCGAAATCTTTTCCTTTGTTATCTTGGCGTAAATCTGGGTCGTTTTGATATTGGTATGCCCCATCATCCGACTAACTGTTTCTATCGGAACTCCCTGTGAGATAGTCAATAAAGTGCCAAACGTATACCTGGCGACATGGCAGGTCAGCCGTGTTTTAATCCCGCATTGCTTGCCTATCTTTTTCAGGATAGTATTACAAGTACCATCCCCTGAAACAGGAAAAATTCTATTATCTCGTGTATAGCCTTTGTATTTCTCAATTATCCGCTTTAGGTACTTCCAATAGCCGGATACTGGAATCGGTGTTCGTTTTCTGCCTTCGGGTAATTATCCATAAATGACCGTCAAACGAAGTTTTAAGGTTGTCTTTCGTCAGGTTCTTTACATCCGAATAGCTTAACCCGCAGAAACATGAAAATACAAACAAATCTCTTACCAATTCGTATTGGGCGTTTTTTATCTTGCCATTGACAAGCGAATTAAGTTCTTCTTTACTTAGGAATCCTCTGTCTTTAGGTTCGGGGCTTATCAGGTAGCCTGCAAACGGATTAATAGCTAATTGTCCTGAATTTCTGGCTATGGCTACTATATGTTTTACACCAATCATATAACACCATATCGTATTGGTGGAACAATTCCGTTCTGTTCGTAAATAATGCTCAAAACCATTGACAAAAGCGAGATTCAGTTCTTTCAGAAATATATCATTCCGGTTATATTCCTGTTTGACATAGCTTTCTATATGTTTATACAGGGTACAATATTTAGAATAATTTGCTTGTGACCTGTTATATCCTACCTTTCGGGAAAACTCCTGATTATGTTTTGCGAACAGGGTTAGGAACGTGTCTTGCTTTACTCCTAAACCGAGATAGGCGTTCTTTACCTTGTCGGCTGTAACAAAACCATCAGCTTGCATTACTTCCTGATAATGGCGGTTAATATCCACACGGATTTTGTCTAACGCAAGGTTTGTTTTTACGGCTAATGCGGTTTTACCTGTCATCCTGCTTGCTTTGGTATCCCAAAGGTTAGGTGGAACGTTCATCTTACAACTGAACTGACTGATTGTTCCATCAATCGTCACTCTTCCCATTACAGGAACTGTTCCGTCGGGTTTTGAAGCGTTCCGCTTCAAATAGAATAAAATTTTAAAAGTGCTACGCATACTCAAAGTTTTAAACGTTACAAAATTAGTTTACTTTGAGTTACAAGGGGTTATGCGACACAATGCAAAAAGCAGACAATTAGTGACTTATAGCCGATTTGCATTTTTGCCGTTGGTAATGATGTGGTAATTGAACTTTGTCTTACCTTTGTCTATCGGTGGCTTTTGCCGTCCAAAAGAAAAGCCAAACAAAGAACGTTCTCCGCACATTATCAGTCGGTTGTCCTCGTTTGGCTGAAACTTGCTTTTTTATCAGACTTTTATTTTAATATATGGCCTTTACTGTCAAAACGGGAGTAGGATACATTATCTATTCTTGCATCTACAGTTTGATTATAGGTGCAAGCATAGATAAATATAATCAGTATGAATGCAATAAATAATTTAATCAAATTTTTCTGTGAATAACTCATCTATCATGCCTTTGCTGATGCAATATATAAAATATAGTTATTGCTTTCTACTAATTAAAGACTTCTTACTAAGTAAGATTATTATTCTTATTGTATAAGTATTACTTTTTTTATTATTGGTTTGTTTGAGCGTCAAACTTAATAAAAAGGGAAAAATAGGAAACAACATTTTGACCATTCCTTTGAGCAGGAGTGAAATATGGTAGCATACTAACAACTCTTAATGCTTCTTTTTCAGTAGATGGAGTAAGAGATTTTGTAATCGCTGAATGGACAACTTTACCCATCTCATCTATTTTTAATGTTATAGAAACATATCCTATTTTTCTACTTTTCTTAAAGTCTTCAGGAATAATTAAGTTTGAGTAAATAATTTTCTTTAGAGAATCCTGCCCCCCAGGAAAACTGACAAAAACGTCATATTTATCTGGATTAAAGATCTTATTATCAATAATAGAATCTGAAAAAATAATTTGTTGTAAATTATATTCTAATTCATTGTTCTCAGATGGTTTTTTGTGCATACAGCTAAACAAGCTAAGCAGTAGAATAATAGAGAGTTTTGCCATTTTATTTAAAAAGAGGATAGAAGTTTCTGATTAATGATTTTTTTTGATTACTTCTTATAAGAGGATAATTATTATAGATTCCTGTTGCATTTTTTTCTGCACCAGATTTAAACATCATAGTAGCAATTAAAAAGTTAATGTCAGAATAAGTATTGCTTAAAGATTTAAACTCTTTTTCATATAACCTTCCACTCCAGGTTTCATTTCCTAAACCGGTACTACTACCGCCTTGCCAATTTTCAGTACTAATTTGCCAATTGAGACCTACACTTATTCCAAATAAATTGGCCTCTAACTCATTGTATATAGATGCTCCATGCTGTCCTTTTTCATATTGATATCCATGGAAAAGTTCATGAGCTGTACTTTCAACCTTAGATAAATTACTTATTTCATTATCCATAATATTACCCATATATAAATTCCCTCCTCCGCTTTTAGTAGGAATGAAGGCAAATGTACCTTCTTTTGTTACTTTATTTATTAAATTATATGAATTAGAGGAGGAGATTAAAGTTGAAAGGACACCATCACCTCCATTGGCATTAACATTATTCAATAATTCGATACTTTTTGCTACAAACGTATTGTTTCCTTCATACTTCATACCTTGGGTATACAAAAGTTTTTGATACTCTCCATCTTGCTCGTAATATATCCATACATCCATCCCATCCGGATCAATAAACCTCACCGGATTATTCATACAATACACATACGGCGATATCGAATAATACTTTTCACAATGCGGGTCAATCGTTGTAATAATCACCTCCGGTATCAGCTCCGCCAAATCCCCTTCCTGATCCTCATCAATAAACCCGACCACTTCTTTTTTCTCCGTATCATAGAGAGCCGTACCGATTACAACAATACGTTCCTGGTCATGGAATTCCTCACCATCCCCAAATGTAGCAATATTTACTTTATGTCCCAACCTTTTAAAAGGATTACCGTCCGGATTACCGGCAAATGCCTGCGAAC
>PPYE01433443.1_pt1 | contig 13212 bp, 8 predicted proteins | sample 1559881 | NCBI WGS metagenome assembly PPYE01 (sample SAMN08240022, study PRJNA423297) | Human gut metagenome, whole genome shotgun sequencing project.
CATGGATTCTCTCGGTGAGTTTATGCGGATCTGCCTTAGCTGCTTTGGCAGCTTCCAGAAGCATCTGCTCCTCATCCTGGTAATACTTCAGCACGTTGTTGCCGGTGATGGCCTCGATACGGCGCACGCCGGCAGCTACGCCGGTCTCGGAGATAATCTTAAATGTCTTGATATCGCCGGTGTTGGATACGTGAGTACCTGCACAGAACTCTTTGGAGAAGTCGCCCATGCTGACCACGCGCACCTTCTCGCCGTATTTTTCACCAAAAAGCGCCATGGCTCCGGTCTGTTTTGCTTCTTCCACGGTCATGATCTGTGTCACAACAGGAAGCTGTGCAGCGATTTTTTTGTTGACAATCTCTTCCACCTGTGCGATCTCTTCCGGTGTCATAGCCTGGAAGTGGGAGAAGTCAAAACGCAGACGGTCTTTATCGTTGTAGGAACCGGCCTGCTCCACATGGCTTCCCAGCACGGTACGAAGTGCTTTCTGCAGCAGATGAGTTGCGCTGTGGTTCTTTCTCGTATCGTTTCTCTGCTCAGTGTTGATGGAAAGGGTTACCGTATCGCCGGTCTTGAACATACCCTTTGTCACACGTCCGATATGTCCGACCTTGTCTCCAAGCATCTTCACCGTATCTTCCACCACGAACTCTCCGTCCTTGCAGCGAATCACGCCGGTGTCGGCATGCTGTCCGCCGCCGGTGGCGTAAAATGGAGTCTCTTCCACGAAGATGGTTCCCACCTGTCCGTCGGTGAGGGCCTCGGTAATCTCCGTATCGGTGGTCATGACTGTGATCTTGGAATCATACTCGTCATGGTCGTAGCCCACAAATGTAGTGGTGATGGACGGATCGATGGACTCGTAAACGGTCACGTCGGCACCCATGTAGTTGGTGGTCTTTCTGGCGGATCTTGCTTTCACTCTCTGCTCTTCCATGCAGGCTTTGAAGCCTTCCTCATCGATGCTGTAGCCTTTCTCGCCGAGGATCTCCTTGGTCAGATCCAGAGGAAATCCGTAAGTATCATATAATTTGAACGCTTCCTCACCGGAAAGCTCTGTCTTACCGTTTTCTTTCAGTTCATTTTCCAGTTCACTTAAAATGCTAAGCCCCTGATCGATGGTCTTGCTGAACTTGCTCTCTTCCTGGGTCAGCACATTAAAGATAAATTCTTTCTTCTCTTCCAGCTCCGGATAACCGTCCTTGGAACCTTCGATCACCGTCTTGCTGAGCTCTGCCAGGAACTGTCCGTCAATGCCGAGGATCTTTCCGTGGCGGGCTGCCCGGCGGATAATTCTACGAAGCACGTAGCCGCGGCCTTCATTGCTCGGCATGATACCGTCAGAGATCATGAAGGTAGCGGAACGGATGTGATCGGTGATCAGACGGATGGAGATATCGTCTTCTTCCTTCTCTTTGTAGGTCTTATGAGCCATCTCGCAGACTTTGTCTCTCAGAGAACGGATGGTGTCCACGTCAAAGATGGAATCCACGTCCTGCACAACCACTGCCAGACGCTCGAGGCCCATACCGGTATCGATGTTCTTCTGCTCCAGCAGAGTATAATTGTTATGTCCGTCATTTTCAAACTGGGTAAATACGTTGTTCCACACTTCCATGTACCGGTCGCAGTCGCAGCCTACTGTACAGGTGTCTTTGCCGCAGCCGTATTTCTCCCCGCGGTCATAGTAGATCTCGGAACATGGACCGCAAGGGCCTGCGCCGTGCTCCCAGAAGTTATCTTCTTTTCCAAACTTGTAAATGCGCTCCGGTGCGATGCCGATCTCGTCTCTCCAGATGGCGAACGCCTCATCATCCTCCAGATATACGGACGGATACAGACGATCCGGATCCAGTCCCACTATCTCTGTGAGAAACTCCCAGGACCAGGTAATGGCTTCCTTCTTAAAATAATCGCCGAAGGAGAAGTTACCCAGCATCTCAAAAAATGTACCGTGGCGGGCAGTTTTACCCACGTTCTCAATATCGCCGGTACGGATACATTTCTGGCAGGTTGCCACCCGTCTTCTCGGCGGGATCTCCTGTCCGGTAAAGTACGGCTTTAACGGTGCCATACCTGCGTTGATCAACAACAGACTGTTATCGTTATGCGGAACCAGTGAGAAGCTCTTCATCACCAGATGTTCCTTGGTCTCAAAATAGTCAAGAAACATTTTCCGCAGTTCATTTACACCATATTTTTTCAATGTCTTATCCTCCTACTTTTACGATATATCCCTGCATGCAGGGTAAAGGGTGCTGAATGAAACAATACCTTCTTTGTTTCCTCCAGCACCCGGAAATATCTATGGGACCGTCAGTCGGTTCTCAGCGCTCTGCCCGTCTCTTTTTTCTCTGCAGAAGCTTCTTTCCTGCAAAAATTCCAAGTCCGGCAATGGCGATATAATAAACCGTTGTTAATAAATACTGCATAAATGCCCCAAATACTGCCGACATACCAAAGCCCCCTTTACATTCTACGCTTTTGCCCCTGTCCGCTTATTCTCATTCAAAAGTATACGCGGACAGTACAATGCGGCAACTCTGTGCCTCATTAGTATTCGCAGATATTAACGATTATAGCACAATCGGGGAAAATGTGTAAATATATTTTTGTGATTTCTGTCTTCTATAAAGAATAAGATACCACAATGCATTTATTCCACTTCTTTCCCCTGGCCGCACTTTCCCGCCGCCACCAGAAGCATCATCGGCCGGCGCATTTCATCCTTCATGCCCTCCAGATTCATCATGTTTTCCGGCGGCTGCGGCTCAATGACGTGCCGGAGAGTAAAACCGTTTTGCAGCAATGTCTCCAGATAGGTGGTCAGCGTCCGGTGATATTTTACCACATGCTCGCCCAGAAAAACGGCGTCCCGCTGCCCTTCATAATAATAGTTGTCCACCGGAAAATGCAGGATATTGCCGTCAGCGTCATAATACCAGTCCTGGGAGCCGTAAGCCGTAAACACCGGATGTTCCACCGAGAATACCAAATCTCCGCCGGGCTTCAGCCAGCGCCCGATGCGCGCCACCAGCGCCGGAAAGTCCTTCACGTAATGAAAGGCCAGTGAACTGATAACGCAGTCAAAGCTTCGCTCCGGAAAACGCAGGTCTTCCATGGCAGAGAGCTGGTAAGTAATCCTGCTGTCGCTGTTCTTCTGCCGGGCCGTCTCCAGCATCCTGCGGGAAATGTCCGTTCCCAGAACGGAAACCGCGCCGTTATCGGCGGCGTATTTGCAGTGCCATCCATAGCCACAGCCCATATCCAGCACTTTTTTCCCATGAAAATCCGGGAGAATCTGCTTGAGCGCATACCACTCGCCGGCGCCAGCGAGTCCCTCCTTTGAGCGGGACATCTCGCTGTATTTTTTGAAAAACTGTTCGTCATCGTATCGATTTTCTTTCATACACTTGCTCCTCATTTATATGTCACTTTAATTATCTTTCGTCACCTTGCACAGCCCGTCTTCCGTCAGTTCATAGACCGTCTCGCACACTTCCTCAATATATTTCCTGTCATGGGAAATACTGATAATCGCGCCGCCAAAGTCTCGAAGTACCTGACGGATCACCGGGTTGGACAACGGGGAAAAGTTGCGGGTTGGCTCGTCGAGAACCAGTACATTTGCTCCGGAAAGATTCATTTTCAGAAGAAATATCTTCGCTTTCTGTCCGCCGGACAGCTCCCGGATGGCATGCTGCATCTCGTCGGCGGTATATTTCATGGAACCGAGCCAGGTTCGAATTCTGGTGATCTCCTCTTTATCGCCGCTCTCTGACAGATAATCCACCGGCGTCTTGTCAAGCTCCAGCAGGTCCTCATAGTTTTGCGGCATATAGGCGGCGCGGATATCCTGCCGGGGCAGAAGCTCCTCAGCAATGCGTTTCAGCAGGGTGGTCTTTCCAACGCCATTTTTTCCGACGATACAGATTCTTTCCGGTCCCCGGACAAAAAGATGAATATTCCGGGCCAGCACACGGGACGGAGCGGGCTCTGTGCCTTCTCCCTTTTTCTCCTCCGCCAGTCCGGCCCGGCAAAAGTCTGGCTCTGTTTCCCCAGCTACCAGGGCATCCAGATGAAAGTCCAGCACAATCTTTCCGGCCGGCAGGCGGATATCCGGCGAAAATCGCAGCAGGATAGCCTCCTCTTCTTCCGGTCTTTCCGTCATCTGTCCCGCCGCCTTGTCGAAGCGTTTCTCCATAGATTTGACTGCTTTCATCTTCTTTTTGAGAAGCTGGCCGCCGTGGGGATTCTGGCGGGAGATGGCGCTCTGTTCGTGTTCCACCCGCTGCATGATCCGGTTCAGCTTCTCCCGGCGGATCCGCTCCTGCCGCCGCTCGTTAAGCGCTGCCTGCATCTGGTTGTCCATGACATTTTCCCGGTGGGAAAGATATTCCCGGTACGGCATCCGCGCCACGGTGTGGCGGCTCACGGTCTTCCTGCGAATCTGTTCCAGATGAATCACCACATTGGTCGTCCGCTCGATGAGGGTCTCATCATGGGAAATGTACAACACCGGTTGTTCGGATTCTCTGATAAATCGTTCCATCCACAGCAGCGTTGGAATATCAATATCGTTGGACGGCTCATCCAGCAAAAACACATCCGGCTCTCCCAGAAGAAGCCTTGCCATCTGCGCTTTCACCTTCTCGCCGCCTGACAGGGTGTACATTTGCTGTTCTCCGTAATAAAAATCGGTCGGCAGCCCCAGTTCCTGCGCCAATTTGCTAAGCTCCTTCGGACTCCACTGGAAAAACTGTTCTTCCTCACAGAAAAACTCATAGAGCGTCCGCTCTTTTTCCTCCGCGGGCAGCTCCTGAGGCAGATAGCCGATTCTGGCGCCGCCCGTGATGCGCTCGCCCTCCGCTTCCACATAATCTTCCACCAGAGACGGATTCACCAGCCACTTCAGGAGCGTGGACTTTCCGTTGCCCTCTTCCCCAATGACGACCGCCTTATCGCCCGGGTTCAGCGCAAAGCTGAAATTCTCAAGAATCGGCCGCAGATCTTTTTTATGCATCAAATGCAGGTTCTTTACCTGTATCATGATAATCCCTCCTCACTGTTTTCCCTTTACAGTGAGTTCCCGGGAAAGAAAAAACGGCTGCCCGATACCGGACAGCCGATGAATGCACCAAAAGAAACCTGATGCAAAAAAACACAGGTTTCACGAAAATGCCATTCTTCTTATCCGGTATCACAAACAAATCCCCTCACTGTAAACGGGATCATTATCGTCTGTCTGTTACCAAATAAGATTATCTGAACATTTCCTCACCTACACATGAAAACATGTGCCTTTCTTTTTTATTCGGTCATAACTATATCATATCTTTGAAGAGGATGCAAGCGAATATATATAATCATTTTCCGCAAAGTCTAAATATGTGCTTCGTTTTTCCAAACATCAATCCCTTCCCTTCTGATGTCTTTATAATATAAATCCTCATTTTTTTCCCAGTCATTGCCTATGACAATATTCAAATCTATATCGGGCAAATCATCTTCCAGTGACGTAAGTTCTGATTTAAGCATATAAATATAGGCTCTGTGTGATTGTATTTCATCCGTATCCTTTAATACCAGCAACAAATCTATGTCACTGTTATAGGTCTGTTCTCCTCTTGCCGCACTTCCATATAATATCAGTTTTTCAACAAACGGCGCTATCCTGGATTTTTTTATAATAGAACAGGCTTTTTGTAAAGAGCGAATACTGCGTTCTTTATTGAACTTTCGAACCTCTTTTGAAGATTTTGATGCAATAATCACATTCATCATCCCCCATTTAAAATATTTGCTTTACTTTATTATATCGGACGAAAAATATATCTGCAAGAAAATCTTCAGGCTACTCTAATACAATGCCTCTCTAATACAGCGCCCGCGGATTCCTCTCTTCCGGTTCAAAGCCTGCGTTCCGCAGCGCCTGAATAATGCTTTTTTTATGTTCTTCGCCGAAGGCTTCCATGGTGATGATCAGCTCCACGGAGCTGTTCCGGTTCACGCTGATAAACTGGTTGTGCTCCAGCTTGATGACATTTCCTTTGGCGTCGGCAATGACTCCGGAGACTTTGTTGAGCTGTCCAGGAACATCCGGGAGCCGTACAGAGACAGTGAAGATTCTGGACCGCTGGATGAGACCGTTCTGTACAACGGAGGACAGGGTGATGATGTCCATGTTGCCGCCGCTTAAGATAGAAACCACCTTTTTGTTTTCCGCCGGCAGATGTTTCAGAGCTGCCACGGTGAGCAGACCGGAGTTCTCCACCAGCAGCTTGTGGTTTTCCAGCACATCAAGAAATGCGACGATGAGCTCGTCGTCCTCGATGGTGATAATGTCGTCAAGATTTTCCTGCAGATACGGGAAAATGTTCTCGCCCGGCGTCTTTACAGCCGTACCGTCGGCGATGGTATCCACCCTGTCAAGGGTCGTCACCGCTCCTGCCCGGAGAGACGCCTGCAGACAGTTTGCTCCCGCCGGCTCCACGCCGATAACGTGAATTTTCGGATTAAGCATTTTGGCCAGGGTGGAAACGCCGGTGGCAAGTCCGCCGCCGCCCACCGGGACAAGGATGGTGTCCACTGTCGGCAGTTCTTTTACAATCTCCATGGCGATGGAGCCCTGTCCGGTTGCCACGTCCAGATCGTCAAAAGGATGTACAAATGTATAGCCGTGCTCTTCCGCCAGCTCCAGCGCCTTATCACAGGCCTCGTCATAGACATTGCCGTGAAGAATCACTTCCGCACCAAGACTCTTGGTGCGGTTCACCTTCAGAAGCGGGGTGGAAACCGGCATCACGATGGTCGCCGGAACTCCGAACTTGCGGGCGGCGTAGGCCACACCCTGGGCGTGGTTCCCTGCAGATGCGGTAATAAGACCTCTCTGCTTTTCTTCCTCGCTCAGAGTGCTGATCTTATAATAAGCGCCGCGGATTTTGTACGCGCCGGTGAGCTGAAGGTTTTCCGGTTTTAAATATACTTTATTGCCTGTTGTCTGTGAGAAGAAGTCGCTCTGAATTAAATTAGTCGGCAGGATCACTTCCTGCACCCGTTCATAGGCTTCTTCAAATTTATCAAGGGTCAACTGATTCATTTTTCTTCCTCCTCGGTCCCGCAGCCGTTCCGCCGTGCGGAAGGCTACTCAGTCTTTTCAAATAATGCGTCTACAAATGAATCGGAGTCAAACTTCTGTAAGTCTTCGATATGTTCGCCAATGCCGATGTATTTCACCGGAATTCCCATCTCCGCCTGGATGGCGATGGCGATACCGCCCTTGGCGGTTCCGTCCAGCTTGGTCAGGACGATGCCGGAGATATCGGTCACTTCCTTAAACTGTCTTGCCTGCACCAGCGCGTTCTGTCCTGTCGTTCCGTCCAGAACGATGAGGGTCTCCAGATAAGCTTCCGGGAACTCCCGCTCGATGACCCGACGGATCTTGGACAGCTCGTTCATCAGGTTCTTTTTGTTGTGGAGACGGCCCGCCGTATCACAAAGAAGCACATCGGCGTTTCTGGATTTGGCCGCCTGGCAGGCGTCGTATACCACCGCCGCCGGGTCGGAACCTTCCTGCTGGGCAATGATGTCCACGCCCGCCCGATGGGACCACTCGGTGAGCTGCTCGATGGCCGCCGCACGGAAAGTGTCCGCCGCCGCCATGATGACCTTCTTATTCTGGGCCTTTAACTGGGCGGCAAGCTTACCGATGGTGGTGGTCTTGCCGACGCCGTTTACGCCGATGACCAGCACAACAGAAGTGCGGTTCTCGTATTCATAAGCGGTCTCATCCACCGCCATCTGCTCTTTGATAATATCAATAAGAAGCTGACGACATTCCATCGGCTCCTTGATTTTTTCTTCTTTTACTCTCTCCTGCAGATTCTCGATGATGTTCATGGTCGTGTCCACGCCCAGGTCACCCATGATGAGAATCTCTTCCAGCTCCTCGTAGAACTCGTCGTCAATCTTGGAAAATCCGCTGAAAATCGCGTCAAGTCCTGAGGCAATATTCTTTCTCGTCTTGGTCAGTCCGCTGACCAGACGACTGAAAAATCCTTTTTTCTCTCCCATTTTTATTCCCCTTTATTTATCGGTATAATATACGTCAGAAAAATCCCATCGATATCGGTTCTTCCGCTCCTTATGAAATCTTCCTGCACAGTCTGCCATCTTATGGACATCTTCCAGACCATTCCCCTGCGTTTACGCATCCAGCTGCTTGTCGATAAGATCCACGGAAATCAGCGTGGAAACACCTTTTTCCTGCATGGTGATGCCGTACAGCGCCTCTGCCGCGTTCATGGTTCCGCGCCGGTGGGTGATGACGATGAACTGCGTGTCGGCGGACAGTTTCTTAAGATACCTGGAAAAACGCACGATGTTGGCGTCGTCCAGCGCCGCCTCGATTTCGTCAAGGAGACAGAACGGCGACGGCTTTAATTTCTGGATGGCAAACAAAAGAGCGATGGCTGTCAGCGCGCGCTCCCCGCCGGATAAAAGCATGATATTCTGCAGCTTCTTTCCCGGCGGCTGCGCCACAATGCGGATACCGCATTCCAGCATATTTTCATCGTCCATCAACTCCAGGTCGGCAGTACCGCCCTCAAACAGATCCCGAAATACTGTAGTGAACATTTCCCGAATCTGGGCGAACTTCTCTGTAAACTGTTCCCGCATGGCGGCATTCAGCTCGTCGATCATGGTCAGAAGCTTCGCCTCCGCTTCCTTGATATCGTCATACTGTCCCCGCAGGAATTCATATCGCTCACCGACAGTCTTATATTCCTCGATGGCGCCCACATTGACAGGGCCGAGCTTTTTGATCTGCTGCCCGATCTCCTTTTTCTCCCGGCGGTACTGGTCCGCGGCGTCCGCGCCGACCTCATAATGTTTCAGTTCCAGCGCATAATTATAAGTGAGCTCATACTGTTCCCACATGTAATCCACACGGCTCTCCAGGTCGCCTTCCAGCTTCTCCTTCCGGGCCGCAAGGCGGGCGTTTTCCTTCTCAAGCAGCAGCATCCGGTCGTTTTGTTCTTCCAGTTCCCGGAAAATGACCGTATGCTTTCCGGATACCTCCTTCTGCTCCGCTTTCAGGGCAGTAAGTTTCTCCGTAATTTTCCGGAGCTCCTCCGCCAGAGTTTCCATTTCTCCGGAAATGTTTTGCTGTTCCTGTTTTGCTTCTTCATTCTGCCGGAGCAGTTCTTCCTTCTGGACACGATTACTCTCCACACTGCTGTCACAGCCCCGGATCTCCTCCTCCAGACGCTCGCAGTCAGAACGGTAAAATTCCACCTGCTGCTTTGCCTGGGAAATCTGCAGAATCCGCTGATTCTCCTCGGTTTCCAGAGTACGGATTTTTTCCTCCAGAAGGGCAATCTCTTTCTCCAGACGCTCCATGGCGTCACTGTTTTTCTCGTGTATCTTTTCGTGGCTCAGCTGACTTTCCGCCAGCACCTCTTTCTGTGCCCGGATCTCAAGAAGCTGATTCTGCAGAGATTTGTGGTCGTCTTTGAGACTCTCAATGCTCTCTTTCAGCTCTTTTTCCTTTTCCAGAAGATCTGGAATCTGGTGGCCGAGATCGTGAAGCGCAAGCTGCAGGGAGGTAACATTGTCCTGTCTTTCCTCCAGACTGCTCTGATTGGCTGTCTTCTCCTTCTGAAGCTCTGCAAGCTTCTCCCGGATCTCGCCGCAGGAAGCTTTTGCCTGCGTCATCTTCTCCCGGCTTTCCTCCATCTCTCTTCTCCTTCCCAGCAGATTGCCGGAATGGCGGTAGGCACCGCCGGTGATGGAACCGCCGGGATTCAACAGCTCGCCGCCGATGGTGACAACCCGGAGACTGTAATTATTTCTTCTGGATAAGAGCAATGCATTTTCTATGGTATCGACCACGATGGTACGCCCCAGCAAGAACTGTACCAGCGCCTCAAAACGGCCGTCCACCTTCACCAGATCACTGGCGATGCCGATCACTCCCTCTTCCTCAAGAATAGACGGATGGATACTGTTATTCCGTCTTCGAATATTGGTCAGCGGCAGAAAAGTCGCCCGGCCGAACCGGTTCTGCTTCAGGAAAGCAATCATCTTCTTTGCCACCTGATCGTCTTCGGTGACCACGTTCTGGAGCGCTCCGCCCAGAGCAATCTCAATGGCGGTCTCATATTTTTTGTCAAGCTCCATGATGTCAGCCACCACGCCAATGATGCCCGGATTATTTTTCTTCTGCTCCATGATGTGCTTGATGGACTGATTGTATCCTTCATAGCGCTCCGTAAATCCTGCCAGCGTCTCATAACGGGAACGGGCCCGCAGGAAATCCTGATTCTCCTGCTCGAGAGCCGTATTCAGCCGCTGCTCCTCCCCGGAAAGCATCCGTTCCTTTTCCTGCAGGGCTTCCAGCGCCTCCAGAGCCTCATCATATTCTTTCTGGGTCTCCTCCAGAGAAGTTTCCAGCCTGGCGGTCTTTCCGTTATATTCTTTCAGATCCGACTGAAGGGCAATGAGCCGGCTGTTATATTCCGCATTCCGGATCAGAAGCTGCTCCTCCATGGTATCATAACGGCTTAGCTTTTCCTTGGTGTCGAGCTGGTCGTCCATCATGGAGAAAATAGCGTCCTTCTGAATGGACAGCTTCTCGGCTGCCAGCTGTTTCTGCCCGGTGAGCTGCTCTTTTTCCTCCGTCAGACGGGCCTTTTCCTCTTCCAGCGCGGAGATTTTCTCCTGCTGCCCGGCCAGCTGCTCCTGCTGCTCTTTTCTTTTCGCGATCTTGCTCTCTTTTTCTTCGAGATTCTGACCGATGATTTCTTCGTAGTGGGCGATCATCCGCTGGTTGGACTCCACCTTGTGACCGAGAAGCATATTCTGGCTGTCCAGCTCTTCCTTTCTGGAAGAAAGGTTTGCTCTCTCTGTCTCCGTCTCGTCAATACGGGCCAGCAGACTCTCGGATTCCTGCTGCAGAGAAGCATTTTTCTCTTTGATCTTATCGTGGGTCTGTCTCGTCTCTTCCAGATCCTTTTCCACGATCTCCAGCCGGTTCCCGTTTTCCTTTAATTCTTCCTGCGTATGTTCATAATCATAAAGAAAGAGATGGATATCCAGCTCCTTCTCTCTGTCTCTTAATTTCAGATATTCCTTTGCCGTGCGGCTCTGTTCCTCCAGAGGACCGACCCGTTCTTCCAGTTCCCGGAGAACGTCCGTCACTCTCTCCAGATTCTGCCGTTCCTGCTCCAGGGACTTTTCCGTGACGGAACGATTCTTCTTATACTTGGCAATACCGGCAGCTTCATCAAAAAGCTCCCGGCTGTCCTCGATCTTTCCGCTGAGAATCTTTTCCACCTGTCCCTGTCCGATGATGGAATAGCCTTCCTTTCCGATACCCGTGTCATAGAAAATCTCCACGATATCTCTTCTCCGGCAGGCGGCGCCGTTTATGAGATACTCGCTCTCCCCGGAGCGGTATACCCGCCTCGCCACCTTTACCTCATCGTAATCCAGGGCAATCTTTCTGTCTCGATTGTCAAAGACAATGGCCACATAGGCAAATCCCAGCGGCCGCCGGCTCTCGGTACCGGAAAAAATAACATCCTCCATCTTGGAACCGCGGAGCTGCTTGGCGCTCTGTTCACCCAGAACCCAGCGCACCGCGTCGCCGATGTTGCTTTTTCCGCTGCCGTTTGGTCCCACGATACCGGTGATCCCATGGGGAAACTCAAACACGATCTTATTGGCAAAGGACTTAAATCCATTGATTTCTATACTTTTTAAATACATCGATGCACCTGCCTGCTGCCATACTTTACTGTTTCTGCTGCTTTTTCAGAAGAAGGATTGTCTGGTAGGCTGCCACCTGCTCCGCCCCCTTCTTTGTCTTGCCCACACCAACGGCATAAGCCTTATCGCCGATATGGGTCTCCACAGTGAACTCCTTGTTATGGTCAGGGCCGGTCTCCCGCACCAGCTTATAGTGAAGCTGTCCGTTTCCTTCCGACTGCACCATCTCCTGCAGAATCGTCTTGGCGTCATAAAACAGTGATTTATCTTCCACATCCTTCAGCAGATGATCGCGGATAAACCGTCCCGCCTCCTCGATGCCACCGTCCAGATAGATGGCGCCGATCAGCGCCTCAAAAGCGTCGGAGAGGATGGAATCTCTCTCCCTTCCGCCGGTCAGATCCTCACCTTTGCTCAAAAGAAGATAGCTGCCCAGAGAGACGTCCCGGGCACAAATGGCCAGGGTGTACTCACAGACCAGGCTGGAACGGAGCTTGGTGAGCTTTCCTTCCGCGTATGAAGGATACTGCCGGAACAGGTAATCGGAGACGGTCACTTCCAGAACCGCGTCTCCGAGAAACTCCAGCCGCTCGTTATTTTCCTTTTTTCGTCCTTTATGCTCATTGGCATAGGAGCTGTGGGTCACGGCCAGCAGCAGTTTATTCTTATCTGCAAATGTATAGCCGATTTTTTGTTCCAGCTCCGCTAATTTTACAGGCTTCATCTCATGCCTCCCTATCTCGCTTCCTCTCCGGCTTCTTCCTTGGCCGGGGCGAGATATTCCATAATTCTCTCATTTATTCTTGCTTCTTTAAAGGAAACGCACTGCAGAATCGCCGTCTTTGTCTCCTTGGCTGTGGAACTTCCGTGGATCTTTACCACCAGCCCCTTAAGACCGAGAAGCGGCGCGCCGCCATGCTCAGAAGCGTCAAAAGTCTTCAATGTTCTTTTCAGGGACGGCTTCGCAAGAAGTCCGCCGATCTTTCCTGCCAGCGAAGACATCATGCCCTTCTTCACCACAGACATCATGGTCTTTGCCAGACCTTCCTCCAGCTTCAGGATTACATTTCCCACGAAAGCTTCCGTGACGATAACGTCTACGTCTCCCTTCGGGATATCCCTTGCCTCAATGCTGCCCACAAAGTTGATACCCGGACATTCCTTCAAAAGCGGGTAAGTCTCTTTCACCAGCGCGTTGCCCTTGGCTTCCTCCGCACCGATGTTTACGATGGCAACCTTCGGATTCGGAACGCCCACCACATGTTCCATATAGACGGAACCCATCTGGGCAAATTGTACCAGATGCTCCGGACGGGCATCCACATTTGCTCCGCAGTCGATGAGCAGGGAAATCCCTTTCTCTGTCGGCACGATCGGCGCCAGCGGCGCACGTTTCACGCCTTTACATTTGCCGACGATGACCTGTCCGCCCACGAGAAT